>ENA-UEOI01001566-UEOI01001566.1-human-gut-metagenome-genome-assembly--contig:-NODE-1566-length-19101-cov-3.160008_pt1 | contig 19101 bp, 16 predicted proteins | sample MGYA00242883_ERZ507882 | MGnify/ENA primary metagenome ERZ507882 (study PRJEB26167, sample SAMN06115502) | human gut metagenome | host: Homo sapiens | place: China:Chongqing | collected 2015-07-29...
CTGGGTAATCAAAAATGTGGCGGCGGAGAAAAAGGAAAAAGGGAAACATGTGATCACAAGCAAAATCGAACATCATGGTGGAGGTTAATCCTCACCGCCGCAATCTTACTATTCACACGGTTTCAGATACATATACAACCACTCAGACTCTTGCCAGCATTAAATCAATGCTTCCGTCTGGGAGCTTTTATCAGAGCCATCGATGTTATATAGTAAATATGAATTATATTATGTCTTATAATAACAGCAGAATATATATGGAAAACAATCTTTGCGCTGATATTGCCTTGCGCAAGTATAATGATTTTTTTAATACCTATTCAGCATTTCTTACAACATTGCGCTAGTTTATTAATCAGAGGGGGATTCATGAATTTAATATTGTACTATTTATTTGTATATCTTATAGAAGCCATTATTCTATGGCTATACTGCAACCGGATATTTACTTCACGAAAGAACACATTTTTATCTCTTTTAATCACTATTGGCATGTTCAGTCTGCTTATACCTGTAGCAATTCTCACTAATGCGGCACTCAATGCATTTTGCTCATTCATTGTCTATCTGTGCTGCATCGTGCTTAATTATGATTCAAAACCGGTTTGGGCACTGTTTCATGCCCTTGCCATGACAATTCTTATGGCATTATCAGAAGGACTTATTGCCGCAGCTATTCCTGACATAACGATATATGCATTCCGTGATGGAAACATACATAGTTCGGCATTTACATTTGTTATATTAAGCAAATCTGTCTACTTATGTATTTCACAGTTAGTAACCAGAATTTTCTCTAAAGATACAGTCAATAATGCTTCTATACGCAAAAGCACCCTTATGCTGTATCTGATACCTGTTATATCCTCTATCATTACCGTTTCTCTTGGCTATATATGTCTCAACGGTAAATTGTCTGGCTCTGACTCTGTTATTGTATTCATATGTCTGGTTCTGCTGCTCTCTATCAATATCCTGACTTTCTATCTCCAGCAGGATATCAGCCAGAAAAATGTTGAATATGCCAGATTGCAGATTGAATTACAGAAAGAGACTGACACTGAACATTATTATAATTATGTTCAGGAAGTTAATGAGAAACAGCACATTCTTATTCACGATATTAAGAACCACCTTAATACTATCAGCCAGCTGAATGATGGAAAACATATTGACGAAATAACCGGATATATCAATAACATTCTGGGAAGTGATGCACTAAGAAAATCCAAAAGATATTGCAAAATTGATATACTGAATGTAATTATCTCAAGATATGCCGAACAATGTAGTAATTCAGATATAAGCTTTGAGGCAGACATCCGCGCCAACACCCTTGAATATCTTCCCGCACAGGATTTCACTTCCATATTCTGCAATCTTCTTGATAACGCCATTGATGCATCCCTATCATGTGATGAACCATATATAGATTGTAATGTTTCTCTTATCAGAGGCGGCAACGCTGACCTTATAAGCATTGCTAACTCATGCAAATCATCTCCTTTAGGCCATGACGGAAAACTTCATTCCAGAAAGCAGGACACTGGTTTTCACGGATATGGTCTTAAAAGCGTAAAACGTATTGCAGATAAATATAATGGTCTGCTCAATTATGTTTACTCGGAGGAAAAGCATGAATTCCGCGTTGTGGTTATGCTGGAGCATCCTTAGAAAAGCTTTCCAGCTGCCATAAACTGCGGTATATTTTCATGAATGATTCCATTTCTTTTTTGTATCATATCATTTCTTGTAAGCACATATTTAGGATAGTTATCTTTAATCATCTCTAATGGAGCATACTCTCGATCCTCTGTTTCTCTGTTTAACATTGTTGTCATCGTCACCTGCACATAACCATAGTTGTTCATATTATCTCTCATAATGAAATCACATTCTAACTTTCCTATTCTTCCAATACTGATATCATACCCCTTTGATTTTGCATAGTTAAAAACAACATTTTCAAGGGCTGGTCCATAATTAATTCTGTTATCAGTATTTGTTGCAAAATAGAAACCCATATCTGATAAATAATACTTCTGCTCACCATTTATAGATTTTTTGGATTTTAAATCAAACCTTTTACATTCATATATTATTTTTGCATCCATTAATATATTAATATAACGGTTCAAAGTTTCTCTTTTTATATCCATTCCAGATTTATGGAGTTCTTTCAGCATACTCTTCAAACTAGTTGTTGAACCAAAGTTGTTAATGAGATATGTCTGCACTTTTTCAAAAACTGAAACGTTGCGAATCTTTACCCTGTGCTTAATATCCTTTTCTAATATTTCTCCTATAACGCTCTTAATGTATGTTCTCTTATCGTCTGGATTATCATAAAAAATTGTTCTAGGGAATCCTCCTTCAATAAGATATCTGTCTAATTCATCTGTCAGATTATAACTCACTTCTTTGCCATAAAATTTCTTCATGTCTATATATTCTTCAAACGAAAGCGGCATCATTTCAAATTCTATATACCTTCCTGTAAGCTTTGTTATTAGTTCACCACTTAAAAGATATGAATTAGAACCCGTAATAAAAATTGAATAATCTCCTTCTCCTCGAAAAGCATTAATTACCTCTTCAAAGCCTTTAACATTTTGAATCTCATCTATAAACAAATACTTTAATCCGTGTATATCAGCATACTCATCTATTTTGCTTTCTAACTGTTTTGGAGTTTTTATATCTTTATATTGTCTTGAATCGAGGTCTATTCTTATAAGATTCCCCTCTGGAATTCCCAACTCTTTTAATTCTTCAATAATTGTCTGCATTAACGATGATTTTCCGCATCTTCTGACACCTGTCAATACTTTTATCATATCAGCATCATGATAGAATCCCCTGATTTTTTTCAGATAATTCTCTCTTTTATATAACTTCATAAAGCGCCCCCATTTCTTGCATTTTCTATCTTTATTATAGCAAAAGAAATGTTTTTTTCAAGTTAAGGGGGTATTTTTTTATTTTTTTGTAAATTTTACCCCCTTAACTCGAATTTTTACTATTTTAATCCTCTTTAATATTCCCTTTTTTCACATTAGGCATTATAAGTTTCTCATATGAATATTTCCAGAGTTCTTCTGAGCCTTCTCCTGTTCGTGCATTTCTTTTTAATATCTGGCTAAGATGCACACCCTTTTCTGCCCAGCTTTTTCCTTTTGAAGCATCATTTAAAATTACAGGCTGGAAGTTATCCATAGTTCTTGCAAACTTTGCCTCTGGTGTTTCCTGTGCCTCGAATTCCTCCCACAATTCACGCATATATTTTCCCTGGTCTTCTGGAAGAATACTGAATATTCTGTCGGCACATTTTAACTCTCTTTCACGCTGTGTCTTCTTAGCATTCTCATCGTAAGCATATGTATCGCCTGCATCTATCTCTACAAGGTCATGTATAAGAAGCATTGTCATTGTGCGGAGCACATCAATCTTTTCATTGGCATATTCAGACAACAGCACAGTCATAATTGCCATATGCCATGCATGCTCAGCGTCATCTTCCTTTCTTGACGCATCCGCCAGATACGTCTGTCTGCCAATGCTCTTTTCCTTATCAATCTCTCTTATAAACTCTATCTGTCTGTCAAGTCTGTCTTTATCCATGTTAACCTCTATTCCTGCGCTACTTTTCAGCGCATCTTAAGTTTCTGCTAATCCGTCAATTCCAGTGACGCAACCTCGCCAACAACTATAATAGCTGGTGATGGGAAGTCTACTTCTTTCACCTTTGCTGCAATATCCGAAAGTGTTCCGACAAGCTTTACATATGTACCATCTGTATTCTCACCGTGAATTACCGCAACCGGCGTATCTGACAACTTTCCATATCTCATCAGCTTTTCCGTAATCATGTCTATACTCTTTAATCCCATAAGGAATACAAATGTTTCATCAAGCTTCGCATATGATTTCCACCTGATTTCTTCAATCTCCGGCGGCAGATTATCAGCCGTATGTCCTGTAATCACATGAAATCCACGGCTTGCCCCCCTGTGTGTTACCGGAATTCCTGCCATTCCACACAGACCGATACCTGATGTAACCCCCGGAACTTCATGTACAGGTATGCCATGTGCTTTGAGTGCAAGTGCTTCCTCGCCGCCCCTTCCAAACACATAAGGGTCACCACCTTTTAGTCTCACAATATATCTGCCTTCAAGGGCTTTTTCTACAAGAAGCTCATTAATCTCCTCCTGCGCCTTGGAATGTCTGCCACTCCTCTTTCCGGCATATATAAGTTCACAGCTTTCCGGTGCGAACTCCAGCAGATGTTCATCTATCAGGTCATCATACACTATAACCTCTGCCCGTCTTATCTCATTTAGGCCTTTAATTGTGATGAGTTCATATGAACCGCATCCTGCTCCAACAAGTGCTGCCCCCGGAAGCACTGTCTCACTCCTGTTATCAAGATATTTCTGTAAAAATGCATTTTCTTCCTTGTTGCTGCACACTCTGTCTGCTTTCATGCAGAATTCAGACACTTCTCTTATATATGCAGCTCTTTTTCTCTCATCACTTATTCTGTCCTTAGCAAGCTTTCTGATTCTGGCAAGATAATCAAGAATATCTTCTATATTATCAGATATATTCATCTCACAATCTCTTCTTATCTTAGCTGCAACATGCGGACTTTTCCCACCTGTAACAAATCCTGCAACCATATCACCTTTCCTGATAATTGAAGGAAATATAAAGTCGCACAACTCCTGATTATCCACGACATTGACTGGAATACTTCTTTCTTTGCACAATCTGGCAGCTTCTTTATCCGCTTCTTCACCTGCTGCCGCGATAACAAAGTCCGCATTTTCAATATCTTGTGGTGTGATTATTCTTCTTTCAACACTTATATTATCGCAAGCCTGCGCCATAGCCTCTATGTCAGAAACTATAGACGGTGCTACAACTTTAATCTTCACGCCAAATTCCTTCAGCCTGCTTATCTTTCTTGCTGCCACTTTACCGCCACCGATAACAAGGCATTTCTCCCCTTCTATTTCTTTAAAAAACGGAAAATAACTCATCCTGTTCCCCTTTTTCTTGTATTTATTGTCATGATACCTATAAATAGTCGCATATTCAGCAATTTAGTAGGTAAATTTCGTTTGTGACTATTATAATAGTGCTACATTTTTACTAAAAATGCCTACTAAATAACATATTCCATGCTTTTAGTAGGCATCTTGTGTCATATATTCTATTATTCTGCTAAAAAACACCTACCAAATCAGCACATATGTTAATCTTATAGGTATTCAGCCAGAAATCGCCTTCATATTCAGCAATATTATGCTTTCAAGGCACATCCACTGTCCGCGACACGGCTATAGCAAGCCTCAGCCAACCGCCACATCAGGGATGTTCTCCAGACAGCATGCTGCAATCACTCCATCAGCCCATCTCTCCACGGATATCAATCTTAGGCGGCTCAATTGGATAATTGCCTGTAAAACATGCGTCACAGTAACCTGTCTGTCCACATATCATCTCGCTTAACTTGTCAACCTCAAGATAGCCTAATGAATCTGCTCCAATAATTTCACAGATTTCATCTACAGAATGACCTGATGCGATAAGCTGGTCTTCTGAAGGAATATCTGTTCCAAAATAACATGGGTGAAGGAACGCCGGTGAACTGATTCTCACATGAACTTCCTTAGCACCTGCTGCCTTAAGAAGACTTACAATTCTCGCACTTGTTGTTCCTCGTACAATTGAGTCATCAATCATGACAACTCTCTTGCCTGCAACTGCTTCCTTAAGTACATTCAGCTTAACCTTAACGCTTGACTCTCTCTGTTCCTGCTTAGGTTTGATGAATGTTCGTCCAACGTAGTTATTCTTGATAAATGCATTACCATAAGGAATTCCTGATTCCATTGAGAAACCAAGTGCTGCCGGATTACCTGATTCAGGAACACCAACGACAATATCAGCATCTACAGGGTGAGTCTTTGCTAAGATTCTACCCGCATTAATTCTTGACTCATATACGCCCATTCCGTCAATCTTGCTGTCTGGTCTTGCAAAATATATGTATTCAAATATACATCTTGCTGTGTTTTTCTGGCAGAGTGACTTATCAGACTTGATTCCGTCTTTAGTGATAGTAACAACTTCACCAGGCTCAACATCTCTTACAAACTCTGCACCTACAGTATCGAGTGCACATGTCTCTGATGATAAGAAGTATGCATTATCTCTCTTACCGATACATAATGGCTTGAAACCAAATGGGTCTCTTGCTCCGATAAGCTTTCTGGGACTCATTACGATAAGTGAATAAGCACCCTTAATCTTCTTCATCGCATTTAACACAGCTCCCTCAACAGTAGGAACATTAAGTCTTTCTCTTGCGATTAAGTAAGCAATAACCTCTGAATCAATAGTTGTCTGGAAGATAGCTCCTGTATAAGAAAGCTCTTCACGCAGTTCAACCGCATTAAGAAGATTACCGTTATGTGCCATACCAAGAGTTCCCTTAACATAGTTAAGAACAAGTGGCTGTGCATTCTCACGGCTGCTGCTTCCGGCTGTTGAATATCTTACATGTCCGACACCTATATTACCATTAAGCTTTTCAAGCTTTTCAGGATTAAAGACTTCATTAACAAGTCCCATATCCTTATATGAAAGAACCTTTCCCTTAGGTCCTTCTGTATCACTGACTGCTATACCGCAGCTTTCCTGTCCTCTGTGCTGAAGGGCAAAAAGGCCATAATATATTGTAGATGAAACATCATTGCCATCGAAATCATATACACCAAAGACTCCGCATTCCTCATGAAGTTCATCTTCAGCATAGTGGCTGTCATTAATATCAATCTGATTCATAATTCTCCATTCCTTATTGACTGTGATTATTTGCGGGAAAAATCCTTACCAGTAAGAAGCTTATATGCTTCCTTGTACTTCTCAACTGTCTTCTCGATTACATCATCTGGAAGTAAATAATCACTGTCTGGATTAGCCTTTAACCAGTCTCTTACAAACTGCTTGTCATATGATGGCTGGCTCTTTCCTGCCTCATATCCTTCTAATGGCCAGAATCTTGAGCTGTCTGGTGTAAGCATCTCATCACCGATAACAACTTCACCGTTCTCATCAAGACCAAACTCAAACTTAGTATCTGCAATAATAATACCCTTGCTTAAAGCGTACTCTGCACACTTCTTGTAAAGAGTGATAGTTGCATCCTTAATCTTAGTAGCGTATTCCAGACCTTTTCCTGGGAACTGCTTCTCAAGAACTTCTATACTCTTCTCAAATGAGATATTCTCATCATGGTCACCAATCTCAGCCTTAGTACTTGGTGTGTAGATTGGTTCAGGAAGCTTCTCTGATTCCTTAAGTCCCTCTGGAAGCTTGATTCCACAGACTGTTCCATTCTCCTTGTAGCTTGCCCAGCCACTACCTGTTATATATCCTCTTACGATACACTCAACAGGAAGCATTGTAAGCTTCTTGCAAAGCATGCTTCTTCCAATATATTCATCCTTGTGGAAGAACTCTGGCATATCATTAACATCAACTGAAACCATATGATTAGAAACAACATCCTTAGTATAATCAAACCAGAACTTTGACATCTGTGTAAGAATTGCTCCCTTTTCTGTAACCTTATTCTTTAAAATATGATCAAATGCTGAGATACGGTCTGTAGCAACCATAACAAGCTTGTCATCGCAATCATATACTTCTCTTACTTTTCCTTCATAGAGTAATTCACATTTTCCCATGAGTTCATCCATCCTTTTCTTCTTAATAAAATTATTAGTTAAAAAGTTATCAAACCGTAGTATTTATGCGGTTTAAAAACAAACAAAAATATTATATACCAGCGTCCATTCAAAATCAATAGACTTTATCTTTTGCAATAATGCATTGCGCATTACCTCATTAAAGTGTATTATTAAAAATATAAATATAGTCAGTTTTTAGAAGTGTACTATTCACTCGAATAATAATATTAAGATGGGAGATTTATTATGGCTAATGGAATTGAAAAAAGACGTTTTAAAAGAATGAAAGCAGACCTTACACTTAATGTTTCTTCTCTTTTTAATCAGGACAACATGGAAATTAAGAATCTTGATTCACCTATCAAGGTTATCAATATATCTGAAGGTGGTATAGCATTTGAATCAAAAAGCATGCTTCCTATCAACTTTTATTTTAATGCTGCTCTTAATCTTGGCTCTGAAACAGATACTCTTTACAGTGTTGTCAAGATTATAAGAAGTCAGCCAATTGAGGGCACTGACAATTATCTTTATGGCTGTGAGTTTGTCGGCATGGCACCGATTCTTGGTTATATCTTTGATGAATATGAGGCTGAGATTGAAGCCGGAAAAGAATAAAAGGGACTAAAGGCACCCCGCAGTTCTTCTCACTGATTGTCTGATTGGCTCTTATTGTTTCTCACTGCTTTAAAAAATTCTGCTGTAGAAAAGTATTTCAATAACACCTAAAATAAAGTATGTCATCTTGTTGTATCTTATATTGGGGAATTTTAGCACATTGTTGACAGCAATATTTACTTCTAGTAACATATAGTTATATTATAGTTCGGAAATAAATAGTTCAACATGACAGTATGCACATAAAAAGGAGGTTTTTATATGCACAAAACAAAAAAAGCAGCATTTCTTTCTCTTATAATCTTAATAATAATTATAGCTGCATTATTACTAAGACCTCGCCACATTAAGCTTGACTTATCAGATAACAGCAATATTTCAATTGTAAGAGAAGGAAACGAAATAAGTCTGACATCTGATGAAAAATCACAATTAATTGATATAGTAGAAGATATAACTGTTATGCCATGGCTATTTGCGCCTGCATCTGGATGGACTTACAGAATATTATATACCAGCACAGACAATCGTACTAACAGCATTATTGTGCTTGACAATAAAGTCACAATTAACAGAATGAGCTATCATCCTTTCGGAAAGTCTGCATCACTTGTCACAGATTTTCTTGATACTATATATAACAGAAGCCTTGTAACAATCAATATAGACAACGCTGACAGCATTACTGTCATCAACAAATCTAATGGCAAAACTGGCGTTTTTGAAGGTGCAAGACTGAAAGATTTAACAGACGCTTTAGCTTTCACGCCTTCTCACCCAGTTACTTTTCATGATGACAATGATTCTTCTGTTCAGTATGTACTCAACATACAATATAAAGATGGCTCTTCTGAAGAACTGTCTATTGTAAAATGCCCTGCAATTCTTTACAAAAACCAGTATCTGAGTGTTGACTTATATGCATTGGAATTGATTCAGGAAGAAGTTGACAACTAATGCAATATGAGAGCCATTGGCTAAATACGAACAGTTATTAGCAGCTCAAACTGAAAAGAAAAATTATGACACAATGGAAAAAGTTGCATGCCATTCAATCTAATAATGAATAACATGCAACTTTTTAATTGCTCTCATTAAATACCGTATCTATTTAATATTTTCTTTCTATTGTATATTGTATTAAAATATATTTCATGTTATTATGCAATTATGTTAAATATTATATTTAACTGTCTGGCAGGTTTTACATTTCGCCAATAATATCCACAAAACAAGTCACTAAATGAATAGCGGAGGAATTTTATGGGGAATACTGCACCTATTATGGAGGCAACAGGAAAGATTGATTATGGTATGACTAATGATTACATGTTTCGAGCAATACACTGATTGGACTGGCAAGTGCATTGCTGCATCTTAACCCTGAAGATATTAAGGATATTGAAATAACCAATCCTATAATATTAGGGGAAAGCATTAATGCCAAAACATTTATACTTGATGTAAATATTCTGCTTAATAACAGCAGAATGCTTAATCTTGAGATGCAGGTTAATAATCTGCACAACTGGGAAAACAGGTCATTATGTTATTTATGTTCAGATTTCAGCCAGCTTAATAAAGGTGACGCATACGAAGATATTAAACCTGTTATCAATATTGGTATTCTTGATTATACTTTATTTGAAGACGCACCGGAATTCTACGCTGAATTTGAACTATTGAATAAGAAAACTCACAGAAGGTATAGTGACAAACTTGGTATCAGTGTGTTAGACTTAACTCAGATAGATATGGCGAGTGATGAAGACAAGGCTTATGGAATAGACACATGGGCCACTGTCTTCAAGGCTAAGACATGGGAGGAGTTGCGTATGGCTGTTCAGAGTAATGAATATATGAAAGATGCAGCAGAGACTTTGTATGAGCTTAATAGTGACGAAACAATCCGCCAGCAGTGTGAAGCACGAAGACGGGCTGAGATTGAAGAAAAACATATGCAAGATAAATTGAAGAAACTAGAGGAAGATAAGGAAAATCTCACAAGAGAAAAAACTGAATTACACATAAAATTGCAAAATGAAATATCAGAAACCGAAAAGTGGAAAGCTAAATACGAACAATTATTAGCAGCCCAAGCAGAAAAGAAAAATTAATACACAACGCATAAATCCCAGCCAGGTCATACCCCCCTGGAATATCCCCATGGTCAAAGCCATTTTCAGAGACTTCTTGATACAGAACGGTTTCATACATATGCCGCCACTGATACTGACCGCTAAACTGTCCATAGAAAGACCGATTGCAATTAATAGGATGGTGATAAAGTTCATTGTACAAAAATTGTTCTGCAAAGATAGAAAATAAAGTAAAAAGTAAAAGGTAAAAACGAAAAGGTGACTTACCTTTGTGATGAAATTAGTGGAAAAAATGGAACTACAGACTGTTGTCAAATTGGATAAACCTTCGTTTCGGATCGATTATTCGACCCGGCTCATGATGCTGGGTTCCTGCTTTGTCGAAAATGTTGGAGCGAAGCTGGAATATTTCAGGTTCAAGACGGATATCAATCCTTGTGGTATTGTATATAATCCCCTGTCTGTGGCTGATACGCTGGAGTTGTTATTGGCCGGTAAACGATTCTCGCAGGCCGATTTATTACGAAACGGGGAACTGTGGGTGAGTCTGAGCCATCATGGACGGTTTTCCGCCAGGGAAGCCGGGGACTGTTTACAGCGTATAAATTCCAGATTGGAAAAATCGGTAGCTCATTTAAAAACGACAAATGTCCTGGTGATTACCTGGGGAACTGCCTGGGTATACCGTCATCGGCAGTTGGGACGAGTCGTTGCCAATTGTCATAAATTTCCGGCCACTGATTTCGAGCGTTTCCGATTAAGCCCCGAAGATATCGAACAAGTGTATACCGATTTATTGTCCCGCCTGCACAGTCGTTATCCGGATATGAGGGTGCTGTTCACCGTGAGCCCTATCCGGCATTGGAAAGACGGAGCACATGCCAACCAGTTGAGTAAAGCGGTATTGTTGCTGGCCATCGATAAATTGAAGCAAAGGCTGGATTATGTCTCTTATTTCCCTTCTTATGAGATCGTGATGGACGAGCTTCGGGATTATCGTTTCTATACAGAAGATATGTTACACATCTCTCCGCAAGGAATCGAATATATCTGGGAGAAGTTTCAGTCCCTGTATATGACTTCGGCAACCGAAGCGTGGATGAAGCGTATCGATAAAATAAACAAGACTTTATTACACCGACCTACAGATCCTGATTCGTCTGTTTATCAGGAATTGATGAAAAAAACAGCTCAGGAGCGTGAACGGCTTGAACGTGAACTCAGTATTTCTTTCAGTTGATTCCGGTTATTCCGCTGTTTCTGTCCCGGTCACGATATCCTGCATCGGGATTCGTTTCAGTTCATCCAGGGAAATCTCTGTTTTTACGGCATAACTGGCCGGATAAATTTTACGGATCCGGTGTAAATCAGGAATACATTCCAAACGGTTTCTGTAATTACCTACCCGGATTTTGAAATCCGGATCGAAATATTTCAAATAGGCCGGAATGTCTTGGAAGGTTTCTTCGAACTTATTCCGCATTTCCTTTAGGTTTTCGATGTTGCAGCCGAACGAACTGACCGAATGAATTTGAATCCGGTAACCTGTAAAAGTTTTCTTTTTCTCATTCAGATGGATGTGCCATTGCAGCAAATTGTCTATCGGCGTGTCACTGTCGAGGATTACCTGTCCGCCGTTATGACTTTCCGTCCTGAGTTCCTGAAGAATATCGTAATGCGGTTCTGCTTCCACGATCAGGGTATCTGCTTCTTGGGCAAACAGATGGACCGGAAAAAGGAATAATATAAAGAATAGGTATTTATTCATGATTTAAAATTTTTTGCGAAGATAAAAGAAAATATTTGAATATCATCACAGAAACTGACAGCTTATTACTTCGACCTGTCAGTTCTTCGATGAGGCGCAGCGAGTTAAAAAAGCGTTAATACAGGAGGTCGGAGGAGTGGATATGATAAAAAGAAATAATTTTGCTTCATCAATCAAAAATAAAATTTTATGTGTCAGGCTACAGATAAACAAATCATAGAAGTACTGAAAATGGAAACGATTCCGGCATTAGGTTGTACGGAACCGGTTGCTTGTGCCTTAGCTTGTGCCCGATGTAAAGAGGAATTGGGTGGTGTTCCGGAACATATCGAAGTGTTCGTCAGTGGAAATATCTATAAGAACGGAATGGGAGTAGGTATTCCCGGTACCGGTATGACCGGACTGCCTATCGCCGCTGCTTTGGGTGCTGTTTGTGGAAAGACTGAATACGGCCTGGAAGTATTGAAGGAAGTTTCTGCTTGTAATAATTTGGCTGTTGCTAAATCTTTATTGGACAAGCAGGCTGTCGTTATCCATTTGAAAGAAGATGCTCCCGATAAATTGTATGCAGAAGCCATCTGTAAGAAAGGCAACGATACGGTAAAAACAGTGATTGTCCACGGACATACCAATATTATTCTGGTTGAAAAGAACGGGAAAGCAGTTTATCGTAAAGATTTTACGCCGGTAGCTGCCGAAAAGAGCGATCGTGCTGAATTAAGTATAGCCCGGATCTGGGAATTTATCCACCGGATCGACGTTGCAGAGATCGAGTTTGTATTGGAAGGTGCTGAAATGAACAAAGCGATTTCGGCTGAAGGTTTGAAGAGTGAATACGGTCTGCAGATCGGTAAGACCTTAAAAGAAAATATCGACAAAGGGTTGCTGGAAAACGACTTTTTGAACAATGCCTTGATTTGTGCCACCGCAGCTTCCGATGCTCGGATGGACGGTTGTGAAAAACCGGTGATGACTAATTCCGGTAGTGGAAATCAGGGGATTACGGTTTATCTTCCTGTCGTCGTGGCTGCCGAACAATTCGGTTGTTCCCGGGAGCAATTGATCCGGGCCTTGGCTTTGAGTAATCTGGTAGCTGCCCATATCCATTATTATATGGGACACCTTTCTGCTTTGTGTGGAATTCTGATTGCCGGTACGGGGGCTGCTTCGGCGATTACTTATCTGATGGGGGGAACCTACGAACAGGTAGTCAACACTATTAAGACTATGTGTTCCAACCTGACCGGAATGATGTGTGACGGAGCGAAACAAGGTTGTGCCCTGAAAGTATATTCCGGCGTTTCTGCTGCCGTACAGGCCGCTCTGTTATCCATGAAAGGAATCAAAACTCACAATGACGGTATTATTGAAGAAGATATTGAAAAAACGATCCGCAATGTCGGAATCATCGGTACCACCGGTATGGAACAGACCGATAAGACGATTCTGAACATTATGTGTCGGAAACAATAATAATTTTTCTCTACATACTATTCCCCGGAATTTTGGTGTTTTACAGACCACGATTCCGGGATTTTTTTATTTGATTTTCCCGGATTAATTCCAGATTCAATTTGTACACAACAAATTTAATATGTATCTTTGTTCCCTGTTCTTACAAAGAGATAATCAAGTAGTTCGAATGTTAAAAAAACGAACGATTAAAACAGTTATGTTTCGAATCTCTTTTCTTTTTCTGACTATTTTATAATCTTCACCTAATCAATCTTTTCAAAATTTATTCATTAACATCCCCAGCTATTTCTTATTACAAATTTAATCGTTCGTTTTTTTTGTAAACATATTGCCGACGAATTTGTACGATCAATTCAAATTTTCAATATGTTCTGCGTTTTATAATCTTATCTATCATTCCAAACGATAGTTTTCTTTTCAGTTTATTTCTTCTCCTGGCTGACCGAGCTCCTTTTCATTCTTGGACGTAAAAGAGTCTCCCGGTGGCGTCGCCGTGGGTTGCTACACGCGTAGGGTAACAGACCGGGCGTGAACCGGTATCCAATCCGGTGGGGAAACCCCCGAAGGCAACGCCGCTACGATGGTTCGGGAGCGGGAGTTCGATTCTCCCGGTAGCGACAAAGATAGATGAGGGAGGATATTTTGTAGGGGATTTTTATTTTTACTTTGTCTGAAAATACGAACATTTCATCCCGGCGACATTGATGGGAACCCTGGCTGTCATTGTGGGTAGTGATGCTATCGCTTTTCTGCTGACCAGGTGCGACCGCTTCGGTGTCGCGGATTTCCATCTGTGGTATTTCATCGGCATAGGGGTGAGTTTTTTCTTCTATGCGATTCATATCCGGTAATCTATATTCTTTTTAATCATGGAAAGATAAAGGACGAAAAAACGTATGGAAGGTTTACCTCTATCGGGGGAACGGATATACAGAATTTGAAATGTATAGAGACCTCGATGGATGAATTCGAATATCTGCGAGGTGCTGCTGGCTTTGGTCGGCAAGTATAGGCATAACATCCCGGCTATGCCTTACTGCCAGGAAACCGGCGCCATCAAGAATCTGATGCAGGACCTGAAGCTCGAAGCCAATGCCGCCCATATCCAAACGTTGTTTGCCGGGCATTGGATGAGTGTTCTCCGTACGGCTAGCGAACAATTCGAGCAGATGATGTTCACCCGTTCGGATGCTACCTCCGAAGCCACAATGGACGCCGCCAAAGTAGCCCACGAGGCAGCACAGATGACTTTCGGAAAGCTGTGCGAAATGGTTAACGCCCTTGCTATTGTGAACGGTGATGCAGCCTACAAGTACATCATTGACCGTATCAACCAGCTGGTGGCCGAATTACACAACGTGGTTGCCTGTCGCCGTTCCTGTAAGAAATCCGATGAGACCGCCGACTCTGATTCTTCTACCGACACCCCGGCTCCATCGCCTGTGGAGGAATAACTTTAGGCACCTTTTTTTAATACCATTCATGTTAATCCTTACATCATAATTTATTTTATATACATCATTGTTAGAAAATTGACGGTATTCTGGAACAGTTTTATCCTTTTCCGGGATACTGTTTTTAGTGACTTATAATTCCAATTTGAAATGTTAAATGGTAAATCAGTATTAATTACCGGAGGAACGGGTTCTTTCGGTAAAAAGTTTGTGGAAACCATTCTGAAGCGTTATCCGGAGGTGAAGCGAATTGTTATTTATTCCCGAGACGAATTGAAACAGTTTGAGCTAAAGCAGAAATATCCGGAATCGAAGTATCCTCAATTGCGTTTTTTTATCGGAGATGTCCGGGATGGGGAACGGTTGAAGCGGGCTTGTGAAGGGGTCGATGTGATTATCCATGCAGCGGCTATCAAGCAGGTTGATACGGCCGAATACAATCCGGAAGAGTGTATCAAGACCAATATTCACGGAGCTCAGAATGTGATTAACGCAGCTTTGCAAACCGGAGTGAAACACGTGGTGGCTTTATCGACCGATAAGGCCTGTGCGCCGATCAATTTATACGGAGCAACGAAATTGACTTCCGATAAACTATTTACAGCTGCTAACAATATCAGTGGCTCGAAAGACATTAAATTTTCTGTGGTTCGTTACGGAAATGTCATGGGTTCCCGGGGATCGGTTATTCCATTTTTTATCCATAAGCGTGATAATGGCGTTAAAGAACTGCCGATTACGGATATGCGGATGACCCGTTTCAATATTTCTTTACAGGCAGGCGTGGATTTGGTGATGTATGCTATCGGACATCATTTGGGTGGAGAAATTTTTATACCGAAGATTCCTTCCTATCATATTGTAGATGTGGCTAAAGCGATTGCTCCGAACATCCCTTTGGTGGAAGTGGGAATTCGTCCGGGTGAAAAACTGCATGAAGAAATGATCACAGTTACAGATGCCTTGAATACTATTGATTTAGGACAGTATTATGCCATTCTTCCTTCAGTATCTTTCAAACATCAAAGGGAAGAGTATTTGCAACATCATCAGGCCGTTCCTGTACCCCAGGGATTCCATTATAGTTCCGACCAGAATGAGGAGTGGGAAACGGTAGAAACATTGCGTGCTAAAATAAAAGAGTTTGTTGATCCAAATTTTGAAGTAAAATGATTCGGAAATTTATTCCATACGGTCATCAGCATATTACGGACGAGGATATACAGGTTGTCGTAGAGACTCTGAAGTCGGATTATCTGACGCAGGGGCCGAAAATTGCGGAATTTGAACAGGCGTTTGCCCGCTATGTCAATGCCCGTTATGCTGTTGCCGTGAGCAATGCTACGGCCGGATTGCATTTGGCAGCGAGCAGTTTGGGACTTAAACCGGGGGATAAAGTGATCGTGACGCCGATGACTTTTGCAGCCAGTGCCAACTGTATCCGCTATTGCGGAGGTGAAGTGGTGTTTTGTGATATTGACCGGGATACCTATCTGATGGATATCCGGAAATTACGGGAATTGCTTGCAGCTCATCCGAAGGGCACTTTCAAGGGTATCGTTCCGGTGGATTTTGCGGGGTATCCGCATCAGATGGAAGAATTCAGAAAGCTGGCCGACGAATATGGATTGTGGATACTGGAGGATGCCTGTCATGCTCCGGGCGGATATTTCACTGACAGTAAGGGCGAAAAGCAATTGTGTGGAAATGGCCGTTATGCCGATGTAGCTGTATTTTCTTTTCATCCTGTAAAACATATTGCAACGGGAGAAGGCGGAATGGTGACAACGAACAATAAAACACTGTATGATCGTTTGTGTTTGTTGCGGACCCATGGCATTACCAAAGATCCGGCGTATCTGTGTGAAAATCACGGTGGTTGGTATTACGAAATGCGGGAGTTGGGCTTTAATTATCGGCTGACGGATTTCCAGGCCGCTTTGGGAATTTCACAACTAAAACGTGCTGATGAGGGGCTGAAACGTCGGCAGGAAATTGCAGTCCGATACACGGAAGCTTTCCGTAACATCGGGGAGATAAAAACGCCTTTTATAGCTTCCGGGGTTTACCATGCCTACCATTTATATGTCGTTCAGGTACCCGATCGTTTGGGATTGTACAATTATCTGCACGAAAACGGGATCTATGCCCAAGTACATTATGTTCCGGTACATCTGATGCCCTATTACCGGGAGCTGGGTAATAAGCCGGGTGATTTGCCGGTGGTGGAAGAATACTACCGCCATTGCCTGAGTCTGCCGATGTTCCCGACTTTGACGGACGAGGAACAGGAGTATGTGATCAGTAAGGTAAAAGAATTTGTGAATCGATGAAAAACATAGCAATCATACCGGCCCGGGGAGGCAGTAAACGGATTCCCCGGAAGAATATTAAACCGTTTATGGGTAAACCGATTATTGCTTATTCGATAGAAGCCGCTTTGGAATCCGGTTTGTTCGATGAAGTAATGGTGTCGACAGACGACGAAGAAATAGCAATGGTTGCCCGGCAGTACGGCGCAAAGGTTCCGTTTATGCGTTCGGCGGAAACTGCGAATGATTATGCAACGACTGCGGATGTCATGCTGGAAGTGTTGGAATGTTATAAAAAACAGCGTATCGAATACGATACCTTGTGCTGTATATATTCCACAGCTCCGTTCGTTACTGCAAGCGTTTTGAAAGATGCCTATCATTTATTGACGGAGAATCATTTTGACTCGGTTTTTACGGCAGTGGCCTATTCCTATCCGGTACAGAGGGGATTAAAAATTGAGGATGGAAGAATCCGGATGGTATGGCCGGAGTACATACAAAGCCGTTCTCAGGATTTAGAAATGATTTATCATGATGCCGGACAGTTTTACATATCGAAAGTAGAGCCTTTTTATCAACATAAAGATTTTTGGGGAGCCAATACTGGTGGAATAATTTTATCGGAATTGGAAGTCCAGGATTTGGATACATTGACAGACTGGAAATTAGCAGAAATGAAATATCAATTATTACATACCAGATAAGAAGATTTTTCCGTACCGATGCCGGTTGTATTAGATTTGACAGGTGCAAATGCTGAAACATTATTCCTCTTCCCTGGCAAGTCTCTGTTGACTGCACCAGTTTATCTGGCTTGAGAATCTTTTCAAGTTCTTCAATAGTAACACCGAATGCCTCATCTGCGGCAATTCTTTCGAGAAGATCATTTTCGCCGCCTTCAACCTTGACTACTCTTGACGCAGCCATTGAATGCTCACGGATTTTCTCGTGAAGCTGCTGTCTGTCAGCACCACGCTTTTTAACTGCATCCATCATAATATTCTCTGTTGCCATGAACGGAAGCTCTTTTCTGAGTCTTTGTTCAATTACCTTTGGATAAACAACAAGACCGTCTGCAACATTTGCATAAAGTGAAAGGATGCCGTCAACTGCGAGGAATGCCTCCGGAACGCTGAGACGCTTGTTGGCGGAGTCATCAAGTGTTCTTTCAAACCACTGTGTGGCAGTTGTAAAGTAACCGTTGAGAACATCTACCATAACATATCTTGAAAGTGAACCGATACGCTCACTTCTCATTGGGTTACGCTTATAAGCCATAGCCGATGAACCGATCTGATTCTTTTCAAACGGCTCTTCAACCTCTTTGAGGTGCTGAAGAAGTCTGATATCATTTGAGAATTTAGCGGCTGACTGAGCAATTCCCGCAAGAACATTGAGGAACTGTGAATCAAGCTTTCTTGAATATGTCTGACCTGATACAGGGAAACAAGCCTTGTAGCCCATTTTTTCTGCAATCTTACGGTCAAGCATTTTGCACTTTTCGTGATCTCCGTCAAAGAGTTCAAGGAAACTTGCCTGTGTGCCTGTTGTACCCTTTGAACCGAGAAGCTTAGCCTTTGAAAGCTGATACTCAACATCTTCAAGATC
>ENA-UEOI01001574-UEOI01001574.1-human-gut-metagenome-genome-assembly--contig:-NODE-1574-length-19052-cov-21.417075_pt1 | contig 19052 bp, 17 predicted proteins | sample MGYA00242883_ERZ507882 | MGnify/ENA primary metagenome ERZ507882 (study PRJEB26167, sample SAMN06115502) | human gut metagenome | host: Homo sapiens | place: China:Chongqing | collected 2015-07-29...
CTCCGATATCGATGCCGTGCATATAGCCATTAAATTTTCTCATATTTTTAACCGTCCTTTCTGATTCTAGTTTTATTTGCAACTATATCGTAGCACTATATGGTCGGAAATTATATCATAATTTTAATATTCGTGTAAAAATCGTAATGTTATTATGACATTTTAAATGTATTTTGATAACTATATGTCTTCTCTCCAATAGTTATATGTCCCGAGCTTCAAGTTTCAGGTCTTTTCGTGCGATCTATTACATGGTGTAAGCTATATTCCCGCAAAAAAACCTTTGTCAACGACCGCAAGTCACGTTATTTGCTTTTTTCCTGCATAAATTCCCCACCTCTGCAAATAATATTACTGCAATTTTGAAAAAACAACGGAGGTCATAAATATGAAAGCAACAGGAATTGTCCGCAGGATCGACGATCTCGGCAGAGTTGTCATACCTAAAGAAATAAGGCGCACCATGCGTATCCGTGAGGGCGACCCGTTGCAGACAACGTTGAAAAGCGAACTTGACTACCTGCTTGCACTCCTCAGACTGGCGGATAGGCTGTACATAAAATAATGTGAGAAAAAATATGTAAACAGCTTGACACATTGATAAAAATATGTTATTTTATATTTGTAACTTAAAATACGTTACAAATATAAAAAGGTGAGCATATGAAAGAATACTTAGAAAAAACTTTAAGACAAAGAGTTACGATCAAAGAAAATAACGACTTGTACGATAAACTTCCGCTGGCTTTTAAGGGACGATATGATATCTTAAATGTCGAAACCAACGGAATGGGCTGGCTTGCAATTCAGCCAAAGAACGATATTGGGCTTATTGCACTCCGAAAAGACAGAGCTAAAGTACAGAATATTTCAGGGCTGAACTGTGCCTTATTTCTTAGATCCGCTACCCCTTATATAAAGGAAAAACTTATAGAGGACGGTATCCCTTTTGTGCTGAAAGACAAGCAGATATATTTGCCGTTCATTGGCTGTCTGCTTTCAAATTCGGACGAACGTGATATCGCACCTGTCGAGCTTATTTCATTTCTGACGCAAAAGCTGATACTTACTGCGATATATGAAAAGTGGGATAAAGTAACAGTATCAACAGCTGCCGAAAAATTGGATGTATCAAAAACGTCAGCAAGCAGATGTTTTGATGAAATAGAATACCTGAATGTGAATATTCTCGACACGAAAGGCAAGTCAAGAGCTATTACCATTCCGCCTGATGTAAAGCAGTTGTGGGAACAGATACAGCATATTCTGAGAAATCCTGTTATAAGAAGGTATGCTTTTCCAAGTGACATTCACTTGAAAAAAAAGGCCGGCATTACTGCTTTGTGTGAGTATTCATTGTTGTCAGATAATGACTTTCCTACCTATGGGGTGATGAAAAAAGAGCTGGCTGACACAGAAATAAAAAAGCTTAAACAAATCCGCAGAGGAGAAGAAATTGGCTGTGTAGTTCTTGAGCTTGGCTATTTCATTGACTATGGACAGAAGTCGATACAAGACCCCTTGAGCGTAGCTTTATCATTAACCGATGAAGAAAAGCAGGACGAAAGAGTAATGATATCTATAAATGAAATGTTGGAGGAATATGTGTGGTAAAAGGATTAGACACTTTCAGAAATCATTTTGCTGGATATGAAGAACAGTATGTGCTTATAGGCGGTGCTGCCTGTGATATTGTATTTGAAAGCAACGACGCATCTTTTAGGGCGACAAGAGATCTTGATATGGTTCTTATCGTTGAGGCTCTCACGCCTGAATTTGGAGAAAAGCTTTGGGAGTTTATTGAGATCGGCAGATACAGAAACAAGGCCACGAATGGTCAAAAGCCGCAGTTTTACAGATTTGATAAACCTGAAGATGACACATATCCGAAAATGATAGAACTTTTTTGCAGAAATGATTTTGAACTCCGTGAGATGACAGGGATAACGCCGATTCACATAGATGATTCTGTTTCAAGCCTATCAGCAATACTGCTTGATGATGAGTATTACAAAGCCTTGATGGACGGAAGAGTTGTGCGAAATGGTTTATCCGTTCTCCGTCCCGAGTATCTTATTTTGTTTAAAGCAAAGGCATTTCTTGACTTAAAGGAGAGAAAAGATAATGGTGAATCTGTTGATTCCAGCGATATCAAGAAACACAAAAAGGACATTTTGAGAATAACTGCTGAACTTGTACTTGAAAGCATATCAGAGTTACCTACAACAGCAAAAGCGGATATTGACGCTTTTATCGGCTCGCTAGAGCAAGAACCATTTGACAGCAATTCTTTGAAAAGCTATGGGTTAAAAAATGATGATGTGATAGAGGTGTTACATAGGGCTTTTGGATGATAGAGTAGTTCTGAAATGTTATGGCAAACCTTTTATATACGTGTATTATTCCGATAAAAAGGATGACCGTGGTCTAAACCGCAGAGTGAGTGTTCATATTATGGGTGCAAAGACCGGGATAAATCCACTTCACATTTACTGACAAAAAACGATTTGGCAGTTGAAATCTGCAAGGAAATGGTGTATAATTATTGTAATATATGTCATTATGACGGAAAGGCTGATTAAATGAGCGATCGCCGATCTCTTGTTATTATCAAAGGTGAAGTAAAAAATAATGTAAGTGATTATGATGATTCTTCTTTGTACACAGTTGATGTTTATTTTGGAAATGGCAAAAAATACACATATAAAAAAGACAATGTTCAAATACTCACTGATCCTGTTAAAGTTGATCCTGATGACTTAAAGTTTGTCACAGCTGCTGGAAAGGAGCTTGACCACATACAGCATGCAGAATGTTATTCAGGGAATTTTGTACGTTATTACAAATTTTATTTCTTGGGTGGCAGGTGCGAGGTATATTCATCGAAAGAGCTTAAAATTTATGAAAATGCTGCGTCAACCCCTGCAGCACGAAATTTGCTGGATTATTACAAACTGATATCAAAGAAGATAGGTTTGCATGCTAATGACGGAACAAATATACTGTACAATCAACTTAATAAGATCTCTTTTGTGGATAAAAACACGGTACTGGCTCGGTATATTGAGCCCCAAAAGATATATGTAAAAAGTCCGAAAGATACTGTTATATTTCCGTTTGGCTGCAATTCAAGCCAGATGACAGCGGTCAGCAATGCCGTTGCCAACAAGATAAGTATCATTGAAGGACCTCCAGGGGCGGGCAAAACACAGACTATTTTAAATATAATAGCCAATGCTCTTATAAACGGAAAAAATGTTGCCGTAGTTTCAAACAACAATTCCGCTACGGATAACGTATTTGAGAAACTTCAGAAATATGGTTTTGATTACATTGCAGCTCAGCTTGGAAACAGCAGCAACAAAGCTGATTTCATAGAAAACAAACAGTCTGATTATCCTGATTTTTCAAAGGATATACTTTCAAAAGATGAGATGAAAACTCTAAACAATGAAATATTTTCTTTGGAGGCTGATCTAAAAAAGCTGTTGGAATATGAAAATCTCATTGCACAGCACAAACGTGAGCTTTCTGAACTACAGACTGAAAAGACTTACTTTGATAACTATTATTCCTCCACATACGACAGCGATGTTGTTAAGGTTTATAAGAAACATTTTAATTCGTCAACGGCTATTGAGATGTGGGCAGAGCTGGAGGATATGCAGAAAAAGGGCAGGCGTATTGGATTTTTCTTTAAGCTGAGGCTAGTGCTGCATTATTTAATATTAAATTTTTCGCTCTTCAAGCGGGATATAAATGATATTATCCCTGTGCTGCAAAAGCTGTATTATGAATACAAAGAGGAAGAGCTTACAAAAGAGATACACAAGCTGGAAAAGAGTCTTGTTGGCTGTCATTTTGACGATAAGCAAAAGGAGCTTTCGGGAAAGTCTGTTGCTCTGCTGAAGGCTGCTTTGGCGAAGAGGTATTCGGAAAACGGTAAGAGAAGAAAATTTACGACGGACGATCTGTGGCGGTCACCGAAAGATGTGCTTAATGAATACCCTATTATACTCAGTACCACTCACTCTGTTCGCAGCAGTCTAAAAGATATTGTATATGATTATGTGATAGTTGACGAATCATCTCAGGTGGATCTGGCAACGGGAGTACTTGCAATGTCAAGTTCAAAAAACATTGTTATTGTGGGAGATCTAAAACAGCTGCCAAATGTCATAACTGAGGAAACAAGAAAAAAGATAACTGCAATATCGGACAGTTCTGCAATCGAAGAAAAATACAGATATGAGGATAACAGCTTGCTTTCTTCTGTAATAAAGGTAATTCCCGACGCTCCAAGAACGCTGCTGCGAGAGCATTACCGCTGTCACCCAAAGATAATAGATTTTTGCAACAAGAAATTCTACAATGATCAGCTTATCATAATGACGGAGGACAATGGTGAAAAGGACGTTCTAAGGGCTTATGTAACCGTTAAGGGAAATCATGCAAGAGGACGTTACAATCAGCGACAGATAGACGAGATAAAAAACACTATTATTCCTGAGCTGAACTCAGACGATCTGGGTATAATCGCTCCGTATAATGCACAGACCTCTGCACTGACAAAGGATCTTGCCAATGACATGGACATATCAACAGTACATAAATTTCAAGGCAGAGAAAAGAATGATATAATAATTTCGACGGTAGATAATGAGATAACGGCATTTACAGATGACCCTAATATGCTGAACGTTGCAGTATCGAGAGCGAAGAACAGGTTAAGGCTTGTTGTTTCGGAAAACGAGAGCAATGAAAAGACCAACATAGGCGACCTGCTGAAATATATCCGCTATAACAATTTTGAGGTCATAAACAGCGAGGTGTACTCTGTGTTTGATATGCTATACAAGGGGTATGAGCATAAGAAAAAGGAGTATTTATCATCTAAGAACAAGAAGAAAATATCCGAATATGATTCTGAAAATCTTATGTACTCTGTAATAGAAGATGTTTTGTCACAGGACAGATTTTCAAAGCTTGATGTAGTTGCACATCAGCCTTTATGTGCTCTTATATATGACCCGCACAGATTGACAGATGATGAATGCAGATACGCTATGAATTTTGCGACACATATTGATTTTCTGATTTTCGGCAGACTGGACAAAATGCCGGTTCTGGCTATTGAAGTAGACGGATATGCTTTTCATGGTAAAAATTCTGATCAGCACAAACGTGATATGATGAAGAACGCTATACTTCAAAAATACGCAATACCGATAATGAGATTCAGCACGACAGGCAGCGGTGAAAAAGAGCGACTTGAAACTGAACTGGATAGAATATTATTTGATGTAAAATCTTAAAATAACGAATATATGAGTTTTCACACGAAAATATCCGCCGCAGGACCCACAAGTCCCCTGCGGCGGTTTATCTTCATATACAAACCCAAACCCCGCACAAACTTTCTCGCTCTCCCCTACTTCGATAACCTCCGAAACTCCAGCGGAGAAACACCATAAGTGTCTGCAAAGACCTTTGCGAATTTTCCTTGATTTTCATACCCCACCGCACTTGCTATCTCAATGACCTTGAGATTGGTTGTTTCCAAAAGTTCAGCTGCTTTTTCCATTCGCTTCTTGCGGAAATAGTTCAGATAACTGTCGCCAAGGATACCTTTCACATAGAACTTGAAACTGCTCTCGCTAACGCAGAACCTTTCCGTCAATTCTTTTGCCGTTATGCGAGTTGTAAAGTCGCTGAGTATCAGCGTTTCAGCCTCCTTGACCATAGCTATCTGTGAGCGTGTGAAATAGGTGTCCGTTTTCATCACGCAAAATATCAAGGTCTAGATAGAGCTGTATCCCCTCGTACAGACTTCTTGGATAGTAAAAATCCTTTGTGGGCATTACTATACTTATGCAGACTGGATTTTCCTTAACAATGGCATACCGATTCTTGGCTAGAGAAACATCACATCGGCCGTGGATACAAAAATTGACTATCAGCATTCGCTCTCCAAAGATCGAGCTGTCTCCTTTTTCCCAGCTGCTTGTGTAAATCTCATTGAACGAAAGTCGAATACCAGGTGCCAATGTGTAAAGAGCCAACTATCCCTCGGCTCCTTTATGAAATATTGGTTTTTGACTTAGAATTTCCATAATACTATTATAGCATCAACAAACTAGATTCGCTACTAAACGGGCTTAAATTCAGTAAATGGATTTTACAGTATTCTTTTTTTGTGGTACATTATTATGAAGTTATAGTTTACTAACTACATAATAATGAACCGGAGGAAGTAATATGAATGCGATAGCACTTTCCGATGCAACTGTTGGCAGCAGGTATTGCATTTGTGAGATAAAAGAAGAAAACCTCTTAGTCAACCGACTGTCCTCAATGGGTCTGCTCTGCGGAAGTACCATTGAGGTGTGTCAGAATCATAAAAAACAGCCAGTTCTGATATTTGCAAGAGATACACTTGTTGCAATCGGTCGTGAAGAAAGTAAAAAAATTATGGTTGGAGGTGCCAACAAATGAGTAACTGTGAAAACGGTCCGTCAAACAAAAACTGCAAGTACCACAGCAACAGTCAGCTTTATAAAAAGGACGTAAACACTCCCGTTATAACCCTGCTTGGTCAGCCGAACTCAGGCAAATCCACTATTTTTAATATGACGACCGGCTCTCATCAACACGTCGGCAACTGGCCGGGCAAGACGGTAGACCAAAAAGAGGGCGAATGTAAATGGAACGGCAAGCGTTTGATAATCGCCGACCTCCCAGGCAGCTACTCTCTTTCCGCCGGCTCAGATGAATAAGTCATCACACGGGACTATATCTCCGCAGGAAACGCTGACCTTGTGGTAGTTATGGCTGACGCCTCGCAGTTAAAACTCAGCCTGTATATGCTGGCGGATTTCGTTGGAATGAAAGTCCCTGCCATTCTTGTTCTCAATATGATAGATGTAGCCAAGGGTCAGGGCATTGTCATTGATACAGCCGCACTTTCTGAAAAGCTCGGCGTTCCTGTTGTTACAATGTCTGCCATACGGAAAAAGGATTATCGTGTGCTTTACGAGAACATTGAAACTGCCCTGACGGAAAAACCGATAATTGCGGGAGAACCAATGACTACCGCCAAGGAGAAAATGGCTTACATTGATGATCTGCTAAATGGAGTTATTACGGCGGCAGCATTGACGCCCCTCAGCGGAATATTACGCAGCGGCATGAAAGCAATTTCAGTACACCCATTGCTGATTTCTCTCATCTGCGATGTGCTTATCAATGTGCTGTATTTTGCACTAATGATGGCGTCATTCGTGCTTAGTATTACGCTGGGTTTCAACCTTATGGAGGAAACAGACTACCTTGCCCGTATCTCATTTCTATTCGACAATACAATGTCTAAAGTCGGACTTCAGGGCAAAACGATAATGCCGTTCTTTGTGGGTCTTGGCTGTACCATTGCAGACACTACTGGTACTCGTGTGGTTGATAACTGTGGGCAGCGAGTGCTTGCAATCGCTATGAGCTGGGCAGTTTCTTGTACTGCTACCCTTTCCGTTGTGCCAACGATCACCATTGCATTGTTCGGCAGCACAGGCGGATTCCTCGTAATGGTGTCGATATTCCTATTTATGTTCCTGATGATGTGGGTTGTTTACAAGGTGTTCGGCAATTCCCTTGCACCATTGGCGGCAACTGCAAGAGAAACGCACTCCGCCAAATGGACCGCTAAGATAGGTGTGTTCTACACCCTTGCGGCATTACTTATCGCTTGTGTTATTTATCATATCGGAGCGGTTATCTTTTGAGCTGTGAAAGTGTGATTTGGCATATCAAGCTAAACTTTTGAACATATAAACGGAAAGAGTCAGCATTACCGCTTTATGTGAGTATACATTGATGTCATATAATGATTATACTACCTATGTGGTAACGAAAAAAGAGCTAGCTGATGGCATAGTTCTATATTATAGTAAAATACAACAACCGCAGTAGGTCACGAATTGATGTGACTTACTGCGGTTATGTTTATATTACAGAAAAAACTACCCTGTGTTTAAAGGTTCTAACTATGTTTTAAAGCTACAATACATCCATAATATTGTCTGTCCATAATTCACACTGCGTCATAACCGTTTGCACTGCATCTTCCATACCCTCTGGTGGATATTTGTGCTTTTTTAATAGTTTCTTTATGAGCATACGCATTTTAGCCCTTGCGGAATCCCTCTTTTGCCAATCAATTGTTCTGTTCTTACGCAAGGTATCTGCTAGTTCTTTAGTAATTGCAATCAGTTCTTCATTTTCATAGAAGTCCTTTATTGCCTGTGGCTTTGTCAATGCATCATAAAAAGCCAATTCATCAGCAGTTAATCCGAGCTGATCACCTTCTCTGTTAGCTGCGGCAATCTGTTTTGCGAGATTAAGCAGTTCTTCTATCACCTGTTCATTAGTAAGCATACCATTCAGGTAAGAATTCATTGCACGCTGAATAATTTCGCTGAATTTCTGAGATTTTACAACATTGGTGTGACGATAAACCTGAACCTGCTCCGAAATAAGTTTTTTCAAAAGTTCAACCGCAAGGTTTTTTTCTTTCATTCTCGAAATTTCTTCGAGAAATTTTGAATCAAACAATGAAAATTCTTTATCAACATCAGAGAATAAATTAAGCACACCTTCGCTTTTTATACTAGCTTTTAAGAGTTCATTGATACGTTCATTAATCTCAGGCAAAGATATTTTATTGCCTTCACCTTGATTCATTAACCTTGTTACAAGAACTCGCACCGATTCAAAAAAAGCCGCCTCAACTCGCATATCTTTTTCTGCTAAAGAAGAACAGAGTGATAACGCCTGCTTTAAAAGTAGTCCTTCCTTTAGAAAATCTTCACGCTCTTGTTTCTTATCTACACTAACGATAAAATTTACAGCGCCGCTTATTGCTTTTGAACGTTCCAAATCAGTACCACTAATAAACCTTGAATAATCATATCCATTAAATATATCCTGACAAATAGAAAGTTTTTCAAGAAATTTAGGGTAAGCTACCTTAGCAACATCAGTATCACCATAGTTTTTCTTGTCACGAGCTGTATAATCATTCATAGCCTGTTTCAATGCAGATGCGATACCTACATAGTCAACAACAAGACCGCCTTCTTTATCACCAAAAACACGATTTACTCTTGCAATGGCCTGCATAAGATTATACCCCTGCATTGGTTTATATACATACATCGTTGCAAGTGACGGCACATCAAAACCTGTAAGCCACATATCTACAACAATGACGATTTTGAGCGGACCGCTGTTATCTTTAAACTGTTTTGCCAATTCATCTCTATGATGTTTATTTCCGATGATCTTATTCCACTCTTCAGGATCTTTGTTACTGTTTGTCATAACGACAGCAATTTTATCCTTCCACGAGGATCGAAGATCTAATATCTTCTTATATATCTTCATAGCTATTGGACGAGAATATGCCACAATCATAGCCTTACCGGTCAATAAATTTGCACGATTGTTTTCATAATGGTAGAGAATATCATTCACAAGTGAGTCGATCGTCTGGTCATTACCGAGAATTGCTTCCATTTGACCAAGCTCTTTTTTACTTTTCTCAATAACTTCAGGATCGGCATTATTGGCCATTATATCGTATTCTCGATCAATAAGCTCTAATGTTTTTTCATCAAGTTTAAGCTTAATTACACGGCTTTCGTAATAAACAGGGCGTGTCGCACCATCTTCCACAGCTTGTGTCATATCATATATATCGATATAATCGCCAAATACTTCACGAGTGTTACGGTCTTTAATAGAAATAGGCGTGCCAGTAAAACCAATGAAGGTCGCATTTGGTAAAGCATTTCTAATGATACGGGCAGCTCCAATTTTGATTTCACCTGTTTCGGCATCAATTCGCTCTTTTAAACCATATTGACCACGGTGTGCCTCATCTGCCATAACAACAATATTTCTACGCTCAGAAAGGCAATCAAAAGACTCCTCAAATTTTTGCATTGTCGTAAAAATAATGCCATTGGCCTTTCTGCCATTTAGTAAGTCTTTAAGATGTGCTCGACTTTCAGCCTGTACAGGTTCTTGACGAAGAAATTCTTTACATTTAGCAAATTGTCCATAAAGCTGATCATCCAAATCGTTTCTGTCAGTTATTACTACAATGGTTGGACTTTCAAGTACCTCTTGTAAACGATGAGCGTAGAAAACCATTGACAGCGATTTTCCGCTGCCCTGTGTATGCCAGAATACACCGCCCTTGCCATCTGTTTCAGTAGCGTGTTTGGTCGAAACTACAGCTTTATTAACAGCAAAATACTGATGATATCCAGCCAATATTTTAAATTGCAAAGTGCCTTCATTTGAAAAGCAGATAAAATTCTTTATGATATCCAAAAGACGATTTTTTTCAAAGATGCCTTCAAAAAAAGTATCAAATTGAGCATACTGAGTATTCTCGTAGTTACCGTCTTTAGTTTTCCATTCCATAAATCTATCTTCACCTGAGGTGATCGTACCAGCTTTTGAGATCAGTTGGTCACTCATCACACAGATTGTATTATAGATAAACATAGAAGGAATTTCCTGCATATAGTTTCGTAACTGCTTATATGCTTCAGAGACATTAGTTTCTTCACGTGAAGGCGATTTAAGTTCAACTACCACTATCGGCAACCCGTTCAAAAACAGAATTATATCTGGACGTTTATTGCTATTCTCAATAAAAGTCCATTGATTTGCAATGATAAAAGAATTGTTACCAGAATTTTTATAGTCTACGAGATAAACGATAGAAGAACGTTCCTCACCGTTGACAGAATATCTTACAGAAATACCGTTTTGCAGGTAATCCATAAAAACAGAATTCTTTTGTACAAGCTCTCCGTTTTCAAAGTTTTTGAGTTTGAATAAGGCGTCCTGAATGGCGTCATCAGGCAGATTCCTATTTAAACGATAGAGCGAATCAAGTAAAATTTCTTCATATAATGGACTATAAAAGTCTCTTTCCACATCAGGACCATATACATACTCGTAACCTAAATCATTTCTAAATAGCTCAATTATTGAATTTTCATAATTAGCTTCCGTAAAATTTATATTCATTTATTTATCGCTTTCTAAATTAACTGAACCAAACTCACCGACGGCTTTAATTATTTCATCAAGAATTTGTGTCGCTGTTGCTTTGGCATCATTTTTGTTTATTCCTTTGGTTGAATAGAAACCCGTAATGGCAAATCTAATTTTACTTATCACAGAATCTCGTTTATACCAATCAACAGTGATGTTGTTTTTAAGTATACTCGAAATAGCGTGTAAATCTTCTTCAGCAACAATAGACCCTAGTATGATTTTTAAGTTATCTAAAATGTATTTATCAAGTTTATTACTATTGATATAAACAGTTGCACTCTTATTATTTTCATCTTCTATATATTTAGTAAAATCCGAAACTGGCTGAACTCTGTAACTATTACTACTTCGTATGTAATTAAGTTGATGTTCAAGTTCCGGGAATAGTGTAGCCTCATTTATATTGTATAGATCTAGTTCTTTGAGAATTGATGCTTTGTTTTCCCCACGCACGAAAAAATAATCCTTGTTAAAATCATCATTTAGTGCACATTTTGTTTTTGAAATAACAGATTCTTTTATATTCTCACTTTGATTAAAAGAAAATAAGCTTGCCAAAAGAAAAACTCCACTTTGTTTCTTCAGCCTTTCGTTGGTATACATCGGCGTAACCATATAATTCTGCTGTATTATTTTGATGAATTTTTTGTAATTATCATGTTGTAAATAAGTATCTTTATCAAATCCCTTGATGTGTTCATAGTTCAAATTTGTAAGTACCTCATCTAATGTGTTTTCTTTTGACAAATCATATTTTGCTAGAGCTGAAATAATCTGTACTGCCTCATCAGAAGCCTGTGATGGGTAGTACTTATCAGTATAATAAATAACGCCATATGGTTCTTTAAACTCCCCTGAATCATACTCTTCCTCACCATGAATTTTACAAGCAAAATATAAAGCAACTAGTGGATTAGTAGTCAGATCCAAAAGACGAGTACACATTCCATAGTGTTGATATTTTGTCATAATGTCAAACATTGAATGAAACTCTCTAAACTCAACGGGTGCTTTTTGTAATGGTATTTGCATTAGTTTATGCTCTATACTAAGCATATCATTACGAAAAATACTGGGTTCAATATTCCAAAACTCTGTTTCTTGACCTCTAAAATATAATTCAGATGAACTTCCTTCTTGTTTCTCTTTTAATTGTTTTACAGATTCTATAAATGAACTTACAGAATCAATTTCTCGAAGACTATCCGTTTTTAATTCTCTATGCATATGATTTTTTCACTTCTTTCAATATAAACAATAATTTAGAGCAGCAGGCTCAGGCAATTTTCAAATCGTGGTTTGTAGATTATATTCCATTCAATGGGACAAAACCGGATCGGTGGGAAAACATATCTGTATATGAGCTTGCCGAGTATATCAATGGGGCGGCTTTCAAAAAAAATGAATATGCAGATAAGGGGTTGCCTATCATTAAAATTACTGAGTTGAAGAATGGCATTAGCGATGCTACACAATATTGTTGTACTGAAAAAGATGTTAAGTATTATATTGATGATCGAGATATTCTCTTCTCCTGGTCAGGAAATCCTGATACATCCATTGATACGTTCCTATGGAGTAATGGGAAAGCGATTCTTAATCAGCATACATTTCGTGTAGTGTCAAAATATAATGCTCCAGCCTTTACTTTCTTTTTGCTCAAGTATTTAAAACCACGGTTCACACATATTGCAAGCAATAAACAGACAACAGGGCTTGGTCATGTAACAGTTGCAGATCTAAAGCGATTACAGTTTTGCGCTGATGAAAATGCAATTAGAAAGTTTAACGCTATTACGATGCCGTTTTTTGACATGATTTTTTCCAATTATAAGGAAAATCAATATCTTTCTTCTCTTCGTGATACGATATTGCCACAACTGATGTCTGGCGAACTGGATGTCTCCGACATCAAGATTTAAGCCGCTAAATTATTGTTTATTGCTTTGTTGTTACGTATTTTTTGATTAAGTGACCATATCATATTAGCAATATTTACTTGCACATCCATCTCCGGTATTGGTATTTTTAAGAGCCTTATTGTTTTCATTGGAATAGTAGGTTGTCCAGAACCCGTCATATTGTTTGACATTTGATTATAAAAGGCTTTGGAACGAATGTAGCAATACAAATAATATGGAAAAACCGCTTCCGTATTAGGTACAATTTTGCAAATGTTTGGTGCTAAATGATACTTGTCATTTTCTTCTATTATTGCACAATCGCCATAACCATTTCCTGTATATGTTAGCAATATATCATCTTTATAAATTTTGCTTCGAGTCAAGCCATCCGATACTTCTCTTGATATTCTTTTTATATCCGTCAAGTCAATTTCTCCGTTTCTAAGATTTAAAGCTCTCAGCGCAATGATTTCTCCATCATCGTTGTATTTAATGTACTTGGTAAACTCGAAACCCGCTAATTTTGTTACTTCTGCAATTTCTCCGAGGCTTTTCTCGACCCATTCTGCCATAATCTTTTCCTTTCTATCCAATATATTTACGATGAGCAATCTTGACATTGCTCTGTTTAACCATTGCGTATTGCAAGGTCGTATCAATTTTTCTATGCCCCAAGAGCTGTTGCAGCTGCTCTATTGGCATTCCCTTGTCTATTGCCATAGTCGCTAGCGTGCGTCTAAACTTATGTGGGTGAACTTTTTGTAAACCTAATCGTTTTCCAAACTCTCGCAAACGCACCTCAACTCCACCGATTTTCAATCTTTTGTGTGGCGATTTTAAAGATACAAATAATGCCGGATTATCATCCGTCCTGCTCTCCAAGTAATTCTGTAAATGTATCTTAGTTCGTGCGTCGAAATAAACTACTCTCTCCTTGCTACCTTTACCGAAAACGATACATTCCCTCTCGTTAAAATCAATATCATTTCTATTCAGAAGAACCATTTCACCAACACGCATACCCGTTGAGGCAAGCATATCAATAATCGCTAAATCTCTAAGTTCTGCGCAATTATCCCTCATAAGTTCTAATGCCTCATCGGAATATGTCTCCTTTATATTGGTACCAGTTTTAACCTTGTGGATACGTCTAACAGGACTTTTAAGAATATAGTCTTCATCTTCTAACCAAGAAAAGAAACTTGACAAAATACGACGAATGTTATCTATCGTAACCTTGCTTGAGCCTTTCTGCCTTTGATATTTGGTCAAGTACCCTCTTATGTCATCTGTTACTATGTGTTTAACCTCTTTGTTGAGTTCTTCAAGCATAGTTTCAATAGTTGCTTTGTAATATTTAAGAGATTTTTCTGAGCAACCCTCTATACGTTTTGCTGATAAGAACATCTCCACAAAATCTTGTTTCAAACTCTTCTCTTGTTGCTGATTTTCTGTTATCTCATAGTTTATAAGAGTATTTTGCAAAATTTCCTGCAATTTCTCACTTTGTGCGTTGTTCAGATAAGGTAACATTCCCTGAATAACATCTTTGATTAAATCTTGTTTCACGGTCAATTCTCCTTTAAAATAAATTAGAGAACGACTAAGGAGCGGATGTTCCCCGACATTAACTTCCTCCACCCAAAGAAGTTATAGGATATATTATAAACAATAATTTAGAGCAGCAAGCTAAAGCTCTCTATAAAGATTGGTTTTTTGATTTTTCTCCCTTTTCAACTGAAGGTAATCTTCCTGATGGCTGGCATCTTGGGACAGTCGGCGATATTATTCAGCTTCACGACTCTAAACGAGTACCTCTTTCTGGTTCAGAACGAGATAAAATGGAGAAAATATACCCTTACTACGGTGCTACATCTCTGATGGACTATGTTGACAATTACCTTTTTGACGGCATTTACCTTTTGCTCGGAGAAGATGGCACAGTTATTGATAGCTTAGGTTTCCCAATTCTTCAATATGTATATGGACAATTTTGGGTTAATAATCACGCTCACATCATAACAGGAAAAGAGGGCTTTTCGGTTGAGGAATTGTATCTGTTCTTCAACCTAACAAATATTAAATCAATCGTTACCGGAGCGGTTCAGCAAAAGGTTAGCCAACAAAACCTAAAGAAAGTACCGGCAATCATACCAAGCAAGGAAGCTTTGAGTGCATTTGATGATTTGATTCAACCAATATTCGTTCAAATCCGCAACTTAAGAGATGAAAATGCCCGCTTAGCAGACTTGAGAGATACCATTTTACCTCGTTTGATGTCAGGCGAACTTGATGTCTCTGACATCGAGATTTAAGCCGCTAAATTATTGTTTATGGCAGAGTTCAGTTCTATTTTTTCATCCAAGCATCTCAAAACACTTGCTATCCTTCTTTGAGTATCTACATCAAATACCGGCACTTCATATTGCATTATTGAAGTTTTATCTCCTCTTGGCATTTTTGTACCTTTTGAAGTAGCCATCGAATAAGCAAAGAAGTCATCATTGGCGAGTACATAGTAAAGAAAATCTCTATCTATGTTTGAGTTGCCTTGAAATACTAAAACATCATTTGAACAGCCACCATCACACTTTGCTTGCCATATTTTCTTAAAATATGGTCTGATATTTGAAACGAGAACATCTCCTTTTTTATATTCCTGAGTCAACTCAACTGTCGGTAAGGAACTTGCTTCCGTAATACCGCCTTTGTTCGGTAACATATTTTCAGTAGATATATATGTTTTCGAGGAAAGGTTAGGAACGCTAACCTTTCCTTTACGAAAAGTACAAATATCGGACAATTTACACTTCATATCCAATCGCCCCCAGTTTCTTGCGGATTTCATCCTCCAGTTCGTGAGACTTTGCAAACATCTCCGATAGTTCCGATGTCAGACGTGCCATTTTCTCCTCAAACGGCTCTCCATCATCTTCTTGCTCCTCAATTCCAACATAACGACCCGGTGTGAGGATATAATCCTGCTTATCTATGTCATCATTAGTTGCCACTTTGCAGAATCCTTTTACGTCTTTAAGTGTACCTTCTTGAAATTCAGTAAATGTATCTGCTAATTTTTGAATATCATCATCTGTAAAATCTCTGTGCTTGCGGTCAACCATATAACCCATTTTGCGGGCGTCAATAAACAGAGTTTTACCCTTTTGCTTTTTATTCTTTGTGATGAACCAAAGGGTAACTGGAATAGTAACGCTGTAAAAGAGCTGCGTCGGTAAAGCAACAATACCTTCTACAAGGTCGGCTTGAATTATGTTCTTTCTGATGTCGCCCTCACCGCTTGACTGCGATGATAATGCACCATTTGCAAGAACAAGTCCGATCTTTCCATTTGGTGCAAGATGATGTATCATATGCTGGATCCACGCATAGTTGGCATTGCCGGCAGGTGGTATTCCGTACTTCCAACGGACATCATCTTTAAGTTTTTCACGACCCCAGTTCGAGAGATTGAAAGGTGGATTTGCCATAATAAAATCTGCCTTCAAAGTTCTATGTAAGTCATTGAAAAAAGTATCTGCATGATATGGTCCAAAATCAGCGTCAATACCTCGAATAGCCATATTCATTTTCGCCATTTTCCAAGTATCAGCATTAGACTCTTGTCCATATACAGCAATCTCACCACGTTTGCCACTATGTGCCTGAATAAACTTTGCACTCTGTACAAACATACCTCCAGAACCACAACAAGGATCATATACACGACAATTTTTAAAAGGCTTGAGAATTGCAACGATGGTTTTTACAATACTTGCAGGCGTATAAAACTCTCCGCCCTTAACACCCTCATAAGCAGCAAACTGCTGAATACAATACTCATATGTTCTACCAAGAAGATCTTTACTCTCCTCGGTATCATCCATATTCATATTTGTAAATAAATCAACAACTTCGCCTAATACACGTTTATCCAAATCCGGACTTGCATAGTTTTTAGGCAGCACATTCTTTAGTGTTTTATTCTCCTTTTCGATTGCTCTCATAGCACCATCTATAACTGTACCAATCTCAGGAGTATGAGCAGCAGCGGCTATTTTCTCCCAACGTGCATCTTCAGGCACGAAGAAAATATTCTCCTCAGCATAAGCATCTTTATCATCTTCAAAACCGTCGCCCTCATCCACTAGTTGCTGGTATCTTTTTCCAAAAGCACTTGAGATATATCTCAAAAAAATCAGTCCTACGATTACTTTCCTGTATTCAGCCGCTGGAATATGTCCCCACAACACACAAGCAGCATCCCAAATCTGTTTTTCAAAGCCAATATTGGCATTATTCTTTTCAGCCATAGCATTCACCTCATCAAATCTATAATAATGCGGAAGGTATTATTTGTCATATTATATCACATTTTGTGCAATCAGTCAAGTTAAAATGCGGAATTTCCGAACTTTTTGCCAAAATCGAACAAAAATCTACCAGCATAATAAAGTTATACATAAATAGTCTTCAACTAAAACAATATAAATTTTATTTTTCAGTTCTAAATGTCAGTTTACAATAGAAGCATAACAGAAATAAAAAAATGTAGCGGAAAAGTAAAACCTGTGTTACAGTTAAGTTGCGAAGATAAAAGCAACAGGAGGTTAAACTGATCTGCTATGAGTACTGTAACACATATCACCCGTCGACGTCAAGCCATAATTGAATATTCATTGAAAAAAGGAGTAACGGCAGCAGCACGAAGATACAACGTAAGTCGACAGTTTGTCTATCGCTGGAAAAACAGGTATGATGGAACGTTGGATTCGCTTAAAGAACGCTCACATCGTCCTCACAGCCACCCAAACCAGCACACAGAAGCAGAAATAAAGCTGATCGAGGATATGAGAAAAAAGAATATGCACACGGGACTTGTTGTGTTCTGGGGAAAACTCAGACAAAGAGGTTATACACGCTCGATAACGTCATTATGGAGAGTGTTGAAACGCCGTGGGCTTTCTCCTTTAAAACCGCCAAATCCCAAGTATATTCCAAAGCCTTATGAAAAGATGTATTATCCTGGGCAGCGTGTTCAGATAGATGTAAAATTCGTGCCTGATGTCTGCATAGTAGGAGAAGCAAAGGCAGAGGGAAAGAAATTCTATCAATACACCGCAATAGATGAATATTCAAGATTTCGTTATCTTGAAACCTTTGAGGAGCACAGCAGCTATTCATCTGCGGTATTCCTTGAGCATATGCTCAAAGCCTTTAAATTTCCCGTAGAGTGTGTTCAGACCGACAATAGGCAGGAGTTCACAAAAAGATTTGGGAGCTCACAGAGCCCAACTCTAACGCTGTTTGAGGCTCGCCTCAAACAGTATGGCATAAGGCTCAAGTTCATCAAGCCGTACACACCACGTCACAATGGGAAGATAGAACGTTCACACAGAAAAGATAATGAGTATTTTTATGCTACTCACAGCTTTTACTCATTTGATGATTTTAAAAAGCAACTTGCTGTTCACAGCAGAAAATACAACAATTTCCCTATGCGACCTCTTAACTGGAGATCCCTAGCCGAGTTTGTTAAGGCTTTCTTAACTACCGGCGAAGTTTTTTGAAATCTTTATAACGCTTCATTGACAAACCAACAATAAATTTTATTTTTCAGTTCTAAATACATTGACAAACCTACCATTATGTGTTACAATGTATCAGTAATAATTAGTATAATAAGTGTGCCTACCACATACATAAAAAACACATAATCAAAAACTTAGAGCTATAAGCTCGTACATATTATCAGGCACGATTTAAAACAACGGGATCATTATATCCTGTTGCCGAATCGTGAGCCTGAAATATGTGCGAGCTTTTTTTGTTTGCATAAATTACATATATAATAACGGCAACTTGAAAACAGAATAGGAGGACTGATAACTTGAAACAATTTAACTCAAAATCCTGCGAAGAAATAATGACTACGGTGTACAAGCCGATAGAGTTCGTTATAGACGGCTTGCTTGCACAAGGTCTGTATATCTTAGCAGGAGCACCAAAGGTCGGAAAGTCTTG
>ENA-UEOI01001576-UEOI01001576.1-human-gut-metagenome-genome-assembly--contig:-NODE-1576-length-19040-cov-2.815694_pt1 | contig 19040 bp, 21 predicted proteins | sample MGYA00242883_ERZ507882 | MGnify/ENA primary metagenome ERZ507882 (study PRJEB26167, sample SAMN06115502) | human gut metagenome | host: Homo sapiens | place: China:Chongqing | collected 2015-07-29...
GCGGCCCATAGGGTGATCATGGCTAGTGTCTGATTGCGCCACGAGAAATATCTCCAGATCACATCAAAGTTCAGCTGGGTCAGCACAGCACCGATCAGAAGCAGCGGCAGGGTGACGCCCAGCCGTTTGCCTAAATTGGATTGATCGATCCGAAACCAGTCCGCGATGGTAAGCCGTGCGCTGCGGAAGGCGGTATCTCCTGATGAGATTGGGCAGACCACCACGCCCACCACTGCCAACGCGCCGCCGATAATACCTAGAAGGGACACGGAAATGTCGTAGACCACGCCGGATTGGCCCAACTCTTCCAGCGCCTGCTGCAGGCCGCCGGTGGTGCTGTAAAATGCCACGCCCGCCGCAGCCCACACCAGAGCGATCACGCTCTCGGTGATCATGGCGCCGTAAAATACTTGGCGGCCGTACTTCTCGGCCGGCATGCACCGTGCCATCATGGGGGACTGGGTAGCATGAAAGCCGGAGACAGCGCCGCAGGCCACGGTGACGAACATGAAAGGCCACACGAGCAGGCCATCCGGGTGTAAATCCGCGATCACCAGCTCCGGCAGCGTGTAGCCGCCAACCACCAGTCCGCCAATAATCCCTATCACCATGACTAGTAGGACAGCTCCAAAGACAGGGTACAACTTTCCAATGAGCTTGTCGATGGGCAGCAAAGTTGCAAGCAGGTAGTATATCAGGATCACGACTACCCAGAACTGCGTATCCATCCACTCCGGGGTGAGCCGGGCCAGCAGTGCGGCCGGGCTGGTGGTGAACACGGCCCCCACCAGCACCAACAGCACAACAGAAAACACCCGCATGACCTGTTTGGCCGCTACGCCCAGATATTTCCCGACAATCTCGGAGATTGACGCCCCGTTCATCCGCACAGAGATCATGCCACTCATATAATCGTGTACGGCCCCGCCCAAAATGGAGCCGAATACGATCCATAGAAATACCACAGGTCCGAACACCGCACCCATCAAGGCTCCGAAGATCGGTCCGGTACCCGCGATGTTCAGCAGCTGGATCAGGAATACGCGCCAGGTTTTCATAGGCACATAGTCCACACCGTCCGGGTGGTCAACCGCGGGCGTCGGACGGCTGTCTGGGCGGAACACCTTTTCTACCAGGCGTCCGTACAGCCAGTAACCACAGAGAAGAAGAATGATAGAGCAGACAAATGTTACCATGCTTGATTACCTCATTTCAGGGTGCTGAAAAGCGGACAAAATTTTGGCGCGCAGCCGTTGACCTTGTGCCGGGGATATTCGAATATGCCACCCCGTTCCCGTCAAGAGAGTCTCCGCATCAGAAGAAATACTTGCTCTTCCGGTGAAGGATGTGGGCAGATACTGTCTCCAGCAGTTTTGCTTCATAGATGCGCCCTATTGGATCGTAAGGATGTCGGTGAAGCCCGTCACCTCAAATACCTCATAGATGGAATCGTTCACATGGCGAACCACCATTTTCCCTTGTTTGTTCATGGTCTTTTGCGCGGCTAGTAGCACGCGCAGCCCGGCGGAGGACAGATACTCCAGCTTCTCAAAGTCCAGATCCAGTTTTGTGATCCCCTCCATAGAAGCCTTCAATTCCGCTTCCAGCTGTGGCGCGGTAGTGGTATCCAACCGCCCTTCCAACGCCACACTCAGCATGTTCCCGTTCAATGTCTTGTGAATTGTCACGATGATGACCCCCATGTTTTGATTTGTGTTGATGGCTCCAGGCCTATGTGAGGTATCTTCTCTGAGACTCATTGGGCTGTCCCTGCGCATTTTATGCCATGGCCTCATTGGAGTCGCCCTCTGTTGAGCAGGCCAGCCGCCTAAAACAGGATCTTCACGGTATTTTTTCCGTCCGCGTACTCATAAGAATGATCTTTTGTCCGGTTGAGGGCCAGCTTCACGCTGATCTCCTCCCCCTGCTGCAACGGGTCGAAGGCCTCGCCGGACCAAGTGAGGACGACGCGGCACTCGCTGCCGTCCTCACTGCATGCAGCCACGAAATCCACATGGCAGCCCGCCTCCGGCAGTTGAGGCAGAACGCAGGATACACACAGTTCCTCGAAGATCTGCTGGAATTTCAGGGACTGCTGGGCGCTGAGCAGTTGCTTGCGGGCAAAACTGTCGATGTCGGTGGAGGCACCGATAAAGTCGAAGTCCTTTGTAGTGATGGTGCAGCGATAGGTCTTCAGCCGCAGTACAAAGGCCTGGCAGCGGTCTGTCTTGGGGTGGCCGAACACCTGCTCCGGCGTGCCGTCCTCATAGATCACGCCCTGGTCCATATAAAAGACCCGGGTGGACACATCCCGCGCGAACTTCATCTCGTGGGTCACGATCAGCATGGTCAGGCCCTGGCTGGCCAGGCCGCGGATGACAGCCAGCACCTCGCCCACCATGGTGGGGTCCAAGGCGCTGGTCGGCTCGTCAAACAGAACGATCTCCGGGCCCATGGCCAGGGTGCGGGCGATGGCGGCCCGCTGCCGCTGTCCGCCCGAGAGCTCGTCCGGGTAATTGAGGGCCTTTTCCCCCAGGCCCACCTTCCTCAGCAGCTCCATACCTCGGTCATAGGCCTCCTGCCGGGAGCAGCCCAGCAGCTCTACCGGGCCCAGCATGATATTTTCGATGATAGTCAGGTGGGCAAAGAGGTTGAAGCTCTGGAACACCATCCCCATTCGGCGGCGCACCGCGCTGAGCTGGGCGGCCTTGGCGATGGTCAGCTCCTGTCCGAACACCACCACGCTGCCCCCGGTGGGGGCTTCCAGCCGGTTCAGGCAGCGCAGCAGGGTGCTCTTCCCCGTGCCGGAGGGGCCAATAATGGAGATCACCTCGCCCCTACGGATCTCCGCGTTGACATCCTTCAGCGGTGTCACATTGGGATAGACCTTCGTCAGATGGGCGATCTGGATGACCGGCCGGGAATTCTCCGGTGGCTCCGGCGTGCGGGCTGTCTCCGGTCGGGCCCCCGTGGTCTGAATCCCCTTCAGCTCCCGTCGGCGGCGCTTTGGGTCGATCCTTCGCTCCACCACGCTGAGCACTGCCGTCAGCGCCCAGGCCAGTAAGAAGTAGATCACCGCGGACACGATTAGGGGAAAGAATGCCTCGAAGGTGCGGCTGCGAATCAGGTCGGTGGCCTTCGTCAGGTCCTGCACCGCGATATAGCCCACCACAGAGGTCATCTTGACCATGGAGATGAATTCTCCCTTATAGACCGGGAGGATATGGCGGGCAGCCTGGGGCGCGATGACCTCGGTAAAGGTCTTGACCCGGCCGAAGCCCAGAGCAGAGGCGGCCTCCCACTGTCCGGCATCCACTGCGTTAATGCCGGTGCGGATCATCTCGGAGACATAGACCGCGAAATTGATGGAAAAGGCCACGATCGACACGATGACGCCGCTCAGATGGCTCTGGGCGAACACCACATAGAAGAGCACCATCAGGAGTACCAGCACTGGGATCCCCTGGATAAACCGGATGAAGACTGCCGCAATCCTGGACGCGAGGCGGGAACGGCCCCTGCGGACAAGACACAGGCCAAACCCCAAAATCGTCCCAAACAACGCGGAGAAAACAGAGATGACGCAGGTGACGCCAAGACCGGAAAGCACCATTTGCCACCGGTCTGCCTCGATAAAGTTCCGGTAGAAGCTGCCGGCAAGCCCGGCAAAGAAGCCAATATCCTCCGCCTCCGCCGCCTGGCCCAGATCCTCGGCCCGGACCAGCAGGGACACGCCGCCGGTATAGTGGGCGGTGGGGAAGTCGATGCTCTCCCGGCGTTCGTCGGTGATGCTGATGGAGCTGGAGATGATGTCCACCATGCCGCTCTGGAGCATGGCCATGATGCCGCTGAAATTGCCTTGGGTGATCTCCAGCTCCATCCCCAGCTCCCTGGCGATGAGGGCTACCAGTTCCACCTCGTAGCCCATGGAGGAGCCGTCGTCCCCCACATAGCTCATGGGCTCCATGGTGGAGTCGTGGGCGTAGCGCAGCACGCCGTTGGGGGCGTCGTACTCCCCCACGTCCACGGCTTTGGCGCTGTCATCCGCCCCCATCCACTCTTTCTCCAGGGCGTCCAGGGTGCCATCGGCCTGGAAGCGTTCGATGATGGCGCTGATCGGATCGGTGAGAGGGCTGTCCTTCTGGAGCCCCAGCCCGTAGCTGTCCTCCGCGACGATCTCAGAGAAAACCGCTAGGTCCGGCTGCCTGGCCGCCGCCAAATTGACCACGGGCAGGTCGTTGATCACGGCATCCACCGTTCCGGCCTGGAGAGCCAGGAGCTGGGAGGAGAGGTCGTCAAAGTATTGGAACTCCACGCCATCCACCCGGTCCAGCAAGATCTGGTCGTGGGTGGTCCCGGTAAAGGCCGCCACCGTGGTGCCGGAGAAATCCTCCAGGGTCTGGAAGCGGGCGCCGGAGGACGGCGCCTCCAGGTCTTCCGCTCGCGCTAGGATAACCACGCCGCCGGTATAGCAGGCGGTGGGGAAGTCGATGCTCTCCCTCCGCTCCTCCGTGATGCTGATAGAGCCGGAGATGATATCCGCCCGGCCGCTGTTCAGCATGGAGATCAGGGAGCTGAACATGGTTTGGGTGATCTCCAGCTCCATCCCCAGCTCCCTGGCGATGAGGTAAACCAGCTCCACCTCATAGCCCATGGAGGAACCATCATCCCCCACATAGCTCATAGGCTCTGTGGTGGAGTCGTGGGCGTAGCGGAGCACGCCGTTGGGGGCGTCATAGTCCTCCATTACAAGCTGCTTGGCGCTCTCGTCCGCGCCCATCCACTTCTCCGCCAGGGCGTCCAGGGTGCCGTCGGCCTCATAGCCCTCGATGATGGCGCTGATCTGATCCGTCAGCGGGCTCCCCTTGGGCAGACCCAGACCGTAGCTGTCCGAGGCCAGCGTCTGCTCAAAGATGGCCAGTCCTGGCTGCCGGGCCACCGCCAGCTGGGCAACAGGCAGATCGGTTATCAGAGCATCGACCGCGCCGTTTTGCAGGGCCAGCAGCATGGACGAGAGGTCGTCGAAGTATTGGCACTCCACATTGTCCACGCTGGCACTCATAAGCTGGCCGTGGCTTGAGCCGGTCATGGTAGCCACGACAGCGCCGGAGAAGTCCTCCAGCTTGGAAAAACGGGCCTCACTCCGCGCCGCCGCGGCCGATGGCAGGAGGCAAATAGACAGCGCCAGGACGCACAGAAGGGCGAGAGGCCCTTTCCACGCACTTCGCCTCATTCGCTCATCTCCCTTCTCAGTGTCTCAACATCCAGCATCCCCAACCGGCGGGAGGAGAGGACCAGCTCCGACTGCAGGCAGGAGATCCCGCAGGAGGTCATAAAGAAGTCCAAGATCACATTCCCCGCCACTGCTAGGCCGATCGCCTCCTCCGGGATCCCCAGCTGCGTGAGCAGTACGGTATAGCAGGTTAAGCTGCCGCCGGGGATGGGAGGGGCCGCGATGGCGAGCAGTCCGGACACCAGCACGCCGGTCACCACCCAGGGCAGAGGCATCGCCACGCCGTAAAACTCAGCCAGCCCCAGGGCCAGGACAAAGAACCCCACCGCGCCGCCGGTCTTGAAGATCACCTGGCCCAGGGGGACGGCAAAGCCGGCCACATGCTCCGATATCCCGAGCCGCTTCTCACAGGTCTCCAGGTCAGTGGACAGCGCCGCCGAGGAGGAGGCCGTGGAGAGCGCGATGAGATAGGTGGGCAGTAATTTCCGCAGCAGCATGGGGAAAGATACGCTCAGACGGATCGAGACCGCCAGCGCGTACAGGAGCGGCCAGAGCAGACAGGCAGCCATCCCCAGTGCCAGACCCTTGGCCACGCCGCCCAGCCCGCTGAGGGACTGGGAAAGCATCAGGGAGAGCAGGCTGACAAAGACGAACACCACGATATACCGGCTCACCAGCTCCATGAGAAATTGGACCACTGTGTTGGTGTGGTCCAGCAGGGTCCGGACTGCCCCGGCCTTTTCGCCCAGCACCAGCAGGGCCGCGCCGATGCAGACGGCCATGAAAATGATCTGGAGCGTGTTCCCCTCCAGAAAGGGGGAGACCAGATTGCTGGGCACGATGCCTAAGACCATGTCGTAGATTTGGGCGGCGGCGCTGGAGCCCGTGACCGCGGCGCCGTCCCCGGAGCGGAACAACCACACCACGCATCCCGCGGTGATTCCGGTGATCAGGTAGATGGCCGCCAGGAAGCGGAGCAGCACCGTCTTCCCGATCTTCCCCAGCGTCTGCACATCGCCGATATTCACGATGCCGCAGCAGACGCTTAGGAAGATCATGGGGCTGGCCAGGGTCTGCAAGATCCCCATCAGCGCGTTAAATAGGGGTGTGATGACGCCGGAGACGGCATTTCGCGCGCTCTCCGGCGCGGCGATACAGAGCAGGCCGCAGACGACCGACGCGGCGATCGCCAGCAGGAGCTGGGCCAGGGGACCGAACCGCTGGGGCTTCGGCGGGTAGAACGCCAGGCGGTTTACGCCGTCCTGATAGCTGTAGACCGGTGCGAGGCCGGCCTGGGCCAGCAGATTGGTGTATAGGAGCGGTCCGCCCTCCGCCGCGTCTGCGTCAGAGGGGTCCATTCGCTGCCCGGGGAGCAGCAGCTCTATGTACGCCCGGCCCCACCGGGTCCCGCACCGAAACTTGCAGGCGGCGCCGTCCGCCGCGCCTCGCCGCCATACCCCCAGGATGTCCTCCGTCGCCAACCGGAGCCGGAGCGTTTCCTTCCGCTCCACCGCCGCCTGCCCCAGGGACCCGGTCAGCAGCACTGCGAGTCGGTCAATTCCTGCAGCATCCAGCAGGACAGTTTCTTCCCGCTTTTCCAGAACGTGTGTGTTTTTTCCCACGATTCAGACTTCCTTTACTTGATGATCCCGTGGTCCCGGGCCAGGGCCTCGATGCTCCGGTCGTAAGTGGCTTCCGCTTCTTTGGAAAAAAAGCAGCCCGGCACGCCCTCGTCGTGGTCCCGGTGGTGGGCCACGCAGGCGCAGCACTTCCCGTGCCGCGGGCAGTCATAGGTGCAGGGGCAGTCGCGCTTGTTGTCACACATTGTCATCTTTCTGTCTCTCCTGTTCTTATGTATTTAGTTTTCATGCAATTGGCCTTCCAGCCAAAGAACAAACTCATTTGTTGTGTAAGTGAAGGCAATCTCCGTTTCGCTGCTGTCGGATACTAGAAATTCCGTCAGGCCGTATTCTGACGCCCCTCCGCTCCAGTCATAGGTGTATCCAAGGCGGGTCCACGGATAGTCGCTTTCAAAGTAGGACCACAGGATATTTTGATCAAACCAATCCTTGTACGGTCCCTCAGATAGCTTGTCATATCCGTTTTCCATCTGTGCTGTGACGTCGGTCAGATAGGCAGGGCGAATCACATCCCCTGGCGAGACCCAAAAGCCGGTAAAGCGGGTGTAGCCCTCGTCCGCGTGGACGCCCAAAAGCTGGGCGAAGCGCAGATCCCAGTCTGTCACGCCCTTGTGGTGTTCTCCGTACCAGGCCCTCATCTCTCCCAGGGAGGTGGCCCAAATTTCCCCCTCACCCGACGGAACCTGGTCGCCCGGCTTACACGCGTCATCATAGTCGTGCCAGGTCAGCAGAAGCACCCGTTCCCCGGTCTCGTCCCAGATCACATGGGGATCCCCGGTCGTCAGCGTTACCAGCTCCATGAGTTCGATATCCTCACTGAATACGGCGTCCTGCATGGCGGCCGCCCACAACTCCTCTGTGACCGGTGCGGAAGCTCCGCAACCCATTAAGCCCGCTAGAGCCGAAACTATAACCGCCAGCAAAAGTGCTGGAACAGTTTTTCTCGCTAAATCTCTCATAATGCTCTCCCCATCAGTCAGTCTTCCCTACAGCTGCTGCTACACAACGCGGATGCCTACCCTATTTGTATCTGCGGATAGCAACAGATTCCGACATCCAGCGCCATAGGAGCGGTCAAGTGAAAATTGGCACATTTGCAGTACCAGCATTGTTCCTTTTCGATCGGCAGCCAGCCCTCCCGTGGTAAGAATGCCGGACAGGAATCTCTGGGCCACACACTGCCACCTGATTTTGGCATCGGCAGTCTTCTTCCCACATCCGGCTCCCACTCCATATGTAGATACCCCCTTTTTGTGCACCGCCAGTCTGCGTCGATCTATTGACAAACTCGATGATAACATAATATGATTTATATATATTCTAGCTTAAAATTGTTTGTATAATGGCCTGCGCGCAAAATCAGCATCTGATTGCGCATTATTTGTCAAATGAACGGATAGAAGGAGATCGAATGTAGCATGTTCAGCATAGCGATTTGTGATGATGAGCCAGATTATGTGAAACAAATAGAAAATTTTGTACTTGAATATTTACACTGTCATCTCGAACTATCCGGACAGGTCCATACCTTCCAGTGCGGGCAGGAACTTCTCTGTCAAGTGGAGCAAAACGGAGGGTTTGACCTCTATCTTTTAGACATAATCATGCCGGGACTCAACGGAATCCAAACGGGAGAGCGTCTGCGGGGCCTTGACAATGGCGGTGAGATTATCTATCTGACGACCTCTCCTGATTATGCAATCGACAGCTATTCTGTTCGCGCCTTCTTCTATCTGCTCAAGCCGATTGAAGAGGAGCGACTGTTTGAAGTGCTGGACGCAGCCTTTGAAAAGCTGAATGAGCGCCGGAGCAAGGCGGTCCTGGTCACCACGAAGGACGGGCCCCGCCGCATCCTTCTGGATCAGATCTTATATGTAGAGCGGGGGGGACGGGGCTTGCGCTATTATTGTTTCAGCAGCTGTGTGGATTCTGTGAGCCTCCGTGTCACTTTTCACACAGCGGTAGAGTCGCTGCTTGCTGATCCGCGGTTTTGCCAGTGTGGTTCCAGCTTTGCGTTTAACCTCCAGCATGTAACCGGAGTGAAGGGGCAAGAGGTCCTCTTGGACAACGGGAACTCCGTTGCCATTCCCCGGGCCTCCGTGCCCTCGCTCAAGAGCGCGTGGGGAAGTTTCTGGCTGGAGGAGCCGTGGCAGACGGATGCCGGCCAAGGGGGGGCGCGAAGATGAACCTGGACCTGTATCAGGCGCTGACCTTGGCAGTGACCCAGATCTTCCTGGGCATCTATGTGATCCTCCTTGTGGAATTCCGGCAGCCGGTGCGGATATGGCGGCTGTGCTGGCTGGTGCTGGCTGGGGGGATCGTCGCGGCCAATGTGGTGTGGGTCGCCCTGGACCATTTCGAGTTTTACGCCCGGTTCGGGGTACTGACCCTGGTGACCCCCTATATGCTCGCCACCGTCTGGTGCTCCCGATACAGGGGGTTCCGCACGGTGTTCAGCGTCGCCAACGGCGCTTATGTGGGGTGCATCTGCGGGGTAAACGGATATGTGGCGCAGGCACTTGCGCCCGACGTCGCCGGGCTGTCGCTGGCGGTACGGGTCGTCTCTCTGATCCTGCTGTATTTTGTGCTGAAGAAATTCGCGCGGACCTGCCGCAAAATGCTATGTCAGCTGGACTATGGCTGGGTGATCCTCTCCCTGATCCCGATCATCACCAGCCTGCTCGCGCTCTACACGAACTACGTCTATTTCCGGCAGGATCCGATGCCGGCGGCGATTGTGCTGTACGGCCTGCTGGCGGTGTGCGCCTGCGCCTATTATCTGATGTACCTTTTCTTCGAGCGGGTCCAGAAGGAGGACGAGGCCCGGCGCAACGCCCAGCTCTCTGCCCTGCAGCTCTCCGCCCTCCAGAGCCGGATGGAGGCCATACAGACGGTGGAGGAGTCCATCCGGATCGAGCGGCACGACCTGCGCCACCGCTTCCGCGCCATCGCGGAGCTGGTGGCCCAGGGGAAGACCCAGGAGGCGCTTGCCTTTATCGGCGCCGCCCAGACCCAGCTGGAGGAGCGGAAGCCCGTCCACTGGTGCCGCCCGCCCGTGCTGGACGCGGTGTTCTCCTCCTACTTCGGCCAGGCCCAGCGGAAGGGCATCCGGGTAGACGCCCACATCGCCCTGACCGATCAGCTGACTGTAGAGGAGGCGGAGCTGGCCATCGTCTTTTCCAACGCCCTGGAGAACGCCATCCACGCCTGCATGCGCCTGCCGGAGGAGCAGCGGGAGATCCGCTGCAGGGTGGTTTCCCACCCCAGCCTGATGTTTGAATTTTCCAACCCTTATACCGGAACCATCCAGTTCAACCGGGAGGGCCTGCCCATGGCCTCCCAGCAGGGTCATGGGATTGGGAGCCACTCCATTGCCGCGTTTTGTGAGAAATATGGTGCTTGTTATCAATACTCCGCAAAAAACGGGTATTTTTTCTTGAGGGTTATCCTGTGAGCATTTCTGAAAAGGAAGTCAGTCCACGGATTTATATTCTACTAAATGGCGGACCACTTCATCGAATGGAAGTGGCCCGCTTTTTGTAGCCCCAAACTACTAGCTAGGCGAGTGGTTCAAAGAAGCCTGGGGGCGCTAAACACGAAAAAACTACTTTCGGAATCAGAAGGACCCTTTCCATCAGGCCGGAGAGAAAGGGGTGATTGATGCTGCGAACTTAGCTGTGAAGCGTTGTATTTTGAAAAATAATGATTCCGCAGGAGAGACAGAAACTACAAAAGTAAAAAAATGTGTGCCGCCCAGAGCGAATACACTAAATATTGTATTTTTGCATTGACAATACCTATATATTGTGGTAGACTACCTATGTAATTGATTCTATGTGCGCTCCTCGTAAGAGGGTAGGTCAAGCTGTATTGGCCTATGAGCGAGCGGTCTCGCATTGCACACGTTGTCAGGTTTGTACGCAAGTGCCAGTGGCATCGCTGCACCCATTTTAGGGAGGCAGTCTGTCCTCTGGCATCTTTTGTGTAAATTTAGCCTTCGGGCGGAAAGGAGAAGAATGGCACAACTCTATACCATCGGCTGGGCAGCTTCTGAGCCGAGGCATGGAACGAGCGTGCATCAGAACCCCTACACCATGTTTTCCCTGGGGGAACACATAGGGTACGGACAGAGGGCCCGGACACAGTATTACCAGGTCTGGGCCCGAGGGGATGTGATGCACAGACTTCAGAAAGCCGGCGTCAAGAAGGGCAGCTTGCTCTGGGTATCCGGTTCCCTGGAACTGGAGGAGTACACCAGGAAGGACGGTGTGACCCGGGACAAGGGGCTGCGGCTTGAGCTGAGAGACTGGGGCTTCGTTCCAAGTCAAGGACGGACGGGACATTCTCCCAGCCAAACAGCGGAAACAGCGCAAGGACCCATCCCGCCTCCCGGCAGCACGATCGACGGGGAGCGGGAAAACCTGCCGGAGTAACCATCCGGCAGCCAAAGAGGCACGATACATCCATGTTTCAGAGACATTCTGAGCTTGTGTATCGTGCCTCTTTTTTATTTCCCAAAAAGAAACAAAGAAAGGTGGAATCGCAAGTGAAACAGAAAGATCCCATGTGGGCCAGCGTCTCTGTCCTGGTCGTCGCCGTCCCCGCCATTGGCGCCTTTGCCATCTGGGGCCTGTGGACTTTTTTGACCTTGGGCATCCCCGCACTGCGGGTCAGACGAAACGGGCGGAAACAGAAACAGCAGGAGCTGGAAGCGGAAAAAGTCAGAAAGGCGGCTGAAGCGGCAAAGATCACTGCTGAGTCCAGCCCAGAGGCAGCCCAAGCGTTGCTGCGCCATGTCAATCATCGGATCTCCGGCCAGCTTAAGGCCCTCTACCCGGAAGCCCGCTGGGAGTGGAAGACGAAAGATCCGACCTTACTGGCGATCCACGGTGGCATCGGACGCATTCGCGTGTATGGCGTCCCGGACTATGAGTACGCCGACGTGGAGCTGGAGCAGAGCGGGATGCTGTCCTGTTTGTTCGTCAAGCATCTGACTGTGCCCGGCGCAGAGCAAAATCCGCCGCCCCAGGCGCCCAATGAGCAGAATGTGGACCCCCAGGTGTGGTATGAGCGCCAGGGCCGAAAGACGCTGGAGGCACTGATCGCCGACCTGGATTCCCGGGGGCACCACTGCCTGCTCCTGAAGGAGGATGGCAGCATCTGCGTCCGGCCTATGGACAGCGATGAGGAAACTGTGCAGGGCACACTGCGGGATTTCCCCGAAAAGCGTATCTGGCCCGATCTGGTGAATGTCCCGGAACAGGCCGGCCTTGCCGCCACAGCCCGTGAGGACTGTATCACGGTCGCGTGGTGAGTGCGGGGAGGTGAGGACATGAAAACAGGACGCACCATACAGGAGGTTGGCGCGGAGATCCTGCGCCAGAGCCAGGCCAAGGAGGATTATCTGGTCAACACCAGCAGCATCGTCATGGAGGACTGGAGCGGCACACCCATGCTCCACCTTCAGGGCGAAAACGGCCTTGACCTAATCGAACCGCTGGAGATCCAAGAAACCGCCCACCGTCAGATCGGAGACTACCTGGGCATTCCCCGGAAGTACTACGACCGGATGATGGGCAGCGACGTAGGGCTGCTCACCTACAACGTCAACCGTTGGTTCCAGCGGGAGCCGGAGCAGCGCATGATCCGGACGATGGACGGCCGGGCCCGCGCATTTTTAAGCAACCGATATCGCCGCATCGATAATCTGGACATCGCCAGAGTAACGCTCCCTATTATCCAGGAACTGCCGGACGCGCGCTACGAGTCTTGCCAGTTGACCGCCGATTATTTATACATCAAAGTCGTCAACCCCAGGCTGACTGCCGAGGTCACCCCCGGAGACGTCGTACAGGCCGGGATCATCATCTCCAACAGTGAGACCGGCCAGGGCTCTGTGTGCGTACAGCCCCTGGTCTACCGCTTGGTGTGCTCCAACGGCATGGTGGTCAACGATGCCAAGACCCGCCGCACACATCTGGGCCGGGCCAGCAACACGGAGGAAGATTTCATGATCTACTCCCAGGAGACCTTGGCTGCGGATGATAAGGCATTTGTCCTCAAGCTGCAGGACACTGTCCGGGCGGTAATCAACGAAGTCAGATTTAACCAGGTGGTGGACAAAATGCGTGAGTCCAAGGGGGTCAAGCTGAACACCGCCAATATCCCCAGCGTAGTGAAGATGACCAGCGCCAATTTTGGTATTACTGAGGCGGAGAGCGATGGGGTGTTCCGCCATCTGATCCAGGATGCGGACTACACTCTCTTCGGCTTGGCCAATGCCGTGACCCGATACAGCCAGGACGTGGAGAACTACGACCGCGCCACCAAGCTGGAGGAGATCGGGTACTCGGTCATGACGATGTCCCCGGAACTGTTCCGGCGGATCAACCAGGTGACAAGCATGGCCGCCTAACGGCCCTGCTTTCATAAAATACAAATAATTTTGGAGGTAAACGGAAATGAGTATCCAGAACAATGAAATGATGGCCACCGCCAACCAGTACAATTTCCTGCTTCCCCAGGCCATGGAGACCACCTTCACCGCCGAGGAGTTGGCCGAGGACATGGACGGCATTCAGATGAACTTCACGCAGGTCAAGGTCCCCTCCGGCGGCGCCCTCCAGTACGAGATCCCCACCGAGAACCCGGACATTCCGGACTACACACGATATCTGGAGGGAGTCATCCTCTTCCACCACCCCTCCAACGCCTACTGGCCGGAAGCGGAGGACGGCGAGGATGACGAGAACGCCCCTCCCCAGTGCCAGGCCCTGGACGGCAAGCTCGGCCATGGATCGCCCGGCGGCCTGTGCGCCAGCTGCGGCTATAACCGGTTCGGCACCAGGGGAAAGGGCAAGGCGTGCAAGAATATGCACATGATCTATCTGCTCCGCAGCGGCGAGTTCATGCCGCTCCAGATATCCCTGCCGCCCACCAGCATCAAGCCCTTCAATGAGTTCGTCAGCCGCGCCTTCCTGCTCCGCCGCCGGGGCATCTGCTCCTCTGTGGTGCAGCTTGGCCTGAAAAAGATGAGCAACGGGAAGGACGACTACAGCGTGACCACTTTCAAGCTGATCCACGACTTCGAGGGCGAGGAGCTGCGTCAGGTCCGCGAATACGCAGATCAGTTTAAGGAGCAGGTCAAGATCATGCTTGCCCAGCGTGCGGAGCAGGCGGATGCCAACGCCAATGACGTGGTAGAGGTGGGAACAGCCAACCGCCGTCTGCCGGACAACGCGGACCACTTTGCCATCAGCGGCGTGATCGATGGCGAGCGCGAACAACTCCCCGCGTGATGGGGCCGGCGCCAACAACACGCTGACCCATCAGCCCAGAAGGCAGTCGAGAATGACCGGGGCCATGACGGAACGGCAGCGCCAGTTTGCCGCCGAAAACCATAACCTGATCTACCGCTTTCTTCATGAGAAGGGCTGGAAGGTCAGCGAGTATTACGACATTGCCGCGTTTGGGTATCTCCGCGCTGTCCGCCGCTATTTGACGGAGCCGGGGCTGTCCATATACGCCTTTTCCAGCATCGCCTGGCAGGCTATGGCCCAAAGCATCGCCTCCTTCCTCCGTGCCGAAGCGCGGAGGAAGGAGGCGGAGCGGCGGTATATCCGCGAGACGGCAGCGGCGGCACCAGACCCCTTTGTGGAACTGGAGGCCCAGCTGCTGCTCCATGATCTGGCCGCCGTTTCCAGCAAAGAGCAGTATGAACTGGCGGAACTGCGCTTACAGGGCTACACCATTGCGGAGATCGCCCTAGCGCAGGGAATGCCAAAGATCCGTATCCGCAGGCTCTTGAGGGAGCTCTACCGGGCTTATTTCCAACTCTACATGGGCGGCGAGGATACCGCCCGTGTGGAGGAAAAGAGGTGACACGGTTTCCCATGACAAGGAAACAGTTTGAAGAGGGCCGCCGTCGGGCCGTGTCCAGATATATGGAGGCGGCGCGGCGGGACCAAAGCACGCCGGGAGCCACCAGAAGGCAGAAGAAAAATGCCGGGCGGCGTGTCCAGCTTTGCGCCGGCCTTCTTTCCACCTGGGCGCGGGACGGCTTCTGGACAGAGGACAATATCCGGGCGTATGAAATGATCTACAAGCATTATGACGGGGATACGCCGGTGAGCGCCCTCTGAACGGTATGTTCAAATACTAAAATTACGTCAAAAGGAAGGAGAACCGACATGAATCAGAAGAAATCCACGACTCTGTACGGCTCGCTGTTGTACCCGCTGACCGTGGGCCACTGCGCCTTGATCCGATATCGGGACCAGCTGATGCGAACCTCTCAGGTCGTCACCATCCACAGCTGCACGGTCGACGCGGTCTGCTTTGAGACACTGAACACGAACTACACGCTGCTGCTGGGTCCGGCCCAGCAGACGGCGGCGGCCGTCGATCCTCTGCTGACGTGTATGGCTGCCTGAGCAAGTGAAGTCCGTAAGCCGAAAATAGAGCCGGGGCGCGTCGTAGATACCATGTATTCTGCGGCGTGCCCCTTCTCACAAGGAGAAACACAATGGATTTTGATCGTATTTCTGACCAAGGAGGGGCACGGGACCGCCAACAGGCGGTCATTCCCGTCCGCCCCAAGGACCAGGTGGCCTTTTCCTGCCGCCTGTGCGGGAACTGCTGCCGCCATGTGGAGGACAGCATCATGCTGGAGCCACTGGACGCCTATCACCTGGGCCGCTGTCTGCGGGAGCATGGGGCCGGTGTGGATACCATCGAGGACGTCTATGGGCGATACGCCCATCCGTCCATGCTGAGTGAGACCTTCCCCATTTTTTTGCTGAATACTCAGGGCAAAGACCAGTCCTGTGTGTTCCTGGCGGATGGCCGGTGCCGCGTCTATGCGGGCCGTCCCCGGGTATGCCGCCTCTATCCCTTTACGGTGAAAGACGGGGACCGGGACCGCCGGTTTGCGTACTACCAGTGCCTCGACCGCCATGCCTCTCATTTTGAGGGCGGCAAGGTCAAGATCGGGGATTGGATGTACCACAATTTTACCAGAGACGCCAGAGACTTCGTAGAGAGGGAGGCAGCCGTACTTCCGGAGCTTGCAAAGCTGCTGAAGAAGCTGGGTCCGGATGGACTCCGGCATTTTCTCTTCCGCCTGCTCTACTACCGTTACTACAACTATGAATTGGATCAGCCCTTTCTCCCTCAGTATCAGGAGAACCAGCGGCGGCTGATTGACGCGCTGCAGGAGGAGGTGTGACGGCCATGTATGTGCTGGAACGCCGGGTACCGAAAGAGGCCGGCAAATGCTCCCGGCGCCACTGGGAGCAGTACGCCGAATGCGGACGGCGCGCTCCGCTGGAGCGGGTGCGCCTGGGCCTGGGTGGTATGAAGGAGTGGCGTGTGCGACAAGTCGCCGCCTCCGGCAGCACGGTCCGCCGCGCTGCATGAAGCATAGCCCATGGGCCTTTGTAACACAAATATAAGAGTTTTGGATTGGAGGTACTCAAATGCGTGAACTGCTATTTCGGGGCCAAACACGGCGACTTGGCGAAAAGATATGGATGAACGGCGAGAAGGTCCCCGGCAACTGGGTCTACGGCGGCATCTGCCAAGGCAGGGGTGATTATTCCGTCATGTATGGTTACCAGAACGGAGAACAGAGCAGCATCAACAAGTTCGTCGTCTACACTGATACCATCGGGCAGTCCACTGGGCTGACCGACAGGACGGAATGGAATGAACTGACTGCGGAGGAACAAAAGTTTTGGCTTAGAAAGCACGATGCCGAAGAATGGATGGGCAGATTGATCTTTGAGGGCGACATCGTGGAAGGTATGGCGTATTCTTCCCTCTGGCGCGGCGTCATCGTCTGGATCAACGAGATCGCCGGGTTCGGTGTGCGATACCAACAGCGCGCTGCCCCGACCGCATGGGAGACTGCGTCCATTTTGAAGCGGCTGCGTGTATGCAAGGACCAGTTTGCCGCAAAGGTCATAGGGAATATCTATGATGACCCCGACCTACTGGATGGCTACGATATGAAATGAGTCGGATAATGTTGAAAGACAGGCAGCTCTATCACAATTTCCATGCGTACAGCGATATCCATACAGGTGAGGAACAGAGCAATGTCTGAATATATCTGCACGCCCCGAACGAACTATTTCCACGTTAAGGCCCCCGTCTCGTTCTGCGACTTCATGAGCCGGGTGCATGATTCTGCAGATTCTGTCACCCTTTGGCAGAAGCAGGACAAAGAAGGCAGCCCGATATTTGGATTTGGCACGTACGGCGCCATCGCCGGGCGGAGGGATGCCGAAGCGGACGATGATGATATGCTGGATGAAAGCGCCTACAATGAATTCATTCTGGGCCTGCAGGAGCATGTGGCAGAGGATGACGTCGTGATCCTGATGGAAGTCGGCCACGAAAAGCTATGCTATGTGACTGGCGCGGCGACAATCTTGACCAGCGGTGGGAAGGAGTATCTTGACCTTTCCGTTATGGCCGCAGAATTGGCGTCCGATATGCTCAAAAATCCAGTCTGGCGCACCGAGTGCAATTATTAAAGGAAACGAGGTTATTACGAGATCTGTATAGGCCCCGGTCCGTTTCTTGCCGGGGACGACAATAATTTCTGGATGTGCGTTCACGGCGTTCGGAAGCCGACTTTGGCGGAAGCGGAGCTGTTCTCCGCCGAGGATGTCAAAAACAACGGAGGCAAAGTGCTGGCGGTCAACCAGATCAGCGCGGAGGAGGCCAATGCCTTTTGCGACCTGAGCCGGGAGCGTGAATGGCCTGTTTTCGGACTGGAGGTCGTGCCATGATCCCCTTCCATGAGACCAGGCGCGGCCAGCGATTCTTTGAGGGCCAACTCCCCAAGCTGATCGACGTTCTGACAGATATTGCGGCGTCCCTGAAAGCGCCCCGTCCCATCTATCAGCTGAGGGCAGAGGTCCCGGAAAACTTTTTGTCTGATCTGTACTTTGGGAACTATGCCCCCTCGGAGCAGCCGGAGACTGAGATGGACAAGGAACTGACTCAGGCGATCGTTGCCGTTCAAAAACGGCTGCGTGAAGTCGTGCCTGCGGAGTCCTGGACGTTGATCGGCCAGTATAGCGAGCTGTTGACCGCAAGATGTACCGCAGAAATGGAACAGGCCTTCGCCGCCGGCTTCCGGTCTGCCATGACGATGCTGGCCGCCGGCCTGGTAGAGCCAATGCCGGAGGAAAGGGATTGACCGGAGATGGGCCGTTTCTCGGCAAATAACCTGATCGACTCTGCTGCACAGCTTAATCTCGACACCATCACCCTTTCGGATATCAAATGGCGTTACGGCACCTTCCTGCCCTACTCTACCGGCTCTGGACGGAATAAAACGCATTCTTCCCGATCTGGCATCGCCACGCCCATAGGCGATATCCAGGAGGACCTGTGGTATCAGGTGGCCGGGCAGATCGCCAAACGGGACGGAGAGGAATGGCTGGTGGACGCGCTGACACAATGGAACAAAGATCACAATTACATGAATGCAAGTCCATCTGAACTTCGTAAGGAAGCCCTGCACTCCTATTCCCTCCGCATCTATGACGATCCTCGATGGGTCGACTTCATCCCCTTCAACCGGCGGTTCCGCCCGGAAGTACTGGAGACCGCCCGGATCGTCACTGTCATCAACGATTGCTGCAAGGTCCCGGGAGAGGTGACCCAGGAGCAGATCGACGGGGCATATCTACGGCAGGTGTGCTGTCCGCACTGCGGGCGCTGGAGTACATTCAGCATCCTGTCGGAAGAGTCTCCCCCGTGGGATTTGTTTTGAGCACGTGACCTCAGAGAGTGTTTTGGCCTTTGTATGGTGGAAGCCCCCCTTTTGAACTGATCACAAAATAACTGGAGGTATTGATCCTATGAGTAAGAAAGCGACAATCGACGCCAAAGCCTTTTCCGAGGGGTTGGACCAGATCAGCAAGGTCCTCCAAAAATCTCCGATCCCCGTAGTATCTGAGGTGTCTGTCCGTATTGAGGACGGTGCCTGCATATTGACGGCCACGGATCTGGACACTTGGCTGAGCAAACAGATACCGGCCCAGGGAGACGACCTGGCATTTGTCTTCACCCGCACGAAAGATGTGGCGAAAGCCTGCCGCCTGTTTGACGGTCCGCTTGTGCTGGAACTGGAGGAAACCTGTTCTGAAAAG
>ENA-UEOI01001588-UEOI01001588.1-human-gut-metagenome-genome-assembly--contig:-NODE-1588-length-18932-cov-4.293768_pt1 | contig 18932 bp, 9 predicted proteins | sample MGYA00242883_ERZ507882 | MGnify/ENA primary metagenome ERZ507882 (study PRJEB26167, sample SAMN06115502) | human gut metagenome | host: Homo sapiens | place: China:Chongqing | collected 2015-07-29...
GTATTATGTAAATGGCGAAGGTGTCCCGCGGTCTACGGGCATACGTGTCAATTTTGCTGGTTGGGATAAAGTAAAAGGCCGTGTCCGGCTGAAAAACCCGAATGCCGGGCGATTTCAATAAATTGCTAAAAACTTGATATATTAGAACGGCGGCCAAATGTCCGCCCGGTCGAGGATCGTCTGCTATGACGCGCATTTGCTCGGCTGTAGACGAATAAAACGGCCGCTCCCGAAAGAAGCGGCCGTTCTGTTTGCTGTCCGATCCCGTTTACTGAACGATCGAGATCGTGGGGTTGATATTGTTTTGTACGGATATGCGGTGCGTACCGCCGTTGGGGGCGGCTAAGGCTCCCTTTCCGCTGGCCTGCCAGTTGGCCATGCAACGGAGCCGGATCAGAATATCCCCGTTATTGATGGCATGCTCGAACGTCATGTTGCGGTCGATCAGGCAATGGTCCGTATTCATCATTTCGTAATTGTAAGAGAATGTCTGCGCCTGATCGCCCTCTCCGACGGTCGTCGTCTGCAAGGGCGCTCCGGGCTTCCATTCACCGCCGTCGTAGTACTCCAGCATCCAGTATTTCATACCGGTTCCGGATGCGCGTGCGTGGAACTTGGCGTTGATGACCGTTCCGGCCTTTATGGTCATTTCCGGAATGGTGAACAGCCACCAGTCGCCCGGCCAGCCGCCCGTGATATAAGGCTCGCCGGCCGTATTGGCACGGGCTATCTTGTTGTTTACGTCGAGAGCCGGATCGCAGTTGCTGATATAGCTGATATAGCCCTTTCCGGTCGCTGACGGCATTTTGTTGTCCACCACGAACTCATCGACGTTGACGCCCTTTGTAAATACCCATTGCGCCGGCAGATTCGAAGGAATTTCCCGTACGATCGTCTTCTCGTAGACGCCGCCGAACGGATCCGTTACGACGACCTTGATCGTCGAGCCGGGAACCTGCGCTATGGCGGAGAACATATGGGCATTGTAGCCCGTGAGGTAGGTGCTGTTGGGCGAGCCGGGGGCATGGGCCGGTTCCAGTACGTCTTTCTGCCATGTGTAGTGCGTCGGGTCCTTGCGGTATACGCGGGTCGCCGTGAGCGGCTGTCCGTTTTCGGTCACGGATACCGTCCAGTCCTCGTCCCAGTTCCATACATTGACCAGCACTTCGTTGGCTTTGGCGCCCACGGCGCTCTTGTAGTCGCTCTTCACGAAATTCATGTCGTATACGGCGAACTGCTCGTTGCGGGCCACCTCGATCCCCTTATAGTACCACTGCACGGCCGTTCCGTTGAATTTGAATACGCCGTATCCCGTCGGGGAGCCGTCCTTGCACAAGTCGTAGTCGGCGCCTCCGTTGGCGCTTTTCACGTTGAACCACCACGTGCCGCATACGGCCGCTACGTTATGCTCGCGTACGCCTTCGGCGATCTTCGCGTGGTGATTGTTGTGCGTATGTCCGGTGAGGAATTCCACCTGATAACCCTGCAGCAGACCGAGCAGGTCGTTTCCGCCCGAAAGCGTCACGATCGGGTTCAGTCCGGCCGAGGTCATCGGGGCATGCATGGCGACCACGATCTTCTTGGACTTGTCCACGTATTTCAGGTCTTCGGCCACCCACGCCATCTGCCATTTCTGCGGGTCGGAGTCGCCGAGCAGCCCGATCCGCTCGATGCGGCTGCCGCCGTTGTAATTGTCGTACTGGTCGTTGTCCAGAACGATGTAGTGTACGTCGCCGATGTTGAACGAATAGTAGGTGGGGGCTATGTGCTGCTTGAAAGGCAGCTCTGTGAAGTAGTCTCCGACCACCTTCGGATCGTTGTCGTGGTTGCCGATCACGTTGAAAACCGGGCAGGGGAAGTTCTTCATCAAGTCCTTGTAGTTCGGCAGCTGGTAGCGTACCTCCACCATGTTCTCAGGACCCTGATTCATCGTTTTGTACCAGAACGCATCCCACGTGATGTCGCCCAGACAGAGCGCATACACGTTCGCATACTGCGCCATTTCGGCCGTGATGTCGGGCATGAACTTGTTCTTGTACTGGTCGATGTCGGCATATTTGCCTGCCGTGTTCGGGGTTTTGCTCGCCAGATGAAGGTCGGTGAATACCATCATCACATGGTTCGTGTTTCCGCCGGGGATCTCCGTAAGCGCGAAATCGTGCTGCTCGTTGTCTTCGTTGAGCAGCTGCTGGCTCATGGCCGGGAAGGCCGGATAACCCGCTTCGCTCTCGATGTTGTATCCGGAGGGGATGGAAACGAATACGTACCCCATCTTCTTCTCCGAGGGCAGGTAATAGACGCCGTCCTTGTCGGTCTTGGTGACGATGACTCCGTCGGACACCACCACGTCTGCGACCGCCTTTTTCCCGCAGTAGACGCGGCCCTTGACGGTCATGCCCGCCTGATCGGGAATCGCGGGGAAGTGCGCCTTGTAGATGGTCATCGGACCCAGCACCTGCTGCTTGTTGTAACGCTTCAGGATAAGCTCGTACGAGCGCAGGTCGATCGTTTTGGGAACGGTTATTATGACGTAATCCTCGGCCACCTCGCTGATCTCGGCCTGAAAATATTTGGTCTCCTCGGCAGGGTCTTCCGACGTGGAGCGGAACAGGAATACGTCGTATTTGTCGAATCCGGTTCCCATGATCTTGATGGGGTCCTCCGGGATGAAGATCTCCTCCGCATCGGGCATCACGAGATCTTCGATGAAGACGGCGGGGATAATTTCCTCCTGTTCGGGCGTCGGTTTGGTCCATGTCGGATCTTCCGAACAGCTGATTCCGATGCACAACAGCAGAAATGCGGCTGCGAACAGATACGGTAATCTGAATTTTATCAATCGTTTCATTTTTCTCATTGTTTAGATTTTTGTCTAATCCTGCCGAATCGTTCCGGGAGGGGAGCGGTCCGGCAAGATTATCCTGCGTTACACCGGATTAATTGACTTTTTTCTTCAGGCTCGTATAGATCATGCGGTTCGTACCCGTCGCGCTGTTGGCTGCCTTGCCGTCCACGCGCTCGTCGGAATTGACGCGGAACCGCAGCCAGAGCGAAGACTGGTTCTTGCAACCGTCGGGCAGTTTGAAGGCGAAGTTCTTGGGACCGGGTATTACCTCCCAGTTTCCGGCCTTGTAGTCGGTTACGAAGGTCCACGGACCGGCCTCGGCCGCAGCCCACTCGATCGAGAAGGGACCGGGGCCCGACTGCGAGCTGGTGGTGCAGAAGCATACGTAAAGGTCATCCGAAATGCCTGCCGTCGAAGTCTCGAAGTACCATGCCTTCTGGGTCGGCGTATAAGTGTCGTTCGACTGGGCGCCCCAGCCGCCGCAGTTGGCGGAATAGTATCCCTTCTCGGTGCCGTTGACTGACGCATCGACGCGGACATAGGCGGCGCCGCTGTAAAGGCGGAAGGTGGTGCTCTGCGCGATGACGGCCTTGGGGGCAAAGTTCACGAACAGCTGTCCCGTGCCGACTTTGGGAACGAGTATTTCCTTGTCGGGAAGCGTTTCGGGCCAGTAGAATTCGGTGATGGGCACGTAACGCCGGGCTTCGGTCAGTTTGTCGCGGTCGTTGATGTTGCGCATGCGGATCGCCCATTCGTTTTCGACCTTGATCAGAATACCCGTTATATCCAGCATCGGATCGTCCGTCAGCAGTTCGTAATGCTTGAACATGGCGCCCGTCTCGACGCTCGTGCCGCCGTAGACGTAGTGGCTGATCGTGTTGCCGTCGCGGTCCAGAAGCAGCTGGGCGAGGTCGGTAGGACGTCCGCCGCTGTAAATGGAGCCTTCGTTGGCGTTGTAGTAGGTTCCGTGCGGGAATACGAACTGGAGATTTCGGATCGTTACCAGCGTACCGAGCATTTCGTCCGTCAGGCCCTGCGTGCTTTCCATCACCTTCGGTTCGATCGGAGCGCCGCCCGTGGTGATGACGTCGCGGATGCGTTCCGTCGAAATGGTGATGTAGGGCTGTCCGTCGTCGTCGATCACCGACTGCGTGTTCATGAGCGGTATGGTCACCAGCGAATTGAGCTGGAGCGAGTGCGAGCCTTCCTGGACGCGGAACTGAATGGCGCGTCCGCTGGCGTCCTGAACGAAGAACGCGGCGGGATTCGGGCAGTTGCCGGATACGCGGTCGCTGATCACGGTGCCCTGTATCTTGACGTTCTCACGAACGGTTCCCTGCAGGCCGCCCAGCTTCTCGTACACCTCGGCAATGGTCTTGAGTTCGGCGTTTTCGCCGATATCCAGCGGAATGCTCTGGTAGACGATCAGCTCTACCGTCGTCATACGCTCGGTGGTGGCGTTGAATTCGATACGTCCCGTGCGGGGCACCGTTCCCGCATATTTGGGTACGGAGAACTTGATTTCGTTGTCGCTGATCTCGTCGATCGTGATCCAGCCCTCGCCGGAGTCGCCGACCTTGGCCGTCCACTCCACGTTGCAGGTGACGCCGACCGAATATTTCTCCTCGCCGTTGCTGTTGATAACCACCTTGGGAGGCGTCGTGGTCACTCCGAGTTTGAGCGCCGGATCGACGTCCCGCTGCGAAATCGTGATTTCCTGAATGATGTTGTCATGCTCGTGCTTGCCCACGACGCGGAAGCGGGCCTCCCGCAGTACGGGGTCTTTGGACGGCTGTTTGGATACCTTCACGGCGAAAACGCCGTCGTCGGAACCCTCCTTGGGCCAGATATTGACCCACGTCTGGGAGGTGTCCGCCATTTCGACCTTCCAGTCGATATTGGAATACACGGTGAAACTGTGCGTCTCTCCGGCTGCGTTATACAGGAAAGCGTCTTCCGACAGCGTGATATGGGGATCCCGGACAACGTCGGTCTCGTCGTCCTTGCAGGCGACGAATGCCGTTGCCGCCATCGCGCAGAGAGCGAGCGCCTTCAGGCCGGGCCATCTTCCGGAGATGAATTGTTTTATTTTCATATGAATTGTTTTTTCGTTATTTACGGGTTAAATTCAAAACTCGACCGGGATGCTGCGTTGCCTTTCCGGTTGCGATTCGTTTTACGGACACTCTTACCATTTGATGTCCGCATCCCATTTGTGGCCGGTGTAACCGAGGTTGTTGTCCTCCTCCGGATTCTCCAGTTTGACGGCCTTGCGGCTCCACCACACCGGCGTTTTCATGTTGTCTTCGCCCATTTTGGCCAGCTGGGCCGCATAGTTCTTGTTGGACGAACGCAGCACCAGCGGGTAGGGGAAACGGGTCGGATGCACGCCGTCGTTGCGGATGGCTTCGCCCATCACCAGCAGGGGATACCCCGTCCGGCGGTACTCGTGCCAAGACTCGTAGCCCACCGTGAACAGCGAAACGTATTTCTGGGTGATGATGATTTCGGTCGTAGCGTCGTAAGCCACGGCTCCGTTCTGCAGGAAGGTTTCGACGGCCGATTCTGAGATGTCGGGAATCCACTGCTTGAGCGACGCCGTGACCGCAGCATAGTAGGTCTCCGACGCTTCGCCGTCCATCATTCCGCGCTGAATGGCCTCGGCCTTGATGAACAGCACCTCCGAATAGGTCATGAACGTGTACGGGGAGGTGTACTGCCTGAAGGTCGTATTGTTGCTGTTGGACGCGCCGTCGGCCGACTGTTTGGAGATGACCGAAGCCGGGGCGCCGCTCGTGATTCCCACGTAACCGCCCGCGTTGGCTCCGGAGCTTACGCGGTTGCAGTAAACCGAGATGCGGGGGTCGCTTGAGTCCACCATGATGTTGATGAAACGTTCGCCCATCGCGCTGTCGTCGGTGGCGTTGTCGCCGAAATCATTGACGAACGGACGCGTGCCGCTGTATTTCAGCGTGGCGTTGTCGTCGTTGCTCTCGAATATGGGGTACTGCGAGGGGTTCTCGAATACGGTCTTGATGCGTTCCGCCGAATTCATGTCCCTGCGGTTGCTCACGCGCATCAGCAGGCGCAGATAGAGCGAGTTGGTGAACTTCCGCCATTTGGTCACGTCGCCGTTGTAGAGCAGGTCGCGCTTGGCGTCTATCGTGGAGGTCTTCGTGTAAAGCGTGTTGGCCCTTTCGAGGTCCATCAGCAGCGAGTCGTAGATGACTTTCTGATCGTCGAATTTCGGCTGCATGATATTCTCCTCGATTCCCTTGAACGCCTCCTTGAAGGGCATGTCGCCGAATAGGTCGGTCATGTTCGAAAGGTAGAGCGCCTTCATGGTCAGGGCGATGGCCTGCGCGTTGGTATTCTCCTCCTTCTCCGCGAGCTTGTACATCTCTATGGCATTGACGGCCCAGCGTCCGCAGAAGTTCCACGCGCCCTTGAATTCGCTGTCGGTGAGCACGAAGCGGTGCAGCTGATTCAGCGTGCTGGTCTCCACCGTATACTGCATGAACTCGTTGTTGTGGCGCCACGTGCGGTATTTCATGCTTCCGGCGCCCTCGAAAATCAGGTCTTCGAGCATCTGGGAGGAGTTGGCCTTGCCGACCTCCGCCCGGTTGGGGTCCTTGTTGTAATCGTCGAAATTGCTCGTACAGCCGCACAATCCCAAGATTATCACTCCCCCGGTCAATATATATGAATTGATTCGTTTCATCGTCTTATTAGAATTGAAGTTTAAGATTAACGCCATACGTGCGTGTCATCGGGAATGCCGCGGTTTCGAAACCCTTGGTGATTTCCGAACCGTTCATCGTCGCGATCTCCGGGTCGAACTGCGGCCAGTTGGTCCAGCAGAAGAGGTTCGTGGCGAAGAAGGCGATCGAAGCGCCCTGCAGCACCTTGGTCTTGGCCGCGATCTTCTTGGGAAGCGAATATTCGAGACGTATGTCCTTCATCTTCAGGAACGACGTGCTGAAGGTGTTGTTCACCACGTTGTCGCGGTTGAACACGCGCAGGTTGTAGTAGCTCTCGATGCTGGCCGTCACGGTCTTGTTGATCGAGTAGGTGCCGTCGGCGTTCTGGTTCACGCCCTTGTGGATCAGACCGTCGTAACGGCCGGGGAGCGTCGCCTTTATCTTACCCTGATAGCCCAGCATGGCGTTGGTGAAGGAGTAGGCCTGCCCGCCCCATTGCGCCGAGAACGAGAAGCTCAGGCGGAAATTCTTGTAGGAGATCGAGTTCATCCAGCCCGCCTTCCAGTCGGCCTGCGTGTTGCCGAGGTTCTCGAATTCCGAAGCCAGTACGGGATAACCGTCCGAATCGACGATGTCCCAGCCCGATACGTCGATCGTTGATCCGTCGTCGGCCGTGACGTAGGAACCCTTGGGGGCCTTCTCGTAGCCCGAACCGTACAGGTCGCCCAGCGATCCGCCCGGAACGGCGCGGATTTCGCCGCGGGGACCGGTTGCGATGGTCCAAGAATCCAGATTCGGAGCCAGCTCCACGACCTTGTTGCGGTTGCGCGACCACGTGAAGTTCATGTCCCAGCGGATGTTCTTGTTCCTCACGGGCTGTATGCGGGCCGATACCTCCCAGCCGCGGTTGTTGATTTCGCCCGCGTTCACGATCGTATTGTAGACGCCGGTGGTGATGTCTACGGGCACCGAAATGATCTGGTTCGTGGTGGTCGCGTTGTAGAACGCCACGTCGAACGTCAGACGGCTGTCGAAGAAGCGGCCCTCGACGCCGAACTCCCAGCTCTCGACGTTTTCGGGTTTGAGGTTGTAGTTCGCCTTGTTGGTCGGCATGTTGAAGCCGCCGGTGAAGGAGGAGTTGTTGTAGTAGTTGAGCAGCTGATAGGGCGACGTGTCGTTACCCACGTTGGCCCACGAAGCCCGCACCTTGAGGAAATTGACCATCGGGGTGTCGATGTGCAGCAGGTCGCTGAGAATGACGCTGCCGCTGACCGAAGGATAGAAATAGGAGTTGTTGCCCGGCGCCAGCGTACTCGACCAGTCGTTGCGGCCGGTGACGTCGAGGAATATCATGTTGCGCCAGCTGGCCGATATGAGTCCGTAGAAGCTGTTGATCGATTTCTGACGGCGTATGGAAGTCACTTTGGGACGGTCCACCGAGTTGCTCAGGCGGTAGTCGCGGTCCACGACCAGACTCTCGGCCAGCGAGGTGTTCGAACGGTAGGACTGCATCATGTTGTTGCCGCCGAACGATGCGCTCAGGTCGAAGTCGTTCAGTTTCTTGGTATAGCGCAGCAGGAAGTCGTTGTTCATCTCGTAGTCGAACACGGTCTGCTCCTTGTACATACCGTTGATGTAGGTCTTGGCGCCCTTGGGTTTCTGCTGGGTGCGGAAATCGTTGTTGAGGTCCATGCCGCATCGCAGGATCAGCGAAAGCTCTTCGGTGAAGTTGATCGTTGCTGCCAGATTGCCGAACACGCGGTCGCGGTCCAGTTTGTTGAGCTGCTCGTAAGCCGTGTAGTAGGGGTTGTTGCCGTTGGCCGATACGTGCTGGGTACTCTTGCTCAGGTCGCCGCCTTCGCGCACCCACTTCTTGTAGTCCGCCTTGAACCACTGGGCGTCCACGTTGGGCGTATTCCACAGCAGCGGATACATGATCGACGAGCCGCCGTAACCGGTCATCGGCAGGTTGTCGCTGTCCTTGCGGTAGTAGTTCACCTTGGCGTCCAGCTTGATGTACTTGTTGATCTGCTGCGAGAGCGATATCGAGAAGGTCTGCTGTTTGTAACCGGTGTTGGGAACGATCCAGTCGTTGCGCACGTCGGTTACCGAAACCCGGACCGAGGTGCCTTTGCCGTTGTTGCCGCTGACCGAGATGTTGTTGTTCCACGTTACGCCGGTGTCGAAGAATCCTGCGAAGAAGTTGCGCGGACGCCACTCCATCATCGTATAGGTGCCGTCGTCGTTCAGCGAGGGCCACTCGTAGGTCAGATGGCCGTCGAACTTGTCGCCGAAGGCATAGGACGACCAGTTGCGCGACACGCCGTCTACGCTGTAGAACGAATAGGGGTTGCCGCCGAAGCGTCCTGCGCCGTATTCATACTGGAAATCGGGCCAGAATCCGGCTTTCTCGAACGAAACCGACGAGCTGAACGTAACGCCTATGCCTTTGGTGGTGCGACCCGACTTGGTCGTGATGATGATGGCGCCGTTTGCGGCGCGCGATCCGTACAATGCCGTTGCGGCGGGACCTTTCAGTACGGATACGTTCTCGATGTCTTCGGGGTTAATGTCGCCCGCGGCGTTACCGAAGTCGACGGCGCCGTCGGTCGAGTTGTATGCGCTTTCCGACGTGCTGGAGGTGGAACTGCTGGTGATGGGCACTCCGTCGACCACGAACAGGGCCGTGCCGCCGTTCATGTTGATGGATGTTTCGCCGCGGAGGGTCACGCGCATCGATCCTCCGGGACCCGTAGACGCCTGATCGAAGTTCAGACCGGCGACCTTGCCTGACAGGGCGTTCATCCAGTTGCTCGATACCGTGCTGGTGAGTACGTCGTTGTCCACCTTCGTAACGGCATAACCGAGCGCTTTTTCGTCTCGCTTGATACCGAGTGCGGTTACGACGACGCCTTCGATTTCCTGACTGTCGGCCTCCAGCGTGACGTCTATCCGCGTTTTAGGGCCTATTAGTATCTTCTGGGTCTTATAACCCAGCGAAGAAAAAACGAGGGTCTGGTTTTCCCCCCCCCTTATTTTGTACTTGCCGTTGATGTCCGTGATAACACCTGTCGGCGTTCCCTCGATCGTTACGGCGCAGCCTACCGCCGGGGTAGTGCCGTCCGAATCGTAGACGGTTCCTGTGATATCCGCTTTCTTCTGGGCGTAGAGCATCGTCGATGCCAGCACCAGAAACAGGGATAACAAAAACCTCTTAACGTAGAATTTAAAATTCATAAGCATTTGTTTTTGGTTAGATGTTTAAGTTGTTTGAATGTTCCGGAATAAATATATATAGGTATAATCTCCCTGCGCGGTACGGAAAGCGCAGGGAGCGATCAGCGGATTCAGGATTCGATTCGGTTTTTTCCGGCAGGGAATGTTGCCGGTCCGGGGGAGGTGCAGTCCGAAACACCGTCTCCGACGGTTGCCGCAGGGCCGTGGCGGCGGCATTTCGCGGCGGGTGCATGTGCCGTCGCATCGGCGGCGGCCATCGCTGTTGTTCTTATTCCGGAGAGTTCCGGAATCCGGTTTGGCGGCAGTTTCGATTTCATGGTCAGTTGTTTAGGGTTCGGCTGATTTCTGCGTTCATTGCAATGTCCATTCTCCGTTCCCGAAGCCTCTTTTTAATTTCAATATGAAAATAATGCCTTTCGTTTCAAAACAAAAATACGAATTAGTTTTTACTATGCAAAATATTTCGTATTTTTTTTAGTTTACAAAACGAAAAATATCCTGTTACGAAGGTTTCATGTAATAAGGGCGCCGAACCGGGTGGAAAAACGGAGACTTTTTTATTATTTACCCTGCTGAATTTCAAATATTTGTCAAATGTCGCCCCGCAGTTGACCGCCGCGGCCTTCCCGTGGCCTTTCCGCCGGCTCCCTGCCGGTCCGAAGGAAACGGGACGAACGCAGGGACCGGACGGCGGTTTTTCCAAGGATCCGTTTTCACCGAACAGATCGAAAGTCGGTCTGCCGAACCGGGGCGGGGACGCTTTTGCCTAAAAGCTGGGCGGCGGATTCCGAACCGCAGCTATGAAGAATACGTTGCCGGGAGGGGACGAAAAAAGCCGGAAGCTGGGCTTCCGGCCGCTGCGGACACGCGGACCGCTTCTGGTCGTTTATTTCGAAAGCACTTCCTGCATGTCGCCCGCATGCAGTTTCTTGTTTATTCGGTGGCATTTGACATATACCGAATTGAGGTTGTTCAACTCGAATATGATACATAGCTCCCGCGGTGAAAATCCCTCTTTATGAAGCATGTATAGCAATTGGTCGTTGCTGTTCACTTTCATTCTGGCGGAGAAAAGACGGTCGCATCGGTTGTCGATCACATGATAAGCCAGCAGTTTTTTGATCGACATCTCTTTTTGCAGGTGTTTTTGCAGCAGTTCCGGCTGGTGGGAATAGGTATATACGGTATCGATCAGGATACGGATATAATTCAGTCTGGCTTTTGCCTGCCCTGAAACGTATTGGATATGGTGGCGCAGGCGTCGATATATTATGAGGACAATGAATATGTCCATGACAAGAATCGTTATTATGAATTCCATATGGAGGTGGATTAATAGTTAATGCTTGAGATTTGGCGGAGTCGGTCTTCGTTAAGGCGAATGATTCTTTATGAGCATGCTGCAATCCCTTTTTTATATTAAGTTATTGCAGAACTCCCGGATTCGGATAACCGGCCTGATATGCATGTCGTTAGCAGTCAAATCGTTGGATTTTTGAAAGCCAAAGATAAGATTTTTAACGAATCTCCATGTTGATAATCAGTGCGGTAAGATTAAAATGTAATGTTGTTTTCTGTACAATATTTTATCGCAAACGTCCGCTTCTCGGCAATTTTTTCGTAAATACGGGCCTCGAAATCAGGTGGCGGAGCATCCCCGCCGAGCCGTTGAAACTTCGTCTCTTTTCGTGGCGGAACCGCCGGTCGCACCGGTTGCCGCCGTCGGTCCCGGAGCCTGCCGCGCCGCGGCATCCGCTCCCTCGGATTTCGTGTGCCGGAGCCGCCGAAACGTGTGCGGGACGGCGGCTGCGAACTGCCGGACCAGAACCGCGGAAGCCGCGGAATTCAGTTCCCGCGCGACCGTTGCGGCCGCTGATTTCGGCGGCGCGGTCTGCAATGTCGAATGTATGTTCGGGATGACAGGATACGGCAAGGGCCGCCCCGCAGTGGGGCAGCCCTTGGTTATTATCAGATGGTTGCGCCTATTTTTCCGCCACGAAGAACAGATCGAAACTCTCGTCCGTCACGGGGCCGATCCGGTAGTCGTCCATGCGGATCGAGGTCGTGAGATCGGTGTTGGACTTCAGGAGTCTGCGGCGGTTTATGCGGTTGAGAACGTCGTAGGGGAATTGCAGCAGACAGCGGGGGAGCCGGTGCTGCAGGTCGAGGATGTCGAAGCGCGTGATGCGCTTCACGCTGCGGCGGTTCTGTTCGTAATATTCCATGACCCGCGCGTTGCCCGAAACGCCGAGCGCCTCGACCGACGAAAATTCGCTGCCGAGCAGGCTGCGCAGCTCCGCGGCGGTGTATTCCCGGATATGCCACGGGTTGCGCGTGAGCGACATCGGAGCGTTCGGGGTCGTCACGATGAACTTTCCGCCCGGACGCAGTACGCGCTTCACTTCGCGCACCAGTTCGAGGTCTTGTTTTATGTGTTCGATCACCTGAAACGAGATCACGAAGTCGAAACTGTCGTTTGCGAAGGGCAGCGGCGGAACTGTCGCCTGCCGGAATTCGACGTTCGGGAGCTGCGTCGGTTCGGGCGCGGGAGCCAGTTTGTCGATGGTGACGAAACTCCGGGCGCGGGGCGCTACGACCTCGATGCCGTAACCGGCCCCCGTGCCTATCTCCAGCACGTCGCCGCTGATGCGCTGCGCCGCGGCATGGTAGGCCAGCAGCGAACGCTGGAATACGAAATTGTCGGAAGCTTCGCGCGAAACCCGTTCCGCGGTCGTTATCTTGGCCATTACTCGTTGATCTTTATTCCCTGTTCGTCCACCGTGACGGCGCCGCGTTTGAGCAGCATGCCCAGCGAACGTTTGAAAACCTTCTTGCTCGTCTGCGTCAGCCGGTTCACCTCTTCCGGGGCGCTGTCGTCGTTCAGCGGCAGGAAGCCGCCGTTGTCGCGGACCAGCTGCAGCAAAACCTCCGCCGAGTCCTTCACCTGCGCGAAACCCTCCTGCTGGAGGCTGACGTCGATGCGGTTGTCTTCGGTGAGTTTGCGGACGTAACCTTTCGTCCGGTCTCCGACCGCTATGGGGCGGAACAGCTGGTTGCGGTAGAGCATGCCCCAGTGCCGGTTGTTTATGATCACGCGGTAGCCGATCGGACTCTCCGAAGCCACGAGCAGATCGACTTCTTGACGGGGCGCCACCGTGATGATGTCGTTGTTGATGAAGCTCTTGAGCTTGCAGGTCGCCACGCAGCGGCCCGTGACGCTGTCTTCGTAGAGGTAGACGATGTAGCTCCGTCCGGCGATGATGCCGCCCTGCTGATTGCGGTTAGGCAGGAAAAGATCCTTGCCGTACAGCCCCCAGTCGAGGAACGCCCCGTGGGCCGTCTTGTCCACGACGCGGAGATAACCCGCCTCGCCGACGCGCAGCAGCGGCGTTTCGGTCGTCGCCACCAGCCGGTCTTCGGAGTCGTGGTAGAGGAAGACCTCCTTTTCGTCGCCCGGCTTGTCTGTCAGGGATATGTAGCGGTTGGGCAGCAGAACCTCGTTCTGCTCCTCGTCCGCAAGGTATAATCCGTAATCCGAGATGCGGCTTACGGTGAGTTTCTGGGTGCGTCCTGCTCTGAGCATATTGTCGTTTGTCGGAATTGACCGACTGCAAAAGTACGTTTAATTTCGCGGCTATGCAACTTTCCGCGCGGGAATAGATCGGACCCGCCGCTTCGAATGAATCCGATTTTCCGCCGAGGCTTTGGCTATTGCGGAAAAAAGCGTACCTTTCGGACACTAACCGAAAACTCCCGACCATGAAGCTGCGCCTATTTTCCGCACTCCTGCTCGCAGGATTGCTCACGGCGGCCGCGGCCTTTGCCCGGCAGCCCGTCGATGAACTGTACGACAAGGCCGAATACCGTATCGCGATGCGCGACAGCGTGAAACTCTATACCGCGGTCTATACGCCCAAAACGGATGCCAAAGCCCCCATCCTTATTTTCCGCACCCCCTACGGCTGCGCCCCCTACGGTCCCGGCGAGTTTCCCCGCGGCTTCGGGAGCGGCTATATGCGCAGTTATATCGACCGCGGCTATATCGTCGTCATGCAGGATGTGCGGGGCCGCTTTATGAGCGAGGGCGAATTCGTCCATGTCCGCCCTGCGGGATACGGCGAAACGGACGAGACGACGGACAGCTACGATACGGTCGAGTGGCTTGTGAAACATGTACCGCACAACAACGGCAGGGTAGGTTTCGCCGGCAGTTCCTATCCGGGCTTCTACGCCATGATGGGCGGTCTCTGCACCCATCCTGCGGTGAAGGCCGTTTCGCCGCAGGCTCCTGTCACCGACTGGTTCATGGGCGACGACGTCCGCCACAACGGCGTGCTGATGCTCACCGACTCCTACCGTTTCCTGAGCGGCATGAACACCCCTCCGGGCCATACTCCGACCGAAAAGATGCCCTCGATGTCGAAGCGGACCCGCCCCGATGAGTGGACGTTCTTCCGGGAACATGCGACGCTGGCCGAACTTACGGAACTTCAGCGTCCCAATCCTTTCTGGGAAGAGCTTGCCGAACACTCCTCCTACGACGCATGGTGGCAGGCGCGCGACCTGCGCAGGGCCTGCTACAACGTACAGCCGGCCGTGCTGGTCGTCGGAGGGACGTTCGACGCCGAGGATTGCTTCGGGGCGTGGAACCTCTACCGGGCCATGGTCCGGCAAAGTCCCGCAACGCCGTGCCATCTGGTCGTGGGACCTTGGGCGCACGGAGCATGGCGCAACGGCAGCGGAAAACTCGGAGCGTTCGATTTCGGGCGCGAAGCGGCGTGGGAATACTATATGGAGCATTTCGAACTCCCTTTCTTCGACCATTACCTCAAGGGCGAGGGCGCCGCGGACCCGCTTCCCGCCGCCGCGGTTTTCTCGTCGGGCGACAACCGCTGGCATGCTTTCGACCGCTGGACGCCGCGCGAAGCGCGTAAGCTCACCTTCTACCTCTCCGACGGCGGACGTCTCGAAACCCGCCGCCCGACGGCCAAAAGCTCCGCCTCCGCCTATACGTCCAATCCGGCCGACCCCGTGCCCTATATCGAATCCTTCGGCGAACGCCGCCCCAAAGAGTATATGCTCGCCGACCAGCGCTTCGTGTCGGACCGTTCCGACGTGCTGACCTTCGTCACCGAGCCGCTCGACGGGGATATGACCCTCGCGGGACCCGTCGATGTCGAGCTGGAGGTGATCCTTTCGACCACCGACGCCGATTTTGTCGTCAGGCTGATTGACGTTTTCCCCGACGACGATCCGCAGTCCGGCTGCCGGATGCTCGTGCGCGGCGACGTGATGCGGGGGCGTTTCCGCGACGGGTTCTCGCGTCCCAAAGCCTTTACGCCGGGCGTTCCGGCCCGCGTGCCGTTCCGCATGACCGACATCGCGCATACGTTCCGCGCCGGACACCGGGTGATGATTCAGGTGCAGAGCACATGGTTCCCGCTCGCGGAGCGCAGCCCCCAGCAGTTCGTCGATGTCTGGACGTGCGGCGCTTCGGATTTCGTGCCCTGCAAAGTCTCGGTGCTGCACCAGCGGAGCAACGCTTCGTCCGTTACCGTGTGGCGGCTTGGAGAAAGCTGATCCGGTTCGCCGCTCTGTTCCGGCTTACGCCGCGCCGCGTCGGTATGCGCGGATCGCATGAAATTTGCGGGATGTCTTACAGGATGTCCCGCTTTTTTCTTGCAAAAAGTGCAAACTGTAAGAAAATTTCATATATTTGTTACAAAAGAGAAGTTTCCTATGAAAATACGCGTAGCTATCTGTCAGGTCGATATGGAGTGGGAAAACACCGCCCGGAACCTGAAACGTCTGGAGCCGATCGTGGCCGCGGCCGATGCCGATGTCGTCGTGCTGCCCGAAATGTTCGCCACGGGATTCAAACTGCGTCCGGCCTGCGTCGCCGAACCGGCCGACGGGCTGGTCGTCACGACCATGCGCCGCTGGGCAGCGCAGTACGGCAGGGCCGTCGTGGGCAGTGTCGTCGTCGCCGAGCAGGAGCGGTTCCGCAACCGGATGTTCTTCGTCAAACCTTCGGGCGAGACGGTGTGGTACGACAAACGCCATCTGTTCCGCCCCGGCGGCGAAGCGCGCGACTATACGCCCGGCGCCCGGCGCGTGATCGTCGAATACATGGGATTCCGCTTCCTGCTGCTGGTCTGCTACGACCTGCGCTTTCCGGTGTGGAGCCGCAATAGGGGCGACTACGACGCTATTCTGTGCAGCGCCTCGTGGGCCGACGACCGGCGCGAGGTGTGGCGCACGCTGCTCCGCGCCCGTGCCATCGAGAACCAGTGCTATCTGGCGGGCGTGAACCGTGTAGGTACGGATCCCGACGCAAGCTATGCGGGCGATTCGGCGCTGATCGACTTCGCCGGCCGTACGCTGGCCGACGCCGGCGACCGCGAACGGACGCTGACCGCCGAATTCGACTCCGAAGCTCAGGCGGCCTTCAAGGAGAAATTCCCCGCATGGATGGATGCTGACGACTTCGAACTGAAGTGCTGAGGCTCTGACGGCTTTCCGGTCCCAGCTCCGTCCTGCCTGTCCGCGGCTCCGCTGTCTTTCGGAACCCCGGCTTGTGCTTTTCCCGTTTCCCGTCTCCGCTGTCCGTCGGAGGCTTGGTCCTGCGTTTTTTCTTTAGACGCCCGATCCGGTTTTTCTTCAGAGGCGCGTCGCTGTCTTTAAGGAGTCCCGGCTTGGATTCTCGCGGTTCCTCGGCGTCCGGGCCTGCTTTTTCTCGGAGTTCCGGGCTGCTTTCCCTCGGCGTCCGGGCCTGCTTTTTCTCGGAGTGCCGGGCCTGTTCTTCCTCGGCGTCCGGGCCTGCTTTTCCTCGGCGTCCGGGCTGCTGTCTCTTCGGAATTCCGCCTTGCTTTTCTTCGTATTCCGGCTCTGTCTTTCCGGCAGTTGCGCCGCATCTTGTCCCGGCCGAATTTTCTTCCGTTCGTTTTGTTTTGCGCCGCATATGTCGTATCTTTGTACGATATTCCCGCCGGAAAAATCCGCTCCGCTCAATAAACGGAGCTTCCGGTGCGTTTAATTACGATGATGAAAGAAGATACGATCAAAATACTGGGCGCACGGGTCCACAACCTCAAGAATGTCGATCTGGAGATTCCGCGCCGCAAACTGGTTGTCATAACGGGCCTTTCGGGTTCGGGCAAATCGTCGCTCGCGTTCGACACGATCTACGCCGAGGGGCAGCGTCGCTACATGGAGACGCTCTCGACCTATGCGCGTCAGTTCGTGGGGACGATGGAGCGTCCCGACGTGGACAAGATCACGGGTCTCAGCCCCGTGGTGGCCATCGAACAGAAGACGACCAACAAGAATCCCCGTTCGACCGTCGGCACGGTTACCGAGATCAACGACTTCCTGCGTCTGCTCTATGCGCGCGCTTCGCGCGCCTATTCGCCCGTCACGGGCGAGGAGATGGTGCATTACACCGACGAGCAGATCGCCGAGCTGATCATGACGGGCTTTGCCGGGCGTAAAATCGCCCTGATGGCTCCCATCGTGAAGGGCCGCAAGGGCCACTACCGCGAACTGTTCGAGTCGCTGGCCAAGAAAGGATATATCTATGCGCGCATCGACGGCGAGATCCGCGAGATTTCGGCCGGTATGCGTCTCGACCGCTATAAAATCCATACCATTGATCTGGTCGTGGACCGGCTCGTCGTGGCCGAGGACGCCCGCGACCGCGTGATGACTTCGCTCAGGGAGTCTATGCGGCAGGGCAAGGGCACGATGGCCGTTTACGATTACGGCACCGAGCAGCAGCGCTTCTATTCGCGCCATCTGATGTGCCCCTCGACGGGCGTGGCTTTCGAGGACCCCGCGCCGCATACCTTTTCGTTCAACTCGCCGCAGGGCGCTTGTCCCCATTGCAACGGTCTGGGCGAGGAGGCGGTGTTCGACGTCGGGAAGATCATTCCCGACATGAAGCTTTCGCTGCGCGAAGGGGCCGTCGAACCGCTGGGCAAGTTCCGCAACAACATGCTTTTCGCCATCCTCGAAATGCTGGGCCGCCGTTATGACTTCACGCTCGACGACCCCGTCGGCACGCTGCCCGAAGCAGGTCTGAACGCTGTTCTCTACGGCGATTCCGAGCCGCTGACGATCAACCTCTCGGAGTTCAGTTCGTCGGGCGGCAACCACCTCGTTTCGTGGGAGGGCGTCGCCGAATACATCGGCCGCACCGAGGACGACGACTCCAAACACGGCCAGAAGTGGCGCGAGCAGTTCCTCGTCTACCGCAAATGCTCGGTCTGCGGCGGCACGCGCCTGAAAAAGGAGGCTCTGCAATTCCGCATCGGCGGCCTGAGCATCGCCGACGTTTCGGCCATGTCGATTTCCGAATTTTCGGAGTGGGCCGCCCGTATCGAGGAGCATATGACCGACAAGGAGTGGAAGATCGCGCAGGAGGTCGTCAAGGAGATCCGCGAACGCCTGCGCTTCCTGATGGACGTGGGGCTGGGCTACCTGTCGCTGTCGCGGTCGTCGCGCTCGCTGTCGGGCGGCGAGAGCCAGCGCATCCGGCTGGCTACGCAGATCGGCTCCAAACTGGTCAATGTGCTCTATATCCTCGACGAACCGTCGATCGGCCTGCATCAGCGCGACAACCGCAAACTGATCCGCAGTCTCGAAGAGCTGCGCGACGCGGGCAACTCGGTGATCGTCGTCGAACACGACGAAGACATGATGCGCGCCGCCGATTTCATCGTCGATGTCGGTCCCCGCGCGGGCCGCAAGGGCGGCAATATCATTGCGGCCGGAACGTTCGGCGACATTCTCAAGTCCGACTCCATCACGGCCGATTACCTGACGGGCCGCCGCCGCATCGAAATTCCCGAAACGCTCCGCAAGGGGACGGGCCAGAGCATCGTGATCCGCGGAGCCAAGGGCAACAACCTCAAAAACGTGACCGCCGAATTCCCGCTGGGCAAGTTCGTCTGCGTCACGGGCGTCAGCGGTTCGGGCAAATCGACGCTCGTCAACGAGACCCTGCGGCCGATTCTCTCGAAGGAGCTTTACCGCTCTTTCGCCCAGCCGCTGGAGTATGACAGCGTCGAGGGCCTCGAACATGTCGACAAACTGGTCGTCGTCGACCAGTCGCCCATCGGCCGTACGCCGCGCAGCAATCCGGCGACCTA
>ENA-UEOI01001594-UEOI01001594.1-human-gut-metagenome-genome-assembly--contig:-NODE-1594-length-18884-cov-71.986920_pt1 | contig 18884 bp, 10 predicted proteins | sample MGYA00242883_ERZ507882 | MGnify/ENA primary metagenome ERZ507882 (study PRJEB26167, sample SAMN06115502) | human gut metagenome | host: Homo sapiens | place: China:Chongqing | collected 2015-07-29...
TTCCATAACTTTTGCTGATTTTCTTTCCGGCAAAGATATAAATTTATCGGATTTACCCCTCAGATTATTACGTTGACCCATAAAAATTGCATATATTTGCATCCCAATAAAACTACCGACCTTGTTTTTACGGACACAAACTGAACGAGCTTAAGCTAAACTACAGAAAAAAATCACTTCGTAAGGCCGATAATAAGCGAGCCTGTACATCATTATTTAAAAAAGATAGAGAAAGAAAAGAGTTCTTCTGATATTGGAGAATGCAAACTGACAAGCAGGACAGATGCAGCACGTAGACTGTTTTTTACAGTTGAGGGAAGTACCTGTGCAGGATTGTTATACCCATTTTTTAACAAAAACCAAACTAGACTTTTTTAATCGGTACCTGAGGAGGGGAATTCCCTTCCTCGGGGCACCACTAAACAGAGGTAGCTAAACTTTATACTCCGGCAAAATCTTAGATTTCCTAAAAGAATATTTTCTGATAAGTCAGAGAGGAATGCGGGCAATGACAATCTTTTGTGTAGGGATGATGTGCCTTTCTTGTGCACAAGCAAATGAGATTACACTGAATGAGATAATTGTTTACAGATAGGACTACTAGTGGGATATGTCAAACAGTATAGGTTTATGTAGTTTCCGTAGAATTCCGCTGCAATGCCTCCCGATAGATGTCGCAAAGCCGTTGTCTGAGTGATGCTGGCTGTACGATGTGGAGTGACCAGCTGCGCGACATGATTTCCATCAGAAAATCGGGGGTGATGCGTACCCGCAGACTGAAAACCATTCTTCCGTTCTCTTCCTTCAACAATTGCTGGGAGGGATGCAGTGGACGCGATTTCAAGTAATTCCCGTCTTCCATGTCGCAGTCGAAAACGACCTCCTCAATGGGATATTCTTCAGAGGAATAAATGCCGAAACTATCCTTAAACTTCTGCACAGGGTCGAAAGCCTCGTTTTTGGAAAATGTTTCTGGCAGAAGGGTGAGCTGCTCGATGCGGTCCAACCCGAAAGTCTTTATCTTTCCGCTTTCTTCCGCTCCTAATACATACCATCTGCCTCGCCACTCCTTGAGAGCGTATGGCGAGAGCGTACGTTCACTGCGGGTATTATCTGCATACTTGCGATAGAGAAAATGCACTTTCTGGCGCTGTCGGATGGCATGAAGAAGATAGGAAAGATGCTGCGTACCCCTCGTCTGATATTGTTCCGGCAAGATGTACTCCGGCAGACTGTGGTTGCCTAAGGCAGTCATCACCTCAATCGGCTCAATGATGCAGTCCATATCCAGCCATCCTTTCCGGACGGTTGGCAATGAATATCCTTTGTGTGTGCGACTGTACGTAATGTCCAGACCAAATTCTTCCTTCAGTTCATTCAGGTCACGTTTCAGGGTAGCGTCCGAGCATATCGGGTCGTAGCCGCGGAATGCAAGCTCACGTTCCAGTTCGCGTTGCAGTTCACGGAACGATATGTAAGGCTGGTTCTGCAGTTTTCGCACAATCAGTATCCAGCGCAGCAGTTGTCCTTTTAATTTTTTCATGGTCAGTAGGCGATTCTTACACAAATATATCACTTTTTTTGTTCACAGGGTCATCTTTTGAGCTTGTGGGTGCAGATATTTGTCTCAAAATAATTTTTAAAGTAAACGCTTATGAAAGGTTATGTATCCCATTTGATTACAGAGAACGAGAAACTGGAACAAGAACTGATGGCGGATTATGATGCGGCTCATGCACCGGTGTCACATCAGCAACTGCTGGCCCTGCAGCTGAGGGGCGATATAGACGAACTGAGCGTCTGCATTCATGATTGTGTCTCATTGGTTCCGATGGTGAAAGACCTTCCGGCAGATTTGTTGGAAGAAGCGGGGCGCATTCTGGCACGACAGCAGGCAATGGGCATACGCACAGTGTCGTTTCTGGATGAGATGTCTTACCCATGCAGACTGAATGAACTGGATATTTTTCGTCCGATACTGTTGCATGGCATGGGCGACTGGAGCCTGCTGGACATGCAGCCGTCGGTATCTGTTACCGGTTCCCCACAAGCTTCTCCGCAGGATGTTTCCATTGCGCGTGAGTGGGGGAAGAAGTACGGTAGTGGATATGATGGACAGGAATCTTGTATCGTAGTAGGCAGGCTGGCAAACGCATGCGATGTAGCCGCAATGGAAGGTTGCCAGGATGCAGATGGTCACGTGATAGCCATTATGGAGGCTGGGTTTGACGGTGTGGCAACGAATGCCTTGTGCCGGAGGATTGTGGATGAAGGCGGGCTGGTGATTTCTACGCAATGGATTGGTACGCCGTCTGGTAGGAATCTTTGCTCGTGCGAACGGCTGGTGGCTGCCTTATGTGAGCAGATGATTGTGGTGGAATGTCAGCAACAGGACGAGAGCATGACCGTGGTAAAAGAAGCCCGCAAATTAGGACGTGAGATACATTGCGTGAAGCCTGCTGTGCACGATATAAGCATGGAGGGAATTCAGGTCTTGCCCGACAAAAAAACGACAGTCAAGAAATGCGAGCGGATATTCGAATGGGCGGACAAGCCGTATAGCATTGTGTATAAAATCATAGCCGTGTACCTGCAGTATGAGCGTATCACGTGCAGCGGATTGATAGACAAGCTCAAAACCCTGCACATTGCGACTGATCCTTACGGCTCCGTACATAGTCTGATGACTGATAAAGGCAACAGCTATGGCCGTGTGTTTATGGAAGAAAATGGTTTCTTAGTGTTTGTTCCTGAACTGAGGGAACGTATTGAGGCGATAAGAGGGAAGTTTAGGGTATAAATCTAAAAGATAGCATGCCATCTTTTAGCGTGGGGTGTTGTTCAGAAAAAATGGAATGAACGTTGAATCCTAAGGCCAATCTGAGGCTTTAGGATTCAGCTTTGTATGATACGTAATTTGTGTCAATGTTATTTCATCTTTTATATTAAATGAATTTTCACTATCTTTGAACCACTGGAAACAACTTCGCTTTCGTTAAGTACAAGTAAACACGGGTTGTGATTTGCTTTCATTTTAGTATCTTTGAACCACTGGAAACAACCATTAAGATTAGAGAACATCAGGCAACTAGTTGTGATTTGCTTTCATTTTAGTATCTTTGAACCACTGGAAACAACAGGAGAAAATGCAATCTTAACGATACTGTCGTTGTGATTTGCTTTCATTTTAGTATCTTTGAACCACTGGAAACAACCTTATCAAGATTACGTCTTAGTCGCTTTAGTTGTGATTTGCTTTCATTTTAGTATCTTTGAACCACTGGAAACAACACCGTCGTAGAATTGTCGCACAACCATCCCGTTGTGATTTGCTTTCATTTTAGTATCTTTGAACCACTGGAAACAACTCCGTTTCATTTTGTCGTGCTTTAAATTTTGTTGTGATTTGCTTTCATTTTAGTATCTTTGAACCACTGGAAACAACCAGTCATCTCAGGAGAAGCCGCAGCAGGAGTTGTGATTTGCTTTCATTTTAGTATCTTTGAACCACTGGAAACAACTGAACAAGTTCATACCAAGGTCGCTGATAAGTTGTGATTTGCTTTCATTTTAGTATCTTTGAACCACTGGAAACAACCAGCACCGCGCTTAAAGAGCGGTTCAACCTGTTGTGATTTGCTTTCATTTTAGTATCTTTGAACCACTGGAAACAACAGGCTCACAATAAGGCCAACAGTCCAAAAAGTTGTGATTTGCTTTCATTTTAGTATCTTTGAACCACTGGAAACAACTGAAAGTCCTTAGAATTACTCCTTGTAGTTGTTGTGATTTGCTTTCATTTTAGTATCTTTGAACCACTGGAAACAACTTTTAACGGACTGCAAAACACGGGGCAACGGTTGTGATTTGCTTTCATTTTAGTATCTTTGAACCACTGGAAACAACCTGATCCGTAATTATATTGAACTCCATTTGTTGTGATTTGCTTTCATTTTAGTATCTTTGAACCACTGGAAACAACTCCTAACACCTTACTATATTACGTGAGGCGTTGTGATTTGCTTTCATTTTAGTATCTTTGAACCACTGGAAACAACCAGCGCCACGTCTGAAAAGAGGTTCGACTTGTTGTGATTTGCTTTCATTTTAGTATCTTTGAACCACTGGAAACAACATTAAACTTTCCTTCAGCTACTTCATTCCTGTTGTGATTTGCTTTCATTTTAGTATCTTTGAACCACTGGAAACAACCGGTATTGATAATATTATTAATCTTAATATGTTGTGATTTGCTTTCATTTTAGTATCTTTGAACCACTGGAAACAACTCTATTACGATTATCACGGAAATAACAATTGTTGTGATTTGCTTTCATTTTAGTATCTTTGAACCACTGGAAACAACTAAATTTTCTTTCAGCCATACGCTAATACGTTGTGATTTGCTTTCATTTTAGTATCTTTGAACCACTGGAAACAACAGAACCTACTCACTGCAAGGATGGGAAGTCGTTGTGATTTGCTTTCATTTTAGTATCTTTGAACCACTGGAAACAACATTTATCAAGATTGCGTCTAAGACGCTTAGTTGTGATTTGCTTTCATTTTAGTATCTTTGAACCACTGGAAACAACCGGCTTATCGTTCTTCTGAAGGTCAATTTGTTGTGATTTGCTTTCATTTTAGTATCTTTGAACCACTGGAAACAACTCTGCATATAATTTAAATCTATTGTTTTCGTTGTGATTTGCTTTCATTTTAGTATCTTTGAACCACTGGAAACAACCTGGCAAGTTGCAGTACGACCGTGACTTGTGTTGTGATTTGCTTTCATTTTAGTATCTTTGAACCACTGGAAACAACCCGGAACAAAAGAACCACCTTGTGAATAGGGTTGTGATTTGCTTTCATTTTAGTATCTTTGAACCACTGGAAACAACATAACAATTAACGTTACGAAAGTCATTAATGTTGTGATTTGCTTTCATTTTAGTATCTTTGAACCACTGGAAACAACATCCTGATTGTATTGAATTTACTGTTCATGGTTGTGATTTGCTTTCATTTTAGTATCTTTGAACCACTGGAAACAACTGATGTCTGGAAGTTCCATTTGTGCTGTTGTTGTGATTTGCTTTCATTTTAGTATCTTTGAACCACTGGAAACAACGAAACCCTAATTGTGTACATCATAGACTGTGTTGTGATTTGCTTTCATTTTAGTATCTTTGAACCACTGGAAACAACTCGTTGATTGTTTTATGTTGTTTATCAGTAGGTTATAAGAAAATTTAGAAAAAGAAAAAGTTGTTTCTTGAAATCATAAATCCCATAGTTAATATGGGATTTATGATTTTAAAAGAGTTCTAATTGTTGTCCTGGTGTTTTTACCCCACTTGCTTTCTTGCCATAAAATAGCTCAATTTCTCCAAATTGTTTGTCTGTGATACATATAATTCCAACTTGACCATATTCAGGTAGAAAGGATTTTACTCTTTTTATATGCACAGCTGCATTTTCACTGCTTGCACAATGGCGTACATAGATAGAGAATTGAAACATTGTGAATCCATCTTTTTGTAGATTTTTGCGAAAATCAATATAAGCTTTTTTGTCTTTCTTTGTTTCTGTTGGTAGGTCAAAAAGAACTAAAATCCACATAACTCTATATTCGCTGAAACGTTCCATTAAAATTCAGGATAAATGATTTTTCGTGATTCTCCAGAAAAGCATTTATATAGTGATGCCGTTGTTTGGCTTGCTGCTATCATAAGAGGACTTCTTTTCCCACTGATTCTGACATCTATTGTGGGGATGGATAATAAACTGGCTTTTACTTCTTTTGTAAGTTCCATTTTGTTTTCAGAGTATAGTTGATAGACTAGCTGGTCTATGAAGGGGCGATATGGTTCCATAATATCGTCTGCTAAGCAATAGGCATTGTATCGGTTATGATGGTGAATGCCTAATGTGGGTAATAATCCGCTTGTTACAAGAGAACGTGCGATAACTGCACGGAGAATGGCATAACCATAATTTAAAAGATTATTAGGGGGTATGCCATCTCGGTCTCTTGTAAAATTTTCAATGTCATGAAAAAGTGTTTTCCAGTAGAAAGCTGCAGCACGTGCTTCCAGATTGTCGGGGTCTCCACTTCGTACATCGTTAGCCCATATACGCATGCATTTTATATCTTCGTTTATACATATGGATAAGGAAGATGCTTGATTGTTGATTTTTGCTTGAATGGTTTGTTGCCATAGTTGTTTCTTTAAAGGTAAAGAAGCATCCAGTTGTTTCCGAAAACGCTCATTTTGGGTAGTGTTTCCATAGAGAGGGAGCATTAATCCTACAGGCATACTTTTACTGTCACAAGTAATAAGTGCACAATTATTTTCAAGCAATGCTTCAATAGCTCCGGACGTAATGGTGATTTGTTTATTATCCAAAATAACAACACCTATATCTTCAATAGGTTTGGTTATTTCAGATTGACGTTTCATCGCTTCCGGAAGTGAAGAACATTTCTCTACTTCCGGAAGTTTTATGACAAGTTGGGCATTACGTAATGATAGGTATGCTGGGTTACCAAAATATAATGTTTTCTTTATCATAGGCTGATTGACGTTATAATGTTTCCTAATCTATCTGTTTTGATAGGGATGCATGTTTCTTTTATCATTTCTCCTGTGATAGCTCTTTCCATTTTATTCAGTGGAGAAAATTCATATTTATCAATAATTGTATTGGCTACATTGGATTTGATAAAGAAACATTGATTTCCTGTACAACTTACCATTTTATAAATTCTATCTTTTTGTATTGGTTGATTAATATGTCCATTTTCTATTTCTTCTTTTATTGGTACATATACTAAATCATTGGGTGATAATATAAATTTAGGCAGATTTCCTTTTTCGTTTTCGGGTGCAGGGGGTAATCCTTTCTTCAATCTTTCAATAACTACATTTAATGGAATAGACGCAAAGTTGCGTTTATGAGCAGTTTCATATATTGCAAAGAACAAGTTAGTACCTTTTGCTGCCTCTACAAACTTAGTGGATTTATTTCCTGTTTGTCCAACAGCGAATTTATCGGCTTGTTCGTATGTTCTGACTTTATAAATTGGCTGATGAAATTTTCCATTATTTAGGGATGTAATATTTTTATTCATTTGTTCAATACCTTCAGGTGAGAAGGCTTGTTCCGGATTATTACCATTCTGTTCTAAATGACGCAGTAAAATTTGTTGGATTCCTGTATCTGCAACTTTTTCTTCTATTTTCTTTTTATTGAAAGTTGTATTTATTGATTCACGGCAAGCAAAGAATCTGTTGGCAGTTTCTTTGGTGAAATAGTATACTGGTATCTTCTTTAGATTTATTTCTTGCCAAATATCTTTATTGTCTTCAAAGTATTTTTTGATTTGTTTTTCATTGAGTCCTTGCGTTAAAAGCTCTTTTATTTTTTTCTTTAAGTCTTTTTCAATAATTCTTTGAGGGTTCTCAAGAACGGCTTTCAATGTAGCAGTGGTTGTTCTGCGCAGGTTGATTTCTCCATATACGGTTTCTTTATGCATGGGCTTACGGATAGCCCAGCTATCACCTTGTTTTTGTGAGCAACTTACTTTCTTTCCGTTTTCATAGTGGATATAATGGTTAGTTGTTTTATTGATAATACGCAGATTTTGTTTGAAGCTTACAATGATGTTGCCTAGAATGGAATACACATCTTGGGTAAATGTATCCCAAGGTTTGTCAATGAGCCATTGATAGTTTCCCAAATTGTCGGTTTTTGTTTTCTTGCATAATATTTGTCGCAGGTCTTGACGTGAAATCTTTGCATTCTTGCTGGCCGATTCATTATTTAAATAATTGACTATATTCCGGTTGGCACAGGCTATGACAATAGCGTCCATGGCATGATGGCGGTGGTCAATACGCTTTTTGTTGAATCCCTTTTGTAAATCTAACGGCATAGCAGGAATTGTTTTATTGCATGCATTGGTTGTCGTAAAGCGATTGCTTTCCGTAATTTCGTTCAAGCGTATGAAACGAGGTAAAATGAGTTTATTCCATACGTCGTTGATCCCCCAGTCTTTTTTTAGTCGGTCTGTGATACTTCCAGTACAAACAATAACATTCTTAGATGTAGCTTCTTCTTCTCCTTCATCACGTACAATATTAGATAATAATGATTTTATTAGCTTACTAATATAACGGCTGTCGTTTAATTGACGTTCAATAAACTGATCTGGAATATCTTCCATCAATAGCTTTTGCATTTTAGTGCGGTTGTATGAATAATGTTGTTTCACAAATTGTTCATAGGCTTCAACCGTCTGTATTTTAACGTTTTGTCCGAATCCTAGTTCTACTATTCTTTCTTGATTGTTTTTGATGAATTCATAGCCTAACATATTGCCTTTTAGTTTGTTAACTTCTGTTTCACAAATAACTTTATTTGTGAATGAATCATCAAAATAACGAGATTGAGGAATTACATGTTCAATTTCGTATGCAGGGGTGAAAAGTTTTCCCAAAGGAATCATAGCTCCAGTATAAGGAGAACGATATTTTTGTTCCAGCCAGCATTTATAACGTAAGACATCGGATGTAGACGGGCGTTTTTTTGTATCAGCTTCATTGAATTTCTTCAAAATAACAGTAATATCTTCTGGTATATCTTTAGTTTCGTTTAGTACTTCTTCTTCATATATACGCAATAAATCTTGCTGGCTTGGAGAGTGCGGGCGTACATTTTCAATTCCAAATTCAGGATTGGCAAATTCAGTAAGAAGTGCCTTGATACGCAGGTTGGTGTTTTCGTTTTCTTGTATTTGTTGGGTGAGTCTTCTGCGTTTATCGGCAGGATTCTTCATTTCACGTCCTAATTCGACATGAATTTCATCAATATGCCCTGTCTGTTTCCAAATATCTCGTACAGTGCGTAAGGTTTCCATGATGATTTGTTCCACAATAGGATTGTGTAAAGAATGTTGCTTGAATGCGTTTAGAAAAGCATCAATGTCTGAAGGTTGTTGCCATTTAGTAACGTCCTTTATCTCTGAATGGCGGTTATATACGATATAGCATGCCAGCCAGGTTGGAAGTCCCTGAAATGAGTATAAATTGTCCAAATGGATTGTTTTTTCTCTGGTTCGGTTCTTTATGTTTTCTTCAAACTCTCCAGTTAATATTTTTTCTATACGGTCAAGAGTTGTACTGTCGAAATTTTCTGCTTTCCAATATCTTCCTATACGCATAAGTGGCAATAGTTTTTTGATAGCTTTGGCAGAATAGGAACCGTAATCTTTCTCGAAAGGAGGAATTTGCTGAAAAATATCTGCAAATTTATCACTTAAATAGTTTTTATCAGCGAAATGCTGTAAAGCTTTTCTGAGTTCATTCTTGTCAGAAATAGAGTATAGAATATGCCATAGTTTCTCTTCTATTTCTGATGTTAAGGCTGATTGCTCTATTCCTGCTTTTTCCCAATATGACAGTATCTTGTAGTGAGTCTCATTACAAGGATATGTCTTGTCCTCTACATAATTCCAGCGATAATTTGCTATATTCTTTTTTAATCCAAATGCTGGGTTTTTAAGAAATGTGTCTTGTCTGATTTCTTTTTTCTGATTAAGCCAGTCGAACAAATTGGCGTAGTCATCTTCGGTTTTCAGAAATTGATTTGTTACATCTATATCAGTAGTAAATTTCCCGTTTATGGTTCCTTCCTTTTGATAAATTCGCAGGTTTGATATAAATTGCCATAGACGGAACTCTTGAAAAAGAGGATGTGATTTAGCTATGCACTTTAATGAAGAAGTGCATATTTCTCCTGTTTCTTTATTGATGTATGTGTATTCTTCGTAAGGGCAATTACTAATGAGCGATTTTTTGCTTTTAAGTGGACGTTGATAGAACAAAATATCTTCAATAAGCAATTGGGAAATGCTATATTTTGCAATAGCATTACGATGGGCTTCGTTATTAGGATACAGTTCTTCGATGCAGGCTTCTAATAAATTGGAGTCTCGCAATTCTGGGTGAAATTCTTCTTGTTTCTTTAATATCTGATTTAATTCGTCTTTATAATACTTGCGTTCAATGGTGCGAATCAATTTTCCCCGAATCTTTTGACTAGGAGTTTGTAATAGTGTATCATAGATGTATGCGCCTACTGTTTTATGAGATGTGTCAAGATCTTTTTGAGTTTTTGTTTTAATAAGCTCCCATTGTTCTTCCCATTCTTGTTCGGTAGGAATTTTGAAACGACGGCTTAACTCTCCATTTTCATCATATTTGTCATTTCCGTTTTTATCAAGGTCTATGATTGCAATAATATCTTTTTTCTGACCTTTCCAGTCAGGCATGTTTTTACTGAAAAATTTTCCTTTCTCTCCGTTTTCAAGTGTTATTGTGAATATTTTTAATCCTTTATAAACTTGCCCAGTGTCAGTAATATCTGTTACAATCTGGCTGTCAAAATATTGCCGTGTTTTAGAAGACGCTTTTTCTGTTTCCTCTTCGCGTAGCTGGTAGTATCCTCTTTTCTGGTTGAAATTTAATAAAATCCAGGCTAATTCTTCTTTTTCAATTTTTTGTGTCAAAGCTTTTTTGCGTAAATAAAACAAAGTCCAGTCGTATGGAACCTTTTTTACTTGGTTGTTGTTTTGTAAAAAGTCATTGAGCATCTCCTGGAATGAATTTTGAAAGATAAAGTAAGGAAGTCCATGCGTATTTGTTGTCCAAGCGAGTTTTGGCTCAGAATTGGCAATAAATTTTCCATACCTGTCTAATTGGTTGGCATAATGCTTTGGAAGAAATCCTAATAATTGTAGGATGCGATGCAGTCTTTCTCTTCTGAGTTTTTTGCGTTCATATAATCGGCGTACTCCACGAAATTGAGTACGGTTGGCTGTTTGTGAAACTGTATTTCCTTTATTGAAGTCTCCTAATTGGGCGGCATCCATAGGAATTATTCTGCTTCCTGCAGCCTCTATACCTTTTAGTTGTTCTTTTTGGGTTGTTTCGTCAAAGCTTGAACTGATAACTGCCCATCCTATACTATTGGTACCTAAGTCTAAACCTAAAATATGTTTCATAGTTGTATTTTTCAATTTTCTCAAAACTACTAATTATTTATGAAAAAAACTTGTCTTTTGTATTGTTTCTTTTTATTTTTGTGAAACTAAAATGAAGTAAATCACAATAAGGATTATTCCGTTGTGAAAACATTTAGGCGCTTGCCCATCGTCCTTTATCGGTGGGCTTTTTTATTGTTTTGTATTTTCTATAAATAAAAATCCCCTCCAGAACTCATTCATTACAAATAGTTCCGGAGGGGATTAATTTTGTCTATATCTTTAAGCGGTACGGATTATTTGTATTCGTCCCAGCTCTTGATAGCAATGTCGTCAATGCTCATAGAGCAGAAGGCATTGATGAATGCACTTGCCAGACGGGCATTGGTTACCAGAGGAATGTTCAGGTCGACTGCGGCACGGCGGATCTTGTATCCGTTTTCCAGCTCGGTAGGAGTGAGGTCACGCGGAATGTTTACCACCATGTCGATTTCTTTCTTGTGCAGCATTTCGAGAGCCTGAGGATGTCCTTCTTCGCTTGGCCAGTAAACGCGTGTATTTTCTACGCCGTTTTCTGTAAGGAACTTGGATGAACCGCCTGTAGCGAAGATGTTGTAACCTTTAGCCTTGAGGGCGTGCGCTGCCTGAAGCAAATCTACTTTCTGTTTCAGTGTACCAGTAGACATCAGGACGTTCTTTTCCGGAATGCGGTAGCCTACAGACAGCATGGCTTTCAGTACGGCACATGAAGTGTCGTCGCCGATACAGCCAACTTCACCTGTAGAAGCCATGTCTACACCCAGCACAGGGTCGGCCTTCTGCAAGCGGTTGAACGAGAACTGGCTGGCCTTGATACCTACGTAGTCGAGGTCGAAGAGGTTCTTTTCGGGCTTTTCTACCGGCAAGCCTAACATGACTTTGGTTGCCAGCTCGATGAAGTTAATCTTCAGCACCTTGCTGACGAACGGGAATGAACGGCTGGCACGCAGGTTACATTCAATTACCTTGATGTCGTTTTCACGAGCCAGGAACTGGATGTTGAACGGACCAGAGATGTTCAACTCTTTCGCAATCTGACGAGAGATACGCTTGATGCGGCGTACGGTTTCTACGTACAGTTTCTGCGGCGGGAACTGGATGGTAGCGTCGCCTGAGTGTACACCGGCAAACTCGATGTGCTCAGAGATGGCGTAAGCTACGATTTCACCGTTCTGTGCTACGGCATCCATTTCTACTTCCTTAGCGTGTTCGATGAACTGGCTTACTACTACCGGATGCTTCTTCGACACGTTAGCGGCCAGCTGCAGGAAGCGTTCCAGCTCTTCCTGATTAGAACATACGTTCATGGCTGCACCAGAAAGCACGTATGACGGGCGAACCAATACAGGAAAGCCTACTTTTTCGATAAATGCGTTGATATCTTCCATAGAAGTCAGTGCGCTCCATTCAGGCTGGTCTACGCCGATACGGTCGAGCATAGCCGAGAACTTGTCGCGGTCTTCAGCGTTGTCGATGCTCTTGGCAGAAGTTCCCAGGATGTTTACCTTCTGTGCGTCCAGGCGCAATGCCAGGTTGTTCGGAATCTGTCCGCCAGTAGATACGATGACTCCGTGCGGGTTTTCCAGGTCGAGGATATCCATCACACGTTCGAAAGTCAGTTCGTCGAAGTACAGACGGTCGCACATATCGTAGTCGGTCGATACGGTTTCAGGGTTGTAGTTGATCATTACTGAGCGGTAGCCTTCCTTACGGATGGTGTTCAGTGCCTGTACGCCGCACCAGTCGAACTCTACGGATGAACCGATACGGTAAGCACCTGAACCCAGTACAACGATACTCTTGTGGTCGCCCAGGTAGTGTACATCGTTGGCCACGCCGCTGTAAGTCAGGTATAGGTAGTTGGTCTGTGCCGGATATTCGGCTGCCAGCGTGTCAATCTGTTTTACTACCGGCACGATGCCTACACTCTTACGGTGGTTACGGATTTCCAGGATACCGTCTTCCATATCGCCTTCGTAGCCGATGGCACGTGCCACCTGGAAGTCGGAGAATCCCTGACGTTTTGCCTTGTAGAGCAGCTCGTTCGGAAGCTGTGAAAGCTGTGTATGGTTGTTGCCCCACTCGTGGAGTTCCTTAGAAGTCTGCATGATGTTCATCAGCTTGTCGAGGAACCACTTGTCAATCTTGGTGAGGTCGTGAATTTGGTCTACTGTGTAGCCTGCACGCATAGCCTTTGAGATGACGAAGATACGCTTGTCGGTCGGTTCGCGCAGTGCTTTGTCGATGTCTTCGATAACCAGCTCCTTGTTTTCCACGAAACCGTGCATGCCCTGACCAATCATACGAAGACCTTTCTGGATGGCTTCTTCGAAGGTACGTCCGATGGCCATGACTTCACCTACCGACTTCATGCTGGAGCCCAGTTCGCGGTCTACGCCGTGGAACTTACCCAAGTCCCAGCGAGGAATTTTACATACGCAGTAGTCCAGTGCCGGCTCGAAGAAGGCAGAAGTTGTTTTTGTTACCGAGTTCTTCAGGTCGAACAGTCCGTAACCCAATCCCAACTTAGCTGCAACGAAAGCCAGAGGATAACCTGTAGCCTTAGATGCCAGTGCAGAAGAACGGCTCAGACGGGCATTTACCTCGATTACGCGGTAGTCTTCCGATTCAGGGTCGAACGCGTACTGTACGTTACATTCACCCACGATACCGATGTGACGGATGATGCGGATGGCCAGTTCGCGCAACTTGTGGTATTCGCTGTTGGTCAGTGTCTGTGACGGAGCGATAACGATAGACTCACCGGTGTGGATACCCAGCGGGTCGAAGTTTTCCATGTTGCAGACCGTGATACAGTTGTCGAAACGGTCGCGCACTACTTCGTATTCCACTTCCTTCCAGCCTTTCAGACTCTTTTCTACCAGCACCTGCGGAGAGAAAGAGAACGCTTTTTCGGCCAGCACGTTCAGTTCTTCTTCGTTGTCGCAGAAACCTGAACCCAGACCTCCCAGTGCGTAAGCTGCACGGATGATGACCGGATAACCCAGTTCCTTCGCTGCACGGCGGGCATCTTCGATGTTTTCTACCGCCTCACTCTTGATGGTCTTCACGTTGATTTCGTCCAGTTTCTGTACGAAGAGCTCACGGTCTTCCGTATCCATGATGGCCTGTACCGGAGTACCCAGTACGCGGGTGTTATATTTCTCGAACACACCAGCTTTGTAGAGAGCCACACCGCAGTTCAAGGCAGTCTGTCCACCGAATGACAGCAGCACGCCGTCGGGACGTTCCTTGTCGATGACCTTTTCTACGAAATATGGAGTAACGGGCAGGAAGTAGATTTTGTCTGCCACACCTTCCGAAGTCTGCACGGTGGCGATGTTCGGGTTAATCAGGATGGTTTCGATACCTTCTTCCTTCAGCGCTTTCAGAGCCTGCGAACCAGAGTAGTCGAATTCACCAGCTTCACCGATTTTCAGGGCTCCTGAACCTAACAGCAATACTTTCTTTATGTTTTCTTTCATTGTCTTCTTTGTTTTTTAGTGGATTACAGCAACTTTACAAACTCATCGAACAGGAATTCCGTGTCGGTAGGACCGCTGGCAGCTTCCGGATGGAACTGAGCCGAGAACCAGGGGTTCTTTTTGTGACGGATACCTTCGTTCGAACCGTCGTTCATGTTGATGAAGAGCGGTTCCCAGTCGGCTCCCAGTGTATTGTTGTCTACGGCATAACCGTGGTTCTGTGAGGTGATGAAGCACTTATCTGTGCCCACCATGCGTACCGGCTGGTTATGGCTGCGGTGACCGTATTTCAGCTTATAGATTTTGGCACCTCCTGCCTTTGAAAGCAGCTGGTTACCCATACAGATACCGAAGATAGGAAGTTTTTCGTTCTGCATGGCCTTGCGGATGTTCTGTACGGCTGCATCACAAGTGTCGGGGTCGCCCGGACCGTTGGAGATGAACAGACCGTCGAACTGCAGAGAGTTGAAGTCGTAGTTCCAGGGCACGCGGATGATTTCCACGTCGCGCTTGAGCAGGCAACGGATAATGTTTGATTTCACGCCACAGTCTACCAGCACAACTTTTTTCTTGCCTTCGCCTTCGTTGTAGCGAATCACTTCCTTGCAAGAAACCTTGTCTACGTAGTTCACACCTGCATAGGTAGCTTCGGGAATGTTATTTGGTTCATCGTCGAACACGATTTTTCCCATCATCACTCCATGTTCGCGCAATACCTTTGTCAGTTCGCGTGTGTCGATGCCCGTGATGCCCGGAATCTGTTCGCGTTTCAACCAGTCGCCCAGACTTTCCACTGCATTCCAGTGAGAGTATTTTTCACTGTAATCGCTTACGATAATCGCTTCGGCATGGATTTTCTCGCTTTCCATGAAAGTGGGCAGTCCGTTTGCTTCGAATGTGAAGGGAGGCACACCATAGTTACCTACCAGCGGGTAAGTCAGTGTCATCAACTGACCGGCATACGAAGGGTCGGTCAAGCTTTCGGGGTATCCGGTCATTGCCGTATTGAAAACTACTTCACCGGCTACCGGTTTCTCATAGCCGAACGACTTGCCATGAAAGCGGCTCCCGTCGTCGAGGATCAATGTTACATTTCTCATTACCTTGTTACTAATAATCTTTATATCTTGTATTTTTTTTCTATTCTACTCTCGTATATACGAAAAAACGCCCGGACTTGCCGAAAAGCAGTTCCGGGTGTTTGAAAAAATAGGAAATCTTAAATATTCAGGAAATAAGTGACATAAAAGAAAAAAGAAATAGCTTCCGGCATTTGTCCATTTCGCCGGAACTCCGAATGTGCGCTTATTCTTTTTACTATGTGTTGAACAGTAATACATCAAACTCTTTTGTCACGTCATAATTCGGAGTGCAAAGATAATGTTTTCTGCTCAAATGAAAGGATGTTTGCCAAAAGTTTTTACAAAAATATTTCATTTTCCTCTTTTTACTTCTTTTCTCCGCTGTTTCGGGCGGCTCTTTCGCGCATGATGCTGTCCGACCATTCCTGCAGGCGCTTGTATTCTTCTTCGGTGAGCCGCATGAACGAGCCGTGCTGCGGATGTTTCACACCCTCCATGGTGACGGGGGAGTGGAAATTGGCGAGTTTCTCGTCGGCCTGACAGATGCGGTATCTTTTGGGATTGGAGGAGTATTCGATGTAGGCTACACGCCAGGTAGAGTCGCCCACCAGCTGAAAGGCAGAGCAGCCCTCACATTTCTTGTTGCCTTCAAACTTCACATAGTCGTTCTCATCCTTTATTTTATAGGGACCGGTCAGTTTTGTAGCTGTAGCGGCAAAGATGCCGGGTGTACCTCCTTCTTTCTTGATGAGCATGTGATAGAGTCCGTCGGCCGGCACATAGTTGATGTCGGCATCGATGGTAGCATATCCCCAGTCCACCAGCAGGCGGGGCTTGGTGAGACGTGTAAAGGTGGCGTCGGCGTAGGAATAGAACACGCGGTCGTACTGGTCTTCTGCCGGATTAAGCAGTGAATAGTATATCATGTATCCGCCCTTCGTGCCATCAGTCCATACGTACGAAGGGTCCCAGAAAATTTGCGGTGCCCATACGCGTTTGATGGTGCTGTAGTCCTTATAGACGTCGGGCGACTGAGGGTCACAGAAAATGTCCGGTCCCCGGCGGAAGTCGAAGGTGGTAGAAGTCCAGTGAATCAGGTCGTCACTTTTCAGCAGGTTGATGCCGTAGTTGAACCACGAGCGGCTCTTGGCGTTGCTCATGTCGGTAGTCACCATCAGATAGCCTTTTCCGTCGGACGTGCGGCAGATAAAGGCATCGCGTGCTCCTCCCTCTATTTTTGACATTTCTTCTACATTGTATACGGGGTCGCCATCAATCAGGTCGTGAAAGTGTACGCCATCACGGCTCAGGGCGTAGGCCGTCCATTCTCCTCGTCCGCTCATGTGGCAGTACAAGTATCCGTAGTCTCCCTTTTGCAAGTTTTGTGCTCCGGCTCCCAGCGAAGCCAGTGCCAGCAGTGAAATTATCAGTTTCTTTTTCATGGTAGTGTAATGTTTCATTTTGCGGGTAAAAGTAGAAAATCGGCAGAAGGCAGACAAGGGACTATTGTACAAATTACACGTAATAATGTGTCAAATGCTCTTGTGATGTAACGGAAACGGGTTGTACGGGCCGGAAAAATGTAGTTTTTCGGAAAAAAATCTCTTTTTTATTTGGCAGGTTTCAAGAAAAGAGTAATTTTGCAACCGTTTTCAACGAAACACGTTGCCGAAATAACTCAGTTGGTAGAGTAACTCATTCGTAATGAGTAAGTCGCGGGTTCGAGTCCCGCTTTCGGCTCCGATTTAAAACCGCTTATTACATTGTGAATTAGGCGGTTTTTCTATTTTCTACAGCTTATTACGATGATTAAAAAAAAGGATTTGAATTGTAAATTTACAATTCTGTGAGTATCCCTGGAGTATCCTTAAATTTTTTAATCATTATGGCAACTCTATCACTTACCATTTTCAAGGCAAAAGCATTAAAAGACGGAAGACATAAGATAAGAATTGCACTCCGTCACAAGCATGAAACAACATATATCGTCACACGATTCATTATTTCAGAGAACCAGTTTAAGAACGGTCAGGTCGTGAAGCATCCAGAGGCATCTGCGATAAACCGGAAACTTAGGAACATCCTTGATGACCTTCAAGACAAACTGGACTCAATAAAACATCTTGAACTTTATTCCTGCCGGCAAATTAAAGAAATCATTTCTACAGATAATCTTTCCGATGAGCAAACCTTTTCATCAGCATGTAGCAATTTTGTAGATTATCTCAAGTCTGAGGGAAGAGATTCATACGCATTATCTATTGAAAGGGTGGGGAGGTATTTTCGTGACTTTGCAAGAGGTGACATGCTTCTCTCTGATTTAACCCCGTCACTAGTCCAGAATTTTGCCGCATTCATACGGAAACGGAAAGTGACTGAAACTACAGTAAACACAATGCTTGCCCAAATGAAATCTGTCGTCAATAGAGCGATAAGAGAGTGGAATATATCTTACGATATACATCCTTTTGTAACGACTAGAATATCTGCAGCCCCTATCAGGAAGCTTGATCTGACAGTACAGAATTTTAACAAGATTCGTGAATCTTCACCAGAAAAGAGAAAGCTGATTATGGCACGTGACCTTTTTTGCCTTTCCTTTTACTTGGGAGGGATGAATCTTATAGACATTATGCAAACTGACTTTAGAAAAGACGTATTGGAATATTCACGCTCAAAGACTAAAGGACGAATGCAGTCGGATAATGTAATCACATTTACAATACCGTCTCAAGCAAGAGAGATAATATGCAGATGGATGGATAAACGGACGGGAAAGCTCGACTTTGGGTATAAATTCACATATCACAACTTTTCTCAGTATGTTACGTATTCTCTTGGAGATTTGGCTGAAGAGTTAAATATTGATGAACGTGTTACATTTTATTCGGCCCGCAAGTCTTTCGCCCAGTACGCCTCTGAAATAGGCATTCCTGACGGAATAATAGACTACTGCTTAGGCCATTCGGACAAATCAAAGGGAGTTATCCGATACTACACCAAAGTCCGGCAGAAACAGGCGGATATGGCCATATCTCGCGTGATTGATTACGTGGACAACCCAGAAAAGTACAAAGAATATATCGAACTCCGTTCTGATATTATGATGATGAGAGGGTAATGGAAAAACCCCTTCCGGATATTAATCTGGTCGGGGCTTTTGTTTGCTAATAAAAGCGAACTTCTACACTGCAAAGATGTATATAATTTCTGAGAAAAGTTGTGTATAAT
>ENA-UEOI01001599-UEOI01001599.1-human-gut-metagenome-genome-assembly--contig:-NODE-1599-length-18839-cov-3.326724_pt1 | contig 18839 bp, 11 predicted proteins | sample MGYA00242883_ERZ507882 | MGnify/ENA primary metagenome ERZ507882 (study PRJEB26167, sample SAMN06115502) | human gut metagenome | host: Homo sapiens | place: China:Chongqing | collected 2015-07-29...
GTTCCTTCCGAACTGAACGAGGCCGGAGTGAACCGTGGTACGAATTATGAAAACCAAATGGTACGCTTCGAACAGGATAAGGCGACGAATAAGTTGCTTATCCGTCAAAGCCGCCCTCTCCCCCTCGCTCCTGCCGGAGACGCAATCAGCCAGTCAGTACGTGACAACTACATCTCGCCATTGATAGCCGACTTCAAGATTGAGGCATTCAATAATGACTCTACGACGATGGTTATCAAGGTGAATGATATTTATGATGGAACGGAGACGAGTATCAACAACGTATTTACCAATATTAATCTGGGAACGTCTTCCATCAAAAACCTTTCACGTATTCTTTCCATCAAAGCATTCGAGAATAATGTAGTAGCCACGTCCGAACTGACAACGAAAGTGACCGAAGGAACGACTTCCGTCTACGTAACCGTTGAAGTTAGTTCTTCACTGATGCTACTGCCGGAAACACCTATGACCGGTAGACTGGATAATGCTCGTGTAGGGTATTTTACCAATCCTTTGCTCAGTTACAGCGACGGACAACAACGGGTCAGCAAGCAACAGTTCATTACCCGCTGGCGTCTGGAACCTAAACCGGAAGACCGCGAACGTTATCTACGTGGCGAATTGGTGGAACCGGCTAAACCGATTGTATTTTATATAGAAAACTCTACTCCGTATCGTTGGCGTAAGTATATAAAACAAGGCATTGAAGACTGGCAGGTGGCATTTGAACGTGCCGGATTCAAGAATGCCATTATCGCCAAAGAAATCACCGACAGCATGACGGTAGATATGGATGATGTGAATTACTCCGTACTGACCTATGCAGCCTCCACCAAAGCAAACGCTATGGGACCGTCTATTCTGGACCCCCGATCAGGGGAAATCCTGGAAGCGGATATCATGTGGTGGCACAATGTACTGAATATGCTTCAGGAATGGATCACCGTACAAACAGGTACTGTACGTCCGGAAGCCCGTGGCATCAAGTTATCCGATGAACTGATGGGAGATGCCATGCGTTTTGTAGCCTGCCACGAAGTAGGTCACTCTTTAGGGTTACGCCACAATATGATGGGATCATGGGCATTCCCCACCGATTCCTTGCGCTCCAAGTCATTCACCGACCGGATGAATTCTACCTCTTCTTCCATCATGGATTATGCCCGTTTCAACTACGTGGCACAACCCGGTGACGGAATAACCGCTCTTTCACCACATATCGGTCCTTACGATATCTTCGCCATCGAATACGGTTACCGTTGGTATGGAAAAGAAAATCCGGAAGAAGAAAAGGATTTACTTTATGATTTCCTGAGCCGCCATACCGACCGTCTGTATAAATACAGCGAAGCGCAGGATGTGCGTGATGCCGTAGATCCCCGTGCACAGAACGAAGATCTGGGTGATGATGCTGTACGTTCTTCCCAATATGGTATTGCAAACCTGAAGCGGATCGTTCCCGAAATTATAAAATGGACGACGACCGGAGAAAAAGGACAGACTTATGAAGAAGCTTCCCGCTTATACTATGCCGTAATCAATCAATGGAATAATTATCTGTACCATGTACTCGCCAACATCGGTGGTATCTATATAGAAAATACAATTGTGGGTGACGGACAGAAGACTTATACTTTTGTAGAAAAAGAAAAGCAACAAGCTGCCCTGAAGTTCTTACTGGATGAGGTACTGACTTATCCGAAGTGGTTATTCGACACAGAAGTAGGTGAATATACCTATCTGCTTCGTAACACTCCGCTGGGTGTGGTAGAAAATGCACCGACGCAGATACTGAAGAATGCCCAGTCCTATATTCTGTGGGATCTTTTATCCAACAACCGCCTGGTACGTATGCTTGAAAACGAAGCGGTAAATGGCAAAAAGGCTTTTACTGCCGTAGAACTGATGGATGGTTTACATCGCAGCATTTTTGCCACAACAGAACGGGGAGCATTGCCTGACGTCATGACACGCACCTTGCAGAAAAACTTCCTGGATGCCTTGATTACGGCCGCTGCCGAAAGCGAAGGGGTAAAAATCAACAAGAAGCTTATGGACAATCATTTCCTGCTGGATAACCAGTTACCGCTTTGCAGTTGTGATGAACATGCTCATCGCTCGTTGGATGCAGACCGGATGGGTGCCCGTCGCGAATTGAACTTCTACGGCTCTCAACTGAACCGCATCTCAGATGCCATTTCCGTGAAGCGAGGTGAACTGTTACGGATCAAGGATCTGCTTCAAAGTCGCCTGGGAACATCGGATGTGGCAACCAAATATCATTATAAAGACATGATTCTCCGTATTAACACGGCATTAGGGCTTTAAGTTAGCGCGCAAAGCACGCTAAAGGGTGATAAGGTGGTAATGTGATAAAGTACCACCCTATCACATTACCACTTTATCACACTATTAACTCGTTTTCAATTTAAGTATTAATTTTATTATTTTAACGGATGAAAAGACGCTTATCTGTCGCATTCCTATTACTAATAGGAACGTTCACGTACGCCCTTGCCGCAAACCGGCAGGTAGAGGGTGTAGTCATCTCTTCTGAGGATAATTTGCCTCTCATCGGCGCTTCTGTCTATGTGACAGCCGATGATTTGAAGAAAGTTGGGAATAATCAGTCCACCATTGGTGTCATTACTAATATTGACGGTCAATTCTCCATCTCCATTCCGGAGGGAGTTACCCGTTTTTATTGTAGTTACGTCGGCTATGATGTGCTGGAAGTAAAGCTCATACCGGGCAAGAATAAATATGATATTACTCTCCAACCTTCCGCCCACATGCTCAATGCGGTAGTTGTGACGGGATATCAGACTGTGGAACGCCGTAAGTTGACGGCCGCCGTATCGAAGATCGATATCTCGGATCAGATGATGGGTGCAACCAAGAGTATAGACCAGGCATTGGCCGGACAGATTGCCGGACTTTCCGTAAGCAACATTTCCGGTACTCCGGGTGCTCCTGCCAAAATCCGTATTCGCGGTACATCCTCTCTGAATGGTACGCAAGACCCTTTGTGGGTACTGGACGGTATTCCATTGGAAGGAACGAACATTCCCAATATGGAAGTATTGAAAGACATCGATAACATAGGTCAAACCGCTATTGCCGGTCTGAATCCTGCCGACATCGATAATATCACCGTTCTGAAAGACGCTGCCGCAACTGCCATTTACGGTGCCCGTGCTGCCAATGGTGTAATCGTGATTACTACCAAGAAAGGTAAAGTGGGCAAACCGGTTATTAACTTCTCCACTAAACTGACCTATTCTCCGAAGTTGAATATAGACCGTTTGAACCTGTTGAACTCAGAAGAGAAGGTAGGTCTGGAACTTGACTTACTGGCATCCGGTTATCCATACAGGGAAACCAAAGGCGAGGTATACCGCATTATTTCCGGGTTGGGAGAACTCAACAATTTCAAAGACGGAGGGTGGAACGCCTTGTCATCCAGCGCTCAGAGCGCAATAAATAAACTGAAGGCAACAAACACAGACTGGAGTGATATCCTTTTCCGCGACGCATTCACACAAGAGTATAACCTGTCTCTTTCCGGTGGTAGTGAAAAGGCAACTTACTATACTTCTTTCGGATATATGAAAGAGAATGGTAACGTTCCGAATGTATCTGCCGAACGTCTGAACTTAGTGATGAAGACCAGTTATAAAGTGAACAGCATTCTGAAAGTAGGTGCTTCTATGTTTGCCAACCGCCGTAAGAATTCAAGTTATCTGCCGGATTCGGATGGTTTAACCAACCCGATATTCTATTCTCGCCTGGCTAACCCTTACTTCACGCCATACAACGAACACGGTAATTACAACTACGACATTGACGTGGAGAATGATGTGGATATGGACTTTGGATTCAACCCTTTTGAAGAACTAAAAAACACCACCAACGAAACCACTATCAATGGTCTCTCATCTATTTTTGATGCAGAGTTACGTTTTGACGACCGGTTCAAGTTTACCACCCAGCTCGGTTTACAACTTGATAAAACATCCATCGAGAAGATTGCCGATGAAGAATCTTTTGCCATGCGTAAAGAAAAGAAGAACCATCGCAGCAATGGCGTAACTTACCTACCCGCCGGAGGATTTCACAAGGCCAATGAAAATTCATTGTCCCAACTCACTTGGAAAGCGATGGGAGAATATCGCGATACCTACAACGACATCCATGAGTTCGAAGCAATGGTAGGAACGGAAATCCGGAAGACATGGGAAGAAAAGCTATACAGTGCCGGTTATGGATTTGACCGGAAGACGCTGACAACAAAGCCGATCATCTTCCCGGAAGAAAGTCAGGCATTCAAATTGCATGAGAAGGCTCATGTGGAGAATGCATACGTGTCCGCTTTCTCAACCCTGTCCTATTCTTTACTGAACCGCTATACATTGGGAGGAAGTATCCGTTTCGATGGTTCCGACCTTTTCGGTGTAGATAAGAAGTACCGTTATCTGCCATTATATTCAGTCAGTGGTTTGTGGCGCATTTCCCAAGAACCTTTTATGGCAGGTGCCAAATGGATAGACAACCTGGTAGTCCGTGCATCATACGGTTTGCAGGGAAACATTGACAAGAACACCTCTCCTTTCCTTTTGGGAAATTACAGAATTGAAAATATCCTGCCGGGAGGTTCAGAAGATATGATTGACGTTTCCGGTGCACCGAACAAAAAGCTGCGCTGGGAGAAAACACATTCCGTAAATGCAGGATTCGATTTTGCTGTATTGAATCAGGCTATCAACCTGAGTGTGGACTACTACTACAGAAAAGGTGTAGATTTGATCGGAACCCAGATGTTACCGCTGGAAACAGGTTTCGAAATGTTGACCGTCAACTGGGCCAGCATGCGAAATCAAGGTGTCGAAGTCGCTCTCAGCACACGCAATGTCCACACCAAGAATTTTATGTGGACCACTAACTTCAACTTCGCATACAATAACAATAAGGTACTGAAAGAAGCACTGCGTGAAGATGCCTTGGAACCGGGCCGTGAAGGATATCCCGCGGGAGCCTTGTTTGCCCTGAAAACAGCCGGACTGGATGAAGAAGGTTATCCGATGTTCCAGGACAAAGACGGAAAAGCCGTATCGGCCATGGAATTCTTTAAACTTCAGGAATGGGGATTCGGAGCAACCGACCTGACAGCCCGCGAGCGTCGTGAACTTTACACGTATGTTGGTACTGCTGACTGCCCTTATACAGGCGGTTTCAATAATACTTTCACCTACAAGGCTTTTGAACTGGGTGTTAACTTCAGCTTCGACTTCGGTGGAAAGGTACGCAGTCAACCCACCTACTCTATCGTTGATTTCGACAAAGGACGTAACACGAACCGTGATATCCTGAATCGTTGGACTCCGGAAAATACGGAAACGATCTTCCCGGTTCTGCTGAGTCAGAACGAACGTCTGGACGAATATATGTGGTATTCAAATCAGAATGAAATATACCGTAACCTGGATATTTGGATCAGAGACCTGAACTATGTGAGACTACAAAATATCCGGTTGGGCTATACATTGCCTACTAACTTCAGCCGCACGTTGGGAATGACTTCCGCCACAGTTGCCATAGAGGGACGCAACTTATTGGTATTCGGCTCAAGCTACAAAAATTATCTCGATCCGGAAACCATGTCCAATGCTTATGCAACACCGGCTCCCAAGTCCGTGACCTTAAGCCTGAACTTGATTTTTTAATTTTATAGAGAGTAACAACAATGAGAAAGATATATATCATGTTATTGATGAGCAGTGTAGTATTGCTGACTGCTTGCGATATGTTGGATATCCAGCCTACGGGAAAAGTGATCCCCCAGACCTTAGCTGAGTACAGAGCGCTGATTGCCACAGCATATAAAAACGTTCCCGATGCCAGAGGACTCGCCTGCTTCCGTTCTGATGAACTGTATGTAAAAGATGATAGTTGGGAACAGGACCGTTATGGTAAAATAGAATGTTGGGATGACTTCAGTGCTCCGGGACAGACTACTTCCTTTGAATGGAAGAATTTCTATAGCATCATGTTCACCGCAAACTATACCATAGAAGAGCGAAACTCAATCAATGAAGGAAGCGAAGAGGACATCGACCAATTGATCGGTGAATGTTATCTGCTCCGTGCATACATGCATTTCCTGTTGGTAAATCTCTACGGACAGCCTTATACCCGTCCGGGAGCGTTAGAAACGAAAGCAGTGCCACTGAAGCTGAACAGCGATATCAACGAAATTCTGAAGAAAAATACCGTTGCACAGATTTACGAGGCTGTACTTTCGGATATCAATGAAGCTGAAAAACTGATTAATAAGGAATCCTGGGAACAGAAGTTTTCTTATCGTTTCACAACCCTATCTGTAAAAGCTCTGCGCGCCCGTGTATATTTGTATATGGGGCAATGGGAGAATGCGTATAAAGCCGCCGAAGCTGTTCTTACAGAAAAGAATACACTGGAAGATTTCAATGACGAAGCGTTCATTCTGCCAAACAACTACCAATCTGTAGAGAATATTACAGCCTTGGAACGCGGCATGAGCTCCAACTACACTCAGGCAGCGGTTCTGTCCGAAGCTTTAGCGTCTTCATACGGAGAAGGAGATTTGCGTCTGGATGCTTACTTCAAACCGGCTGACAAAAATGGCTATCGTTTCAGCCAGAAGAGTGGAAAAGATGATTTCCGTTGTTCTTTCCGTGTAGGTGAAATGTATCTGAATTCGGCAGAAGCAGCAGCACAATCGGACAAACTGCCCCAGGCACGTACCCGACTGCTGGAGCTAATGCAGAAACGCTATACCCCAGAAGCTTATGCAGCTAAAGCAACTGCGGTCAACGCAATGAATAAAGAAGCCTTGATACAAGAGATTCTGAATGAGCGTGCCCGTGAACTCGCTTTCGAAGGTCATCGTTGGTTCGACTTACGCCGTACTACCCGACCTCGTATTGAGAAAGTTCTCAAAGGAGGAACCTATGTGCTGGAACAGGATGACCAACGCTATACGATTCAGATTCCGAGAGAAGCGATAGCGGCTAATCCGGAGTTGTCTAATTAGCCAATCAGACATTCATAAAATATAAAACCTCCTTTCTCAATCCCCATGACAAGATTAGAAAGGAGGTTTTTTCTAAGATACACACAATTTACTCCACAGGAGTAATTTTCACAAAAGAAACTCCGTGATAGGGAACCTGTGTCCGGAACTCCCCATTGTATTCCCCTAAATCTTTTTGCCGCCACAGATCGCGAACAGACACTTTGCCTGTAATTCCCAGTTGCTTGAGAGCTAATTCAAAATCATACGTCTTCATTTGGATAGTTTCAGCCTCATCCTGATCCCACAGGATAAAATAAGGATCTATCTGGAAGAATCCTACTGCATACGAGCCATCATATAGTTTCTTGTACCATATCTGCCCATTGTCAGTCAGCAATTTTGTGGCCGGTGCTGCCAACGGGTCCTGATTCACAGCAATCACTTCATTATTTGTCAGTAAACTCAATGTAAAATCATCTATATCGGACATATCACAACCGATCAATAACGGAGCGGAGAGAATGCACCATAGAGAGATATGGGAATATTGTTCATCAGGAGTCAGAGCCGATTCATGAACCTTCTCTCTCCAAGCCTTACCCAGTTTTCCTACCACCAGCATATCGGGATCATTATAGTTCCCCGGTGCAGTAGCCTGAGCACAAACATCCTGAAAACAACCAATGGCTGTCACAACATTCCATTCATCGGTAATGTCACGGGTGGTGCGCCACAGTTCACCTCCTGCTTCCCTTGCCCAGTTCCAGACATTGGGAGCACCATATCCCACACAATAGACAATATCCCGATTCACTTTATCCAATGCATCACGCATAACAATATAGGGTTCCCGGATTGTTTTCTCTTCAGAATCCTTCTGAACCGCATGATAGCCGCAATGATCATATTTGAGATAATCTACTCCCCATCTGCCCCAAGTCCGTGCATCTATTTCCTCATGCTGATAACTGCCCAGATAATCACCACATGTTGTCGGTCCCGGTGAAGAATAAATACCGAATTTCAATCCCAGGGAATGAATATAATCAGCCAGGCCTTTAAAATCAGGGAATTTCTCATTAGAGAGCAGCTCTCCCTGCTTGGTGCGTTCGGCAGCTTCCCAGCCGTCATCAATGTTCACATACGTCCATCCGTATGCATGCAACTTTTCATTCATCATGCGGGCAGCCTCGCGCACTTTCTCATCATCTACAGAAAGTCCAGCAATTCCAACTGTTCCATCCCATCGGAGGAGTCAGAGCAATCCGGTCTCCTATTTTCAAGGTAATTTCTTTTTCGGCTACACCTTTTTCGTTCATGGCTTTCAGAAGCACTTTGAAATCTCCTCTAAGTTCGGTCTTTCCCGTAATAAAGCCGGTGGAAGTATCTAATTTCAGTCCGGCAGGGAGTCCTGACGCTTCAAAAGTCATTGGCCGGTTACCACTTGCCATAATCGTCATCAGGAACGGATTTCCCGGACGGGCACCATATACCAGAGGATTATTAATCCGTGGAGTTTCCGGAGCTTCCGGTGTCAGAATGTACTTCTCCTTAGCTACAGGCTTCGGCCAGGCAGGTATCGGGGTAATCTCTCCACGAGTCACAAACTTCACATTCAACCAGTCGGCATGGTCGTACATAATGCCATCGCCACATTCTTCCACCAATAGCAACACTTTATCAATGCCGGAGAGGTTGACATTGAACTCTTTTACGGGATCGCCCTTCTGCATCACACCGCTTTTCCAAAGTTCTTTTTTATCTCCGATTATCTTGAACTGCAATTTACCGGCATACAGGTTGTTATCATCGGCTCCAACCAAGCCACTCACTGAAACGGCTTTACCACCCAAATCATACAGCATACGGCTGATAGAATGAGCTCCGATCCCCCGTTCATACACAACACCATTTACCGTAAGCGGAGTCCATACCACAGACTGATTTATCTGCGGTATTCCCCAATCCTGCACAAAACAGGAATCCTTATAAACTTCATCCAACCAGAGTTCACGCTTCGGCTCGTTATTACAAGAGGAAACAAACCACAAGTTTGCCAAAAGAGCCAATGCGATAATTACTTTTGTTCCAAATTTCATAATACTTTGCTTTTTATTTCAGGACCGGATTAATAAACAACTCATCTATATATACCTGTTGTGGAGCTTCAAAAGCCACCTTTACATAGCGTACATTTTCATCCAGTTGGTTAAACAATATGCTTTCAATCCAGGCATCATGCTTGTTGTTCGGAAAATAAGGAGCGTCTTTTATGGAAGACAGATTATACTCTTTACCGTCTATTGAAGTATACAGATATGTCTTCACCGGCATACCTATCTTTTCCGGATTATAATTCAGCATACGCAACATAGCTTTCTGAACACGGGTTTTCTTTTGCAGATCCACTACAAATTCATGATAGCCGGCCTCAAACTTCACCCAGCGGGCATCCTTACTATCCTCTTCAGCAACCTTACCATCCAGTAACGGTTGCAAACCGGCCTTTCCAAGCATCATTTCCGGAGTCGCTCCATTGACTAATTTCTCCATAAAAGCCGCTTCCATCAGTTTCCAATATTCCTTTCCGTTCTTCCAGTCCATATAGTCAGTATACACTTTGTTCGACCAAACAGGTTGCCCCAGTTGGTACTTTGACTCAGGATCCTCAATGATACCGTAGAACATAAATGAAATGATCTTATCAACCCCCGCCGCAGATGCTGCAACCTGCTGGGACAGCAGCCTCGGATAAGCAGCCGGAATCAAGGCAGAAGTACGGTCATTGGTACCCTCTTCCCAAGTGAAAGTCTCACAATTTGCCCACATTTCAATATTCAGGCGGTTATGAATATCACGCAATCTCTGCCAGTTCTTCTTCAGACGGGGAAGTGTGAACTGATCGCGTACACACCCCACTTCATCCTGATAGGCAATGATATCCACTTTTAGTTTTTGCATTTGCTTCTCATATTCCGGATTATCAAATTCTGACAATCCGATTCCATAAGGAGAAATCAGGGTTCTCTTGCCCGGAGCCAATTTTTTAGCCTTCTCTGATAAAGTATTTACCGACTGCACCGCATGCTCCGCAAAAATAGGACACAGACAATCTTCTACCGGTAAATACCAGCCATAAAAGGCCTTGTGGTTTTTATAAAGGGATGCCAACTCTTCCATAATCTGGAGTTGCCGTTCCTTAATTGCCGGATCAAGCAGATTATCATCCTGATCCTTTGCCCAACCACTACTCATGAAAATCTTCATATTATGTTTGGTCGCTTCATCCAGAATAGCATCCACAGGACTTTCTTATCCTTATTATACCACCAAGGCATTATTTGCGAAGGATAATAAGATTTTCCTTCATTGGCAACCTCCATTAATACCAGATATTCGATACCCATAGCCGACAATTCACGTACTTTAGCTTCCCACAATTTCGGGTCCATATTATCGAAGCTCTGAGGATTCGTATATTTATTACGTACATCCTTGTATGCCAGATTGATCCAGCTACCTGTAACAGGTTTCACACCCAAAGCCGACTCGGTGGTTTTCTCTTTTTTCTGCTTGCCGGAAGCGGCATTATCCGCACCCACCGTAACTACCGGCAGCGTAACCAATAAAACTGACAGAGCAAATCCTATCATTTGAAATTTCTTCTTCATAGTACACATTTATAAATCTATAATTAAGTTATCAACTTCCTCCAGACACTATAATCAGTACCAAACCGGAGATAAAAAGAATAAGCATCAGCGTAAGCAACAGATTAGTAGACTTTGAAGCCCCCTTAAACTCTTTCCAGATGAAGAGCCCCCATAAGGCGGCTACCATCGTTGCCCCTTGCCCCAGCGCATAGGAAATAGCCGCACCGGCTTTTCCGGCAGCGATATAGCTGCAAGCAGTTCCCAATGCCCAGATTATACCGCCCAACACACCCACCAGATGCGTATTGAAGTTTCCTTTGAAATACTGGCTGTAGGACACAGGTTCTCCCATAAAAGGTTTCTTCATCACCAGTGTATTGAACAGGAAATTACTGATAAAGATACCTATTGCAAACACGAACAAAGCAGAATAAGGAGTCATCATGCCTGCTGTGGGTGCTTCCAGATTTTCCAAGTCCATAGCTGCCGCCACAAAACGGTAAAAGAATGCCATCAGGATACCGGCGCATACAGCAACCAGGATACCTTTCTTACGGGTGCTCTGACCGGATGCTTTGGAAACTTTTCCGGATGCTATTCCATTAAAGATAATAGCCAGCACAATCAGGAAAACGCCCAGGAAAAGAATGACGGGATCTCCCTTCGGAACACTGAAATAATTGACAAATACACCCAGCACCAATGCCAGCCCCACCCCTACAGGAAAAGCAACCGACATCCCTGCCAATGACATAGAAGCCGATAGCAGAATATTAGAAGCATTGAATATCACACCACCCAGGAAAGCGCTCCAGAAGTTCTCCGGACTCACTTGCAACAAGTCCTGTATAAATCCTCGCCCGGCCTCTCCCGTGCTGCCTAAAGTCAATCCCCAGATCAGAGAGAAAAGAACGATGCCAATCACGTAATCCCAATAGAACAACTCGTAGCGCCAGGTCTTGGCCGCCAACTTCTGAGTATTTCCCCACGATCCCCAGCAAAGCATCGTAACCCAGCACAACGCCACTGCCAATCCGTAACTTTCAACTATAAACATAATCGGTATTTTTAGAGGTTAATTTATTCATTCAGGTCCAGTTCTTTACGATGAGGAATAGAAGACGGCGCCCCCATTCTTGTCACAGCAACAGATGAAGCTTTAGAAGCCATTACAGCAGCTTGCCTCAAGTTCATGCCTTCTGCCAGTCCCACACATAAAGCACCATTGAAAGTATCGCCGGCAGCCGTTGTATCAACAGGTTCCACTTTAAAAGCATCCACACAATATGAAGTATCGCCTTCTCTCACCAAGCATCCCTTCGAACCCAAGGTTACAATTATATTCTGTACTCCCATCGCACTGATTTCTTTTGCAACCCGTTCCGCATCAGCATCATTCACAATCTTTATACCGGTAAGCATTTCGGCTTCAATCCGGTTGGGAGTAATCATAAACAGGTATCTGAGTAACTCCTTCGGAAGGCTCCGGGCAGGGGCCGGATTCAAGACTACCTTCACCCCTTTTTCAAAAGCTCTCCTGGCAGCATATTCCACCGTTTGAATCGGAATTTCCAGTTGCATCAACAAGATGTCTCCTTCGCACATTTCCTCCACAACTTTATCCACATCCTGCTCGTTCAGCAACATATTGGCTCCGGAAGCTACCACTATACTATTCTCCGCATGATCGTCCACACTGATCAAAGCAACTCCGGAAGCAGAGTTTTCATCAAGAGTGATATATTTTGTATCTATTCCCTCTTTCTTGAAATAATCCACTGACTGCTGTCCCAGTATATCATTCCCCAACTTCGCTACAAAGATCAGATTACCACCCAACCTTTTCACTGCAACTGCCTGATTGGCTCCTTTACCGCCCTGGTTCATAAAGAATTCACCACCCAGAATGGTTTCACCGGGAGCCGGCAGATGAGAGGTCCTCACCACCATATCTATATTGGAACTGCCAATTACTATAATTTTCTTCATGGTACTATATTTTAAATAAATAAATGCATGTATGTATCACCGTGACAGAACGAACGTAGGAGCAACGCCCCCTGCATCCGATACTGCTACACGGGCTGTTATCACCTTCTCATCTCCCGGAAAGAGCGTAATGAAGTTATCACTCCAGAACACCGGATTAATCTCCTCTCCCCGGGCATCCTGCAAAGTCAGGTGGTTGAAGTGTGACAATCGGGCAGATTCGTTCTTCAAACAAATAGAAAAGACATATTCTCCTTCCTCTTTGCTTACTTTAACCTCTTTCTTCAATTCCGGTTTTTCCATAGAAGTAAACCAGAAAAAGTCCATGTGCTGTGAGTAGAACCAATATAAATTCTCCGACAACAGCTTTCCTGCTTTATCGTGAAGTTCCAGCTTCACAAAGTAGTTATAAGAATACTTGCCATGCTGAGGCACCGTAATAATCTCTTTATAGCAATCGGGAGAAACCGTCAGCTGCTGAGAATGTTGCCAAGCCACCCTCATATCATTATTGATTACTTTCGCCGTCACCTTTACATCATCCAGCACCCGGTGGGACGCATTAATGACCGATATCTTAAAATCATTGGCATTCAACTGTACGTGTACCGGCTCCATCGCTTTCCTTGCAAAATAGTAAGAAGCGTTCGGCGCCAGATACCAGTCATAAATCTGCCAGCACACATCGGGCCAGCAGGAATTAATCTTCCAGATCATCACGCCGGAAGTTATATCCCACATCCGATGATTGGCTGCCTCAAACATAGCACGATAACCGTCAGCACTCAGGAACTGGGCATTATCGGCATATTCTTTCGCCGTCTTCGGATCACCAAACATCGTGCGGATGGCATTGTCATAAGAACGGTAGCAATAATTACTCACATCCCAGGAGCCATGTTCCGCCCAAATGCTATCCAACGGGAAGATGGGGCTGTTTACATTGGCTGTACTCTCTGCGGTAGGGATGAATTTCCGGAGACTGTTGTACATCGGCACCGAAGGCATACCCAATTCATTGCGGAACATCTGCAAATAAACCTCACGTACTTTATCGAAGAAGTAAGAGGAAGGCGCCCAGTTATAGTCGGGTGCACCGTCATCCGTGGTTCCGGTGGGCAGGTCTTCCTTCAGATAGGGAGTCAGAGCATCCACATCCCAGTGGTAACTGGTGGTAGGGATGTATATACGTGTAGTATCAAGGCTCTTCACTTTCTCTTTCGTCAGCCTGTATAAGTTTTCATTCATCAATACTTCATTGACGCCCACCCACGAAATAATGGAAGGGTGGTTACGATACCGAAGCATCATATCTTCCACACAAGCAATCGCCAGATTATGATCCAGGGGATTGTTTTCGGTTTCAGTGCCGGGAGTCATGCGATAGCATTGATAGAAAACATGCCACCACATAAGGCCGTACTTATCAAAACTCTCAAACCACGTTTCGGAAGGAGAAGGCATATCTTCACTGCCTATCAGGTTGATATTAGCCTCCGCCATCAGGCGTGCCTCATCATAAATACGCTTATCCGATTCCTCCAGCAGAATGTCCGGCTGAATCCAGCCGCCTTTGCAGAACACTCTTTTGCCATTCACATAGTAGACACGACCGTACTCAACCTCAGCTTTGTCCCCGTCAACCTCAACTCTGTTCAGCCCAACCTCAACTTCACGGATGCCAAAGTCGAACTCTTTTGTATCGGATACTTTTCCACCTGCATTATATAACAACTTGATGTGATGCAGATATTGTTCACCATATCCGTTGGGATACCACAGGTAAGGATTCTTTATCAACAGGGAAGGGAAATCTTCGGAAGTCAGTTCCACGACTTTCTTTTCACCTGCACCCAGGCTAACTTTCTTTGTAATCTTTATAGGCTTCAGATAACCTTCCATGTGTTTGGTATAGGTGGGGAACTTCACATCGTTTACCAGGGTAATCAAAGCATTCACTTTTCCCTCTATCGCTTTTCCTGAGGTATTCTTTACCTCCAGTTTGATGTTCACATCCGCCAGCGAAGTATCCTGTTTGGGTAAAGTAGTAACAATGAAAGGATTCTCGATCACGACTTCATCGGTAGCCTCTATCGTTACCTTCTGATAGATACCCATATTCCGGTCTCTTACCACCGGAGCACAGTCCCATCCACCGGATATCTTTAAAGTCTCATCTTTAAAGATGTCATAAGAATGTCCACGCACAGGGCCGAACACTTTCAGCTGGGTACCCGGAGTAGGAACACCCGGATGATCCACCTGATATATCTTCACCGCAACACAATTATTCGCTCCGGGAAGGGCATAGTCCGTAATATCAAGCTTGAAACGGCGGAACATTCCCACAATATCATTTTTATCGGCTACAAGCCGGCCGTTAACCCAGACGTCCGCCCGATAGTTAATGCCGTAAAGGGTCAGCCATACTTTCTTACCTTTATAAGACTTGGGCAGAGTGATTTCCGTACGATACCAATAAGGGTCCTGCCAAGGGTTTCTTCCACTCTTCAGATAGTTATATTTAGCCAGATCCATTCGGGCATTGAACTCGTCCGAAACATCGGGGATTAAATAATTATTGAGTCCGATACGCGGGTCGGGATATACATTCTCTTTCACCAAAGCATTCAGCACAGTAGTGGGAACTGTAGCCTGATACCACCCGGTTGTTGGATAGGATGGTTGCGAAACCTTGGCATCCGCATCGGCTATCTCGGATGAGTTTATAATTCTCCAATGCTCCAGTTCCAGAGATTGGGCTTTCAGCAACATGACATTGCAAAGTAACAGGATAAATAATATGTTTCTCATAATTTCTGTTATTCTATTGCGGTAACCTTTGCACCATGCGTAAAACTACCGGGCACTAATTTCATTTCCTCCGCCCACGCATTTACCATCAGCTGCACGGGAATAATGGATGGAATGGCAAATAAGTCAGAACGCTCACAACGAACGTGTACTTCCAGCAAGTCCGGACTTTCAATGCCGGAAGCCGCATCCGATATGAGAATCACTTTACCTTTAAAACTCAACACATCCTCCACAAGTCTGATACTTGGATGATAAGCGCCGGATTGTGAATGAGCATAAACAATGCAGATAAAATCAGGTCCTACCATTTCCAAGGGACCGTGCCGAAACTCCCCGCCCAATAAGGCGGAGGCGGGAATTTTGGTGGCTTCCATAAACATCAGGGCAGTTTGGGCAACGGCAGCGAAAACCGTTCCCCTGCCTATCACTTGCACAAACGAATGTCCCTTCAGGAAAGTGAGCGAACGAGATAAATACGTATCTCTTTCCGCCAGCTGACGTTCAACTTCACGGATTATTCCGTCTAAAGCCTCCTCATTCACTTCATGCCTCTTCAGGGATTCTGCGAGCAGATAAACCGCCAGATAGGTTGTAATAAAAGTTTTCGTGGAGGTCATCTCTTCTTTGCCTGCCTTGCACAGCAGGCAATGAGTAGCCATTACGGCCAAAGAACTTCCGGATTCGTTCGTGATTCCGACCACCGTTATTGGCAACCGACGCTGCTTTTTAAGCAATTCAATCACTTCATAGCTTTCACCCGACTGTGAAACGGCAATCAGCAAAGTGCGTTCCGTCAACGAAGGAGATTGAAAATGAAGCAATTCTCCGGCATTAATCGCAGAAGCGGGTATGGAAGCAGATGAGATCATTGTCGCAGCTGCCTGCGATATAAAGTAGGAACTTCCCATGCCGGTAAATACGATCCTGTCATATTCACCGGATTTCCATAAGGCACAGACAGTCTTCAAGCTTTTCTTCCCTTCTTCCGAACGGTAATAGCAGAAAGTCTGTTTCAATGCTTCCGGTTGTTCCTGTATTTCTTCTAAAAACTTATTCATAATAAAGTATTTCCCGTTTACTGATTGAGCATACCACGAGTTTCTTTCAGTTTCACCGGGTGAAACTGAGAGTTTCATGCTTTGGAACCAGGAGTTTCATCCCTTGAAACAAAGGGTTTCATTGCTTGAAACTCTTTGTTCCATCCGATGAAACTTTGCTTTTAATAGGATTGCTTATTTTCCTTCAAGGTATTTCTTATATCCTTCATAGGTATCTGTTCCCGGTTTGAAGGTAGCCCAACTGAAATTCGTAATATGATCGGTAAACATTCCGGCTACTCTCAGCTGTTCCTCCAGCTCGGTCCAGGGTTTGGTCCGCATGGTAATTCTCGGGCACCAGCACTCTTTGAACGACTCTATATCTACTCCGAAAATCACTCCGTTAGCATCGCAGGCTTTCTTTATTTCGGCAAACCAGTTGGGCAGGTCCACATCAAAATCTACCAGACAACGTCCGCCTATATCCTGAAGATAAAGCACATCTATATCGGGAGTCTGGGCAAAGATCTTGCCAAACCATTTTCCGCAGAGGTCAGCGGGCATTCCTCTCCACAAAGCAGGAGCTATGCAGACTTCTTTCGGAGACTTCGACTTCACATAAGCCGCCACTGTCTGCAAATAATTAGCCAGCATAGACAAGGCAGGTTCCTGCTGCCAGCCTACCGGATACGAACCGTCATGAAATTCTTCGGTTATGTACCATCCCGCCAGACTGGGATGATTCCCCCAAAGGGCAAACAGTTCATCGAATACTTGTTTATTACGCTCCACCAGAAATTCATATTGTTCCGGTTTTGTGGTATCTTCCTTGCTGTAATCACCGGGATATAGTCCGACAATCAGTTTCATCCCGTTACGCTCGGCAGCATCGAACATTCGGTTCATGATATCATATTGCTTGGTCACCCACGGCAGATTTGTCGGCGAATAGAAAGAAGATTTTTCATTCGTGCGGTCATTGAAACCTTCGGCATACTGGATAATCCAAGTGTCAATGCCCACTTCACGGCTTGCTTTGAATTCTTCATCCCAGTTGGTCTCTTTATAGACGCCATTCAGCTGAATGAAAACACTGGAGAACTTGGGAGTTCCCTTGAATTCAGGAGTATAAGAGGTCAGTTGCTCCAGATTGTCGATGCAAAACTCACCTGTACACGTGCTGTTATCATCGTTCGTGATTTCAAGACGATAACCTTCAAGGCGGTTCAGAACCAGTTTGTTTTCGCCCAGATCACGCCCTTTGGCAAAAGTAAAAGCCTCATAAGGCATCACTACACGTGTCCATTCTTCCTTGGTCAGTACATCCTTATCCACATACTCGAAGAACTGCCAGCGATCTTTCTCATGAAGCGCATCCTGCGTAAACTGATCCACATCCTGAATAAGCATGAAACGGAATGTACCTTTATTATTCTTATTACCTTTCACCCAGATGGAAAGTCCCAACGGATGGAAAGACAAATCACTGCGATAGTCTCCCCCACTCTGCTGGATATATACGGATTCGGTTCCGGACGCATTGCCGGAGAAAGAGTATTTAAGCTCGAAGCTTCCCGTTCCCTCCACACAGTCATCGCTGATAAAACGGTCTATCGAGGTTTGCGGTGACTCGGGAAGTCCTTTCATTTCGTACACCACACAGTTCATCTCGTCGTAAGCATTCAAAGTCTTTACCGCACGTGCTTTCGCTACTATCTCCTCTGCTGTGGGGGCCTGCTTACTACCGCAAGCCGCCAACACAAGCAGCAGAGAAGAAATACTGATTAGGGATAGTATATTTTTCATATTTATTTCGTTGTATAGATTATTACTTCGGTTATCCATATTTTCCCGTTCGATACGGGATTTTTCCATTTAAAAGTCACTGCGTGCTTACCCACCGGACAGGCGTAGCAGAAGAACAACTCGCACTTCCGGTGATTGAGTTCCTGACGCAAAGCAGTGGTCTCATGCAATTTCCCATCTATATACACCTCCATTTCGGCCGTATAGTCTGTCGGAAGAGCACCTGCGACGTACCCCTTCACCACCAGACCTGTGCCTACGAAAGTGAATGGATTCACCTCATCTATCGATTTTTCAACAGTAAGTTTGCCACTAACTTTCAGGTCCTCAAAGGCCACTTCCAACGCAACAGGACGAATATCCTCCCGCTTGATTTCAAAAGCATTCCCTATTTTCGCATTTCCATGCTTCCGGAGCATATCACAAGCATGTTTATAAGTCATTTCGTAAGCCTTGTTCAGACTTATGTCTGTATGAGAA
>ENA-UEOI01001607-UEOI01001607.1-human-gut-metagenome-genome-assembly--contig:-NODE-1607-length-18769-cov-115.837203_pt1 | contig 18769 bp, 19 predicted proteins | sample MGYA00242883_ERZ507882 | MGnify/ENA primary metagenome ERZ507882 (study PRJEB26167, sample SAMN06115502) | human gut metagenome | host: Homo sapiens | place: China:Chongqing | collected 2015-07-29...
CGTAGCCGGAGGCACCAATGGGAAAGAACAGATTCTTACCCGTATTGCTGTTGTACGCAAAACAACCTCTCATTCCACGTCCTGACTTATTATGCTCATAGTCATAGCCGTAAACTTCTACGATATCATCAGCCGTCTCCGTGGCATCATCTCCATACAATACACCGTATCCCTGCTCTATATAACTATTCCTCAATTCCCAGAAGTCTGCGCCCGTAGCCACCCTGGCATTCGCCATTTGAGGATTACCGAACCCATCGGTCGTATTACTATGAATAATGTCTGTCCACACCATTTTATCTCCGGTTGCTGCATTGGTCAAGCCATCTTCAGGATATATTTTGAAATCTCCCGGTGTAACATTTATCCACGGCTCACGCGGATTTTTATTACTCAATGCGTCTATCGGATAATTCCATTTTCCGAATTTGAACAGCGATCCTTCGTCCAACGGATTGGAAGCCAATTCGCTTGTAGTCTTCATATTCATGGCATACCACTTCACACCACCTGCAACCAAATCGTCAGGTTTGTCACCTTGCCGCACGAAAATCAGATGCTGGCAGGTATAATTGTGATATTCCACGCGGATAATAGCATAACGGTTCTCTGACGGGTTATCTGACGACTGCTCAAAATTCACATTGAAATCAATTACGCTGCCGGTTTTACCATATATGGCTTTCCCATATTCCGGATCGTCCTTCAACTCCGTTGTATTAGGGTCAGTTACCGATAAAGTAATCCCTTTTCCATTCGTTTCCTTGACGACATAGGCTTTCCATGGTCCTTCAGATTGGAATGTTTTGAACATTTGGTCATTCTCTCTCGGCAATCGTTTCAACACGACATGAAACGACTTGTTATTTTTGAGAGATCTATATATCCCCTTCGGATTCACAACACGACGTACCTGGTATATCGGGACTTCATTTTCGAAGATTTTATCCAGCCCTTCCAGCTTGGTTGTAATCTTGACTCTCGCCTTTCTCTGATATGCCACGTAGGGATTATTCCCCGTGTATCCGGTCGTTGATATCATCTGCTTGGCGCGCGTGTACATAGGAATATAGATGTTGTATGTATTTGCTTCCGTGGGGTGTTTTTCTACACGGTATTTATCGTCCGGATGTGAACCATCCGTTGTGAATTCCTCGGAAGTTTTGTTGATAGGCAGAATAAATTTTTTATATTCTCGTTCACCACGTTTAGGATCTTTTTTGTAATGTGTTTCATTATCCGTAATTTCATCTGGATATAAAACCGTTTCCGTTGTTTTATGTAATGACAGGAAACCGTTCCACGGTGCTGCAACACCATTCGGAGCACCCGTGTAATAAATATCACTGCTGGCATTATAAGGTGCCCAGTTGTTTTCCAAAATTTCCGCTTTTATGTATTCTATCTTTCGGCCTCCCGTGTTCACCTTGATGGGATACATCATGGAATGGTTATACAAGTATGAGATATAATAGGGCTCGGGAGTCATCACGCCCGGTTCCGGCTCTTCGTACTCGATATGCCAATCTGCTTCATTGGCGAAGTTTTTGAATTTCAATGTCAGCTTGTAGTGGCAGTTACGCTTGGCGTTATAGTCTTTTTTCACGTCCTGTCCCAGCATGAAACGATAGATGATGTGCCCGTTGCCCAATCTCTCGGAATTGTTGGATATGTAGTGCGCATGTACTTCGATGTATGTACCGTAAGGTACGGCGTCTTTGAGCCTGTAAGTAGCGTCGTCTGGCAATCCCGGATGGTCAAGGGAACCGTTGCCGTCAGCATCCTGCCGTTTGTCGGGCATATTATCATCTGCGCCCTGCATATTCTCGTAAAAATACAGCGCGGGAGCTGTTTCATCGTGAGAACCGAAATGGGGGCTACCTACCGTGACACGATGATCCGCACAACCTTCCCCGTATTCAAAATCTTCTGCTATATCTCCTTCATGATAAGTAATGATTTCTCCATCAATCATATCAGGCCCGTTCTCTGGCACAGCCAAGATGTACCCCTCTTTTCCCACGTTATTATCCTTTCCCAAATAACATTGCGAAGGAATGTCTTTAATCTGCACGGATTGGAGATAGATAAATACACCCTCTTTCAAGTTGCTACCATCGAATGCAACCGTCACTTTCGATGCCGCACGGCGTAGCCAAGCATGGAGTTTTACGCTTTTTTCATTCACTATAAGAGACTCGTCTGCCGCAGATAGAACCGATGCGGAGCTTTTAGTGAAGAAACCTATCATCTGGCCATTGTTTGCCACGTCTTCAGAATCCCATGTGAGGGGAATATTCTTGAGTCCGTCCACTGTCTGTATGGCTTTAGAATAAGCCGTATTTGTAAGCAGGTCGGGAATATTTGCCACGGCATACATATAGTACTTGCCGAATCCGATTTCTTCCGGCAGCTTGAAAGTGGCACGTTTGGTGGTTGTTTCCGCTGTATGGTGTTCGCCATTTGGATTTGCTTCCGCATCTTTATCCGTACGGTTTTCATCGGATACGGTATATCCGTCTATCTTCCAGTTTTTTATGAGATTCTTGTCTTTATCATACAACAAAACATGCAGGCTGCTGATATCCTTCAGTGCATCTCCGGCAGCCCGTGTCCGGCTCAGTGCCGAGGACATGGGTTTGAAATCCAGCGTGGCGGATATGCTCGCCTTGCCTTCGCCTATGATTTCTTCTTTCATAAATTCATCATAGCAACTTGTGACGGTTGCTATCATCAGAAAGAGAATGATATGTCGTACAAAATGCTTCATATAACACTTATTTATTGTTTTACAATCCGAATCCCGGTTCAAGGTTTACCTCACTATATGGAATCACATCCACTACGATTTCGTTGCTGTTATACATGGTTATGTTCACCACAAGATGGGTGTTGCGGAAGAGTGCCTTCAACTTATCGAGTTTGCAGACGAAAGTTTCAGCCCTTCCGGCTATTTTGATTGTCAAGATGTACTCCTGTTCTGTTGCTCCCGCTTTGAGATTTTTACTTTCGGGCAGGTAGAAAACGGGAACAACATTTGCCACGCCCGGTTCTGAATTGTCCGGGTTTTCTATATCAACTGTGGGTTTCCCAATTTTAAGCCCTTCATGGGTATAGACTTTTGCCGTAGTTTGTTCCGGCAGTCTGTAGTCTGTCAGCCAACCGAACTCTTCAGTGGCTGCATCGCTATCCACGTTTGAGGCATCGGAAACCGCTTTCAGCCAATCTATCCAAGTGGGGTATTTTTGGTTGGTTTCAGGGTTTTGAGTATCAGGATAGCTGTTGACATGCGCCATCAGGAAGTTTTTATCCGCATGGCTCTCTATGGAGAAGTTTTCCACTGTTACTTCCTCTCCACGCCAATTAAAGAAGTTTACGGTGAACTTGGTGGCGACACGCACCAAGTAGAAAGTCTCTTCGACGACTCCTTTTTCCGGAATATCTATCTCGTACATGGAGGACATCGGTATGGGTTTTCCGCCCGAATAGTCAGGAGCGAAATAGAGTTTGTTCACCTCGTTTTCAAATCCGGGCTTTCCTTCTGTATAACTGTTTAAGAAAGCGGTCAGAGTTTTATTTTCACCCTCTACAGTTACCCCCTCTACCGATGACACACTCTTTTCGTTGGCGAAGAGGAATATTTTCTTCTTTTCGTTAGGGCTTACTTTGAGTAAGATTGTTCCCTCAGCCAGCGCGTTTTCCAGAGAAAAATGCCGGTTATGCTCCACCTTTCCGTCATTATGCAGTACGATGACGCGCACGCTGTGCATCTTCTCGTTGTCCGGCAGTCCTGCAGTACCAGCCCTCGTCTGTCCTATCGGCCCGATGTTCAGATAGAGGGTAACCTCCGCATCGTTGTCCGGCAAGGATTCTTCCCGACGGCACGCCACCATAAACGGCAGTGTGAATGCCGCCAGGCAGACTACAATGCTATGTATAATGTTCGGTTTCATCAGTTAAATCCTTCTATCTAATTATTCAATATCAACATTACTCAGCACCACACGCCATGACAGAATCTGGATGACGCTGCTTACCCATCTGCGGTTCTCGTCAAGAAAAAGAGTCATCACGCACTCGTCCAGACGGTCGAGGTACTCCCTCTCGTCCATAGGGTAACGGTATTCATTCTCGTAGTACTCTTTCCCCATCAAGGCATAGTCTATCACGGGGATGCGCGCCACTTCCTTGCCGTCCTTGGTATCAATGGCAAGTATCATTTTCTTGCGGTGCGTCTCTATCAGGCGGCCCACGGTGAAGTCGGCAACGAGTCCTTTCACATTACTGATAGCACGTGTGCCGTCCTTGCCGATACCTGCCTCGACATTCTGTATATCCCAGGGGCGGTAGTTGATGTTCTCGTCCGGCATCAGCTCGTTATCGTGTGCCATAAGGCCGTTCTCGTCATCTATCCGGAAGATGAAGTCTTCCTTATTCACATCCTCTCCCGAAAGATGCTGCAGGATGACGCGGACATGGTTGGTGTTCTTTATCAAAGGTATGGTGTATTCGTAGCTGCCACCATCTTCATTAACAGGCAACGATACATCCTTCGTGCCGTGAAAAAGACGGTACAAGTGTTCCTCACTGTATGCGCCCGACTCGTCGTGCTGACGGTTCAACGCACACTGCAACTGCTCCATACGGGTCTCGCCCACACGGGCTTCGGGTACGGAGAAAGACTCTTTGCGCTCACCGTCGTTCTGTAGCCCGCACCACGCAAGCAGCTTGTAGTCGCCGGCGGGCAGGTCGAGCAGCATCGAGTAGTTTTCCGCTGTCGCCGGGTCTATCTGTTCCGCTTTTTGCCATACCAGTACGCCCGAGGGGTCGAACGCGTACAGATGGACCGATGAAACCTCGTTGGCGAAAGCGTCCGCCCACTTCAGGTTCATGTCGTAACGGAATTTGAGCCGGTAGTACACCGAACAATCGCCCTCTTCCTCGTAGAGCCAGCTGTCGCAGGATGAAAAAGCGATAAACGGCAATACTGCCATCGCCGTCACCCATGCACGCAATGCCTTTCTCTTTATATAAGCCTTTATTTTCATGCCGTTTATATTTCTATATTTTTTTATATATGTCGGTTGCGGGTTTTATCCCGCAAAGAATTTCCTTAACAAGTGGGAGTGTTTCCTTATGGAACTCCATGGTTGCGCACCTCTCCTTGCACCGATACGCAAGTGCATTTTTTTTGAAAATATTTAAGGACGGGGAGAGAGTCCCTCCGGGGAATCCCTCCCCGTCCGATAGTTTGTTTATCAGTCTTTCATCATATCAGTATGTCATCCGCATACGCGGACATCACACTTATCCTCCATTTTTACCAGTTGAGTTCCACATCGTTTTTAACTACGCGCCAAGAGAGGATGTTGATACGGGCTGCGATGAATGAGTCGTTATCTTCCTCCGGTTTTTCGGGATAGATGATTTCATCCGGATTATACACCGGTGTGCCGAGACCTGCCAGTTTTGTTATTGTTGCGTCATAGATGTGGTTGCGCACGACACCTGTCTTGTCGCCAAAGTGTTTGATGTCAAAGTAGTAATAGGTATGACCCTCTTTCCATATTTTCGCAGAGCCGAGACCTTTCAGTTGGTCGTTGGCCTCTTGGGCAGTAAGAGGCTGCGCGTCTTCGGTGTTCGATGCATACCATTTGCCATCTTCATCGGTTGCCAGCTGAACATACGATTTGTAACGCCCTGGCTTTGCACTATCCGGTTTGCCGTCTTTATCACTTGTTTCGCCGACTTCGGTAGCTGTTTTTACAGTCAGTTCTTCCGGAGCAATCCTTTCGAATTTTGTTCCAACTCCTTCAACTAATACCTTTTTGTAAAGGCCGCAGTTATTTGCAAAGATTTCTTTCAGCCCGTCGATAGTTGTTCTTGTCGAACCATACTCTGCAAATTCGAGTGCGTTGCCGTCTTTATCAACAAGCTGGGCTGAAATAATAACCTTGGTGGGTGTTGAAGCACTTTTACCATCCGATGATGCGTTATCGGAAGTGTATGGCGATGCGTTTTCGTTTACATAAACCCAGTCTGCTCCGTTAAAATTTGTCTTTGCCTGAGCCTGGAACTTGTTCTTGTCGTCAATTTGTTCTGGTTCATTCGGAACAAAAGCACCATACTCATACTCTACACTGTTTGCATTGATTGCCCAAAAGCAACGGCAGTATTCCGCCCAGTTCCACGGAGTGCCACCGGCACCGAACAGATTGCCATTCCATACCGGATTGATTTCTTTAACAAGACGGGATTTGTTGGAAACGGCGGTGGCGTTCCAGCCGAGGAACTTGACGTAGATTTCTTTTTTAGTATCGCCTACTGTCACTTCCTGTGTTTTGTCCTCAGTCGAAGTCTTGAAAATGTTGTCTGTGCCACTAAGCGGCGTCAGGGTACTGTTCAGGCGGACTTTTGCTACGGCACGCTCAACGTAAATTTCCACGGGATCATTCAGAGCTTCGCCCGGGGTCTTCTTGATTTTATCTGCCACACTGACTGCCATTTGCTTTATGTTGTCCTTTGCATAGGTGGAGTTACTCATCAAAAAATTGCCGCCGGTGGTGGCTGCCTTAGCGTCATGCGCTATAGTGGCAAGGCTTGCAAGGGAGCGCTCTCTGCTCGGCTCTGCCATTGGATTGATAATCGCAACAATTTGGGACGGGGCTATATCACCCTTGGGAGACTCGATAATCAACTGTGCAGTGAGGATTTTTTCTACATTAGTTGTGTTGTTATTCTCTTCCTCGATGACATTTTCCCACTCCAGATAGTTGACCATCTCGTTACCGAGTTTTTTTACCGCAGCAGCACTACCGTCTGCATTGAAGAAGTAGAAGCGCACCTTCGTTACCTTGTTCTCCGCTTCGAGACCTTCTTCGTATGTGGAATTGTTGTTAGGGTCACCTGTGTGCTGATCACCGCCAGCACGGGTGCCACGGGCTCCATTAGTCGGGTTGGTTACAAGGTTTACCGTCAGAAACTGAGGCTCACTTAATTCACCGTTGTTGTTGCCGGGGGCGATGTCTTCCTCGTTGGAACAGCCAACGAACGCCAGTCCGGCCACCATTGACATAAATAAAGTTCTGATTCTCATGTTGTTAAAAAAAATAAAAGTTATTACTAAAATCTATTATTCCTTTCGTCTTTCCTCCAGTTCTTTCAGTGTGGCGGCCGCCTTTTCCAGCCCCATGTCACGTGCTGTCTCCAGGTAACGGTGTGCCGTGTCATAATCTTTCTCGCGGACGGCCAACGCTCCCCGTGCATAGACGGCCTCGGCAGAATCGCCCGCCTTGTCGAGATACCTGCGTGCCGTAGCGAAATCATCGCGGCGGATGGCGGCATTGGCGGCATTGAGGTTCGCCACTTCATCGTTCGGGAACATGCGCACGGCTGTTTCAAACACATCGGTAAACTCGTCCGTGCCCGGCTCATACTTTCCGGCTACGAGGTAGAACTCGTTCTGACTCAGCTTCTGAGGCTGCTCGGCCATGATGCGCTTTATCTCTTCCACATCGCTGAACGTGCGGATGTTATAGTCTATGCGGTAGTCCGTATGGCGCAACGCCGGGTAGAAGTGCTGTAGCATGAAGCGGTACTCTTTAGGATAAGTCCGTTTGATTTTCGCTTCCTTGGCATCCGGTTCCATGTCGCTGTCTATCAGAGACAGTATCTCCTTGCGGTGATTGATGTTCGACTGTTCAACATAGCGGCGCAAGCCCTCCCAGTCTTCCGGCTCGTAATCAGTCCGGATGATACTGTCCGCAAAGTGGTATAATTGTCCGATGTGTTTCTTGAGCGCGGCTGTACGCCCTATGGCAAGCTCCGTGTTATGCTTGTACGGACTTTCCGGCGAAGCGAAACCTTTCAGCCACACAGACATGATGGTGACATCCCTGTCGTTGCGCACGGAGTCTATGGTTGCCTGAATCTTGCCCAGCTCTACAGTGTTGCGGCGGTAATCGGGATAAATCACCGTCCGGTCCACCGGAAAGTCGATGTAGGCAGAGCCTGACAATGAACGGCTTTTCATTATTTCGGCTTTTGGCTGTACGAATACCAGTTCCGGAAAGAAAGCCTCACGGTGTCGTCCCAACAATCCTTCGTATTCCGCCAGTATCTCCTGACAACATCCCCAGTCGCTGCGGTGGAACTTGAGCGTGGCGCCGTCCATCCATTCTTCGTAGGGAGTATGGTTGTCATACTCTAATTGTCCCGGTTTGTCCGATGCCTTGAATGATTTTTCCGTCTTACCCGAAATGGTGCTGATGCCATTCCTTATATAATAGTAATATCTGCGGTGTCCGTAGATGCCTATCGACGGCAAGTCGAGCGAATCCGTTCCATTGGCCAATCGCGGAGTGAGCAATACGGCACGGTTGGAGTTCACATCAAGCTCCGACAAATCTATATCCATCGTAACGGTCAGATACTTGCCATTGCGGTTCATGTTGAAGTTCTCAACAGATACACCGGGCAGAATGTCCTTCGTGTCCTGAGCCACCGCTTCAGACATACCTGTCATGCCAAGCAGGGTTGCCAGTATGAATATCGTCCTTTTCATTTCACTGTAATTTAGAATAGATAAACCAAGTTAATGGCCACTTTCGTGACACCCACGTAGTGATGCGGCTTGTCCGTTTCAATCTTCTTGCCGCATCCGGCACACCGGAAACGGTCGTAACGGGTATAGGAATAACCGATGCCTATTTCCGTTTCCAAGTTCCAATGCCGGCCAAGTACAAAAGCGTAACCGTATGACACACCGCCTCCGACGAACCATCCCTGATAGCGGGTATCCTTCAGTTTACGGAAGTCCGTTCCAAGAAAATTCACATTGAGATTGATGCCGCCGACATTATACTGTCCTCCATGCAAATAGGCTCCGAAATAGGAGCCGCCAAAGCGGTCACATAGCCAATACCTGACTCCGGGCTGCACTGCCCAATGCTTCCAGCGTTTGTCGTTTGAGAGCGCCCACGCATTGAACTGACCATCCACTTCCAGTGTCCACTTGGGAGCAAGGCCTACCTCCAATCCTATATTCGGATTCAACGCAAAATCTGCCGTCAGATTGGTTTTCACACCCACCTTCTGCGCACAGAGTTCCTGCGAGACACAGGAGACGACTATCATAAATAATAAAAGCGCACGTTTCATTTCCTATTTATATTTATTTCAGTTTCACTCTTTATCGCAACATCTCTCTATAAGAGAAATATGAATACGTGAAATAGGATTTAACTGATTGATAAACAGGAATTGTTCTTCGACAGCGAATGCTGATTTACACAGATTCTGTTAAGCGTAGCAACTATGTAGTTCGAAAGCAATATCCGTTTGATACGGTTATCACCTATAAATCACGCAATTCTTACCATGCAGTCATTCTCTTATAGAGAGAATGAAGCTACTGCCCAACAACTATATATTTTGAGAAGCACTTCTTTTAACCATGTTTCATACGTCTTTCGAAATCCACTCAAAGAAATTGACATCCAAAGCTCTTTCGTTCCCACTATGGAAAATGCGAGTGTGCCCCCGTAAACGTATGTCCATTGATACATCTCCTTTTAAGAGAATTAGGGATTTTATTGTGGAATGAAAATCAAGTGTTTTACATCATAAAAACAGTGTGAAAAGCCTGATATTGCTTGACCTCTTTAGGTTAAAAAAAATAAATCATCATATTTTTTTTGGTTTTTCTTTAATATTTGTTTTGCGATTACTTATGTTTTTACTTTCTTTACATATAAAATAATTCTCTTAAAAGGAGATTTAGGAATTTGCACAACAAATTTTTGCCTTGTTTTACTTATCCGGTTGTATCAAACCGAAACAGATTTTCATCCAATCATAGTCCTTACAGTGCCTCAAGTATTTGTTTGTTAGCTTTATCAACGGCAGATGTATCCAGAGAGGCGAGATAGATGCGCGTGGTCTTTTCGGAATCGTGCCCCATCGCTTCGCTGATGACTGGAAGCGGGATGTTCTTACTATGGGCTATGGAAGCCCAACCGTGACGCGCCACGTAGGTGGTCAACGGGATTGCCAGTCCCAGTTGTTCACCCAACCTCCTCAGCTTGCCGTTGACCAGATGAGCCGCATTCTTGTACTGCTTTCGTGCATCTACTTCCATGTTCCTGATAATAGGCAACAGATAGGGAGTGCCTGCGATGTCGTATTTGTCGATGATGTCCTGCATGGGCTTCTCCCATTTGATGGTGAGCTGCTGTCCAGTTTTTTGTCTGCGATAGGAGAGTATTCCGTTCTGAAGGTCTTTTTTCTTGAGAAATGCCATGTCGATGAATGACATTCCACGTGTGTAGAACGAGAACATGAAGACATCCCTTGCCAAATCGGTTGCCGGATAAAGCGTCAAGTCCAAATCCCGGATCTGGCGGATGATATTCAGCGGGACAGCCCGCTTGACCGTCTTGTCGATACCCGTATAAACGTGCCTGAACGGAGAGCATTGTACGGTCAATCCCTTTTCGACAGCCCGGTTGTAGATGGCCCGCAAACCACGCATATAATAGGATGTGGTATTAGGACACACCCCCGACGCTTTCAGGAAGTTTTCATAGCGTACCATCAAATCGGAATCCACTTCATCGAGAAACACGTCATTTTCGCCACAAAAACGCTCGAAACTCCTGACGACAGCCGTGTACCGTTCAGCGGTACGGGGTTTCCCAATCTGTCCCATCTGCCGGATAACCTCGCGGGCAAAAGAGATAAAGCCCTTGCCACCCGAAGGCGTGAGGTAGTGTTTCAGCACGTCTTCAGCAGTATAGTCATCACCAGTACGTTCCAGACGTGCGATTATGTTCTTGAACCGTTTGGTGTTCGCGTACAAAATCTCTTTCAGTGATGCAAGATAATTGCTGCGGCTATCCCCGATACCGGGCGGAAAAACGATTTCCGCATGAGCGGCATCCCATTCACAGGGATATACCTTGTAACCGGTGTTAACTTGACGTGCTACACGTCCGTGAACCACTTGATAGAACAGTGTGCCTTCTTTCGTCGGAACAGAAGATGCACGAAATTTAACTTTCATTGTTGCCATATATAACAGATTTAGTGTTTCCACTTATAAAAGATAAAGGAGACCGCAGCTAATGTGATGGCAATCAATCCGGCATATACAACTGTTATTTCGTTCAAAATCTCTAAATGGAGTAGTTTCACGTTTGCGAAAATGACAAGGGCAAAAAATGAGGCAAGTATCAGCAGCAATGCAATCATCCCCCAAAATGTCGCCTGTGTCATGGATATGTGATTCTCATTGCGGCGGATATCGTTGTCCGCCTTTTCGCGTTCCCTGCGAATACGTGATATGGCATTGACTCCTTCCAATAATGCTTGTCTGTCGTTTTCTGCAAACCTTATAGGAAATGAAGCCTTAAGCAGGTCATGGAGATTCTGCATTGTTCCCGCATATGCAGCGATTCCTTCAATGAGGTCGTTCAACTTTTTATGCGCATCCGCAATCTCCGGCTTGAGTCTGCGGAACTCGTTGGCAAGCGCATCGTTCCGTTGTTCAAGTCTTTGCCGCCGTACTTCTTTCGCCTTGATGTGGCTGACAGAGCATTGGTTTATCTTTTCCAGTTCTTCCTTTACCGCATTGATTTCCTTGAGTAGATTGCGCAATTCGGCAATCTGACAGTTCACTTCCAAGAGCAGTCCTTCAAACTCCTGCTTGTCTTGCTCCAGTTCCTGTCCGGGTGTATAATTGTTAAGCCGCTCCCGTAGGGCAGGCGTATCGGGTTGTTTCATTGTCACTGATGTTTTTTAGGTTTGTCATTTACGTTTCAATCCTGATTTCATTTGTCTGCCAAGCCTGTGCGAAGCCTCACGCGCACAACGACGGGCAAACTCTATCTCGTCCTCTTCCGGGTCGCGTCCCCATTTGAGGTCGGACTGTGAGCCGCCTCCGCCACCGCCGGAAACCTCCCCGTAAGGAGAAGCGACAAGCGTAAAAAAGGCAATCGCCAGATTCTGCAAAGCCTGCCAGTTGGCCAGCTCCCGGAAATCGAACTCGTCATTCAGACAGTCAAGCACCTTTTCGGGGATATAGCGGTCGTAGTTCTTTCCGGCATATTCAAACTCAGTGCGCAGGCGGTCGGGCTGCCACTCCGTGTAATACTCATAAACCGGATTATTCCGTCCTGCATCGGTCTGTGGCTTTTGCTCGGCTTCATTGTGAACAGACGGCTTCGGTGCCGTTATAACAGGCTGTTTCGGTGTCGGACTTTCCTGTTTGGTCTGTTCGGGATGCAGTTTCTCCCAAGTCCGCTCGATACGGGATGCGGTCAGGTTGCGCCCCTTTCCAAGTTCCGAGCCCTTGAACCTTGAACTGCCTTTGTGAAGCACATAGCCGCGTATCACGCCTTTCTTGTCCTTGCGCAGATACAGTTCGTAGCCTTTGGCGGCAAGTTTCTCCGCATAGCCCTTCCAAGACCATTCGTCTAGCTCACGCAAGGCCTCCAGACAGTCCTCACTGACTTGCGGAATACGGCTTTCATGTATGTGTTTGGCAGTTATCCATCCCCTTTGCCGGGCAACCTGTTCAGCTGCCCGATGTGCGCGGATGTGGATGGCGTGGTCGTTGTTGATGTTCCCGTTTTCGTCTATCCGGCAGACGACGGCATGGAGGTGAGGTATGCCGCTGTCCGATTCCCTGTGCAGCCACACGCTGGATTTGCTGCCCGATATGTTGGTCGGCACGGAAATGACCTCGCCGTCCTCATTCAGAATTTCCTGATTGTCGAAAGCCGCCGCGAAGTCGTTCCACAGTTGCTGCCAGTCCTTGACCGTGAAATCTTCGGTATGTTCCATCGCCGGACTTATCTCCAAGCGGATGACGTTGTTCTTGATGTCCGGGCAGTCCATGGTAGCGAATTTCATTTCCGTCCAGATGCCCGAAGCGTCCATGCCCTGCAGTATGAAGTTGTCGCGGATGCGCGTTATCTTTTCGGGATGTTTCTTGTTCCTCGATTCCCCCGACACGTACAGCATCGCCCTGATGCCGTGGCTAATGGATTTTGCCTTGGCTATCATACGGCATCCTCCTCTGTCTCTCCGTCCGTTGTCCCTGCCGGGTAGCTGTTCGCCTTCTGTGCGGACTGCAGGAAGTCGGTGACATGGTCTGTCACCCGCGCCACTTTCTCGTACCATTCGAGCATGGTGGGCTGATGGTGGAAAAGGCGTACCTTCTCGTCATCGTTCAGTCCGTGCAGGGCGTTGGCGAAGTTCACCATGTCCGTCCTACAGGCCGCAAGCTGCCGCAGACCGTCCACCTCCGTAACTGAAAGCCGCTGTCTCGGCCTGTAATTGAGTGCCCTTGCCCGTATGAAGTCGCTGCGTGTCATGCCGCACTGCCCGGCGGTGCTTTTAATCTGAGAAAGCTCCTGTTCAGTGACTTTGGTGACCACCACCTTGTCACGCCTTATAACGGGCTTTTCCTGCCCGGATTCCTGATTGGAAGTATCTTCGTGTTTCATATAACTGGTGTCCTTGAAATTGTAGTGAAACGGTATCTAAAAAAGGGGAAGGTGCGAGCCTGCGAGCGGCTGGGACAACGACCTTTCGGGGCGTTGCGAGAGCGTCGTGGTAATACCGTCCGAAGGCAGTAATACCTCGGCATATCTCGCAACTCAACGCTATCGCTCCATGCCACTCCTCCCGTCCGTCTGCCACTTCCTGCACGGAACGAGTGCCGTTTATCGCCAGACTGCGGAACAACAGGAAGGGCGTTCTTTGCCCTGTCTTTGTCGGCGCGGCTGTTTTGCCGTCTGCCATTCGGCTCTTATTCTTCCCTCTGTTCATGGAAAAATGTATTGTCCGTGTGGCTGCCATCCGCTGTTTCCCACCCACGGACGCACGGAAAGGTCATCACGGATGCCACCCTTGAACGGCAAGTGTCGATAAGCCCCATGTCCGTTAGTGCGTCCAGCAGGTTGCGTATGCGCTTCCTGCCCATGTTCCATAGCGTGGAAAGCTGTTCTTCGGAATACTGCGCCTGACCTGCGGAAAGCGTGAGCGGTCTTCTGAATCCCTTGCCCTCTCCGGCTGTAAGTGCCATTCTCGCCAACAGGTCGCCAAACAATATGAAGTTTACGGTTTCCCTGCCGTCATCATCCCTCGTTGTCCCGCACAGCCATTGCAATGCCTTCTGAGAAAAAACTAATGACAGGGATGCGATACCTGCCGGGTACATGAATCTGTATGTTTCCTTGTCCATAAAACTTTGTCTTTATAAGTGTGATATTTTTGCTTTTGGAAAAGAATAAAACCGTGCAGGAACCGGTATGGAAATACCAATTTATCTTTTTGTTGTACCCTGCACGGCTTCATTTTCCCATAATCGTGTGTCAGATGAAAAAGGGCAACGGCTGCTCGTGCGATACTCTGAATTGTTCCAATCTTGAAAGAAGGGAAGAAAAAAGAGGTTGTATGAACGCAGGTCAAATGCCTTTCTATCTTTTGCATACGGTTACTTGCCAGCTCCGTTGTTTCCGGTGTTTGCCTGTGTCGGTTGTACGGATGCCGGACGCTTGTCAAGGCTTGACACGGCACGGTTGATGTCCTCCGCGTTTACCGCGATGGAAAGCAATGCCCTGTTTACCGTCACCAGTTGCTGCTTGTCGCAGAACTCCGACACACGTTCCAGTAAACCGAATGCACGGTTCAGCCGATGTCCCTGTACGTTGTCTGCCGTCAGGCGGTCGTTGTCCGTACTGCTGTTGAGATAGCGGTTGAGCGCAAGGCGGTCATCCGCTGAAGTATTGTCTGCCGACACCTTGCCGTCGGCGATGGCGATGCTCACGCGCAAGGCGTCCGCCTCGTAGATGCCCACGCTCTCCAAGAATGCGCGGATGATTTGTGCGTCCTTACCGCTCACCTCACGTTTACGGTTCTCGTTCTTCTTCTCTGTCGGAACGGCTGCGGCTGTGCTGCCCTGTTCCATGTTCCTGTTCTGTTCCATTCTACGTTTGTTTTTTGATGTGAATAAAAAGGTTGTTTACTTCCGTCCTGCGATGTAGCGGTTGGCTTCCTCTGCGATTTCTTCCTGTGAGGAGATACGGACACCCGTGAGGAAAGCGTCCAGTTCCTCCTTCTTGAAGAAGCACAATTTGCCTGTTGGTTTGTACATCGGGATAGCCCGGCGCATCATCAGCTTGCGGAAATAGGAAAGTTTGAAGCCGCAATACTCGGCCGCCTCCCTGGTACTTAAAAGTTTTCTTTGCTCTGTCATGTGCGTATATTTTAGTGAATAATCTGCTTCGCCTTTGTCGTGGCGACAGTGCAAAGGTATGGCGGAATTATCCCGAAACAATTACTATAAATAACACAAACAGAGAACTTTGTGGGTTATAAATGCAACTATAAACGGAGTAAAAACGAAGCATAAGGGAACTATAAACCCTCCATAATCCCTGATAATCCGTACATGGTAACTTATAAGTGCGGAAAGAAACAGGCCTGTTCGCGGACGGACATAAAAAATCCCGCCATCGGGTTACGGTGACGGGAACAAGGAAGAGAATTGTATAATGGTTATATATAGAAGGTGGAGGTCAGATCTTCTTGAACTCTTCGAGGTCGTAGGTGTCGAGCTTCGGACGAAGGCGGGTCGCCTTGCGCAGCAGTTTGGCGATATGCCTCTGGTGTTCGGACGGGTTGTCCCTGTAGGCGGTCTTGAAGTTGCTTGCCAGCTGTGCGCCGTTGTTGAGCGGCCTGAATTTCTCGAAGATGACCCATTTGCCTTTCCTGATTTTGAGGGCGGCGCAAAGGGCACTGGCGATATAGGCGTAGAGTGTCTGATTGATTTCGTCATCCTCCTTTTTCATCAGCGGCCGGAAGTCCATATCAAGATAGCCGTCCTCACGGAACAATACCAACAAAAACAGCGCATCGTTGGTCTGCAATGTTTCGGGCAGTTTCCTTATCAGTTCCGGCTGTACCTTTGAGACAAGGCTGTCATAGTGCCTGATTTCATCCTCCTGCCTCATTGTGACAGGCGGCGTGGATGCTGAAAGCACGGCTTCGATTTGCTTTTCTCCTGCTTCATCCGTGTACTGTCGCTTCTTTGGAACAAGGCTGTTTCACCGTCGCACCAGCCATGATTTTATCTGTTTGCCGTATGCCATCCCGATGATGCAGGGCAAAAGGAAAACCACGGCGAAGAGCGAGACCATGATTATGCAAGTGCTCCAATCCGTATGTTTGTCGGGAGTAAGAATAAAGGCAAGCAGCAGCGATATGACAAAACATGAGGCGGTCAGGACAGAACGGTCTTTGGAAAACCATTTGTCTATGATGATGTCATACAAGAGGAAAAACTCGGCAAACAGTCCGATCCACCCAGCAATGGACAGGGTGGCAAACACAAATCCTGCCGTGGTCGCTCCCATGCGGAAAGCGATGGCGGTAACCAGACTGAATGCGGTTGCGGCTACTACAGTAAGCGGCAGCAGCATCGTAAGGAAATTATCGGAGATTCGTTTCATAAAAGGGGCTTATCAAATTAAAATATGCTATTCAGCTTGTTTACGGCTGCAATCTTGTCTTCCATCAGTACCTCCGCATAAATCTGGGTCGTTGCGACAGAACTGTGTCCAAGCAGTTCGCTTACCGTAGCAATGTCATTCGTGGCGGCGAGGGTCAGCGTTGCGAAGCTGTGCCTACCGGTATGAAAGGAGACCCGTTTGTTGATTCCGGCTCTCTTCGCCATCGTTTTCAAAACGGCGTTGCATCCTCCGCATGTACCTATGTCAAAGACAAAATTATCAAGCGTCTTGTCACCACGCTCAGGCATCCATGTCATCGCATTCGTGCCCAAAGGGACAGTCACAGGTTTTTCCGTCTTTTTCATCGCCTCTATCCTTATCACCATCCCGGACTGTGAATGTTCGATGTTGCCCCACTTCAACTGCTTCAGGTCACTGTAGCGCAGACCTGTGAAACAGCTGAACAGGAATGCCATCTTGGTTGTGGTGCTTCGTGCCTCCACCTCCATCAGCCTGTGCAGTTCCTCACGGGTCAGGAAATCGCGTTGGTCAGTCGGCTTCTTTATCCGCTCGTCCCTTGACAACAGGTGATATGGGTTGCACTTGATGACACCGTCCCTCGCGGCTTGGTTGAGCATCGTGTTCATCTTCAACTGGAACAGGTGCATGGTCGATTTAGCCAACCGCTTTGTTCCACCGTCTGGAGTCCGGCACTCATAGACATCGGTCATGTAGTGCAGAAATCCCCTGTAGAACTCCCGGTCTATGCAGTCCATCGTGAGACGCGGGCTTTTAATGTATGCGAGATAGCCGTTCACCATGCGGATAAGGGTGTCGAAGTGCTTTAGATAATCAGGGGAAAGCCCTGTGTTCGCATGCATGGCTTTGGCGTATTCATCCATCCAAGTGCTGACAAGAATTTTGTCGGTCTCCTTCAACGGGCTGCCGTCCTCTTCCGGTGTCTCACCAAGCAGCCGTTTCGCCCTGATGGCAACGGCCTTGTCCATCGCGTTTTTATTCAATTCCTTTGCATGTGGAGCGGAATCAGGGACAAGGTACAGTTTGGGATATTCGTACCACCTCTTGCCCTTGTCATAATAATCAAGGTATATTGTCCTGTTGCCGTTCTTTAGCTCGCGTGTCCTTATCTCTATCTTCATGCCTGCCTGTCTTTGTCGAAGAACCTGTCCATCATATTGACGGCATCAATTTTCTTCTGGTCAATTATCTTTGCGTATATCTGTGTGGTCGCCACGTTCTTGTGACCGAGCAGCTTGCTCACCGTGTAGATGTCAACTCCTATGGTCAGCATCATCGTCGCGTAGCTGTGGCGGCTGACGTGAAAGGTCACGTGCTTTTCTATCCCGGCTTTCTTCGCCCATTCCGCCAGTCTTTGCTCTATGACGGAAACCGCACTTGACAAACGGAAGATAGGTTCGTCCCCGTCTTCCGTCTCGCGGAGATAGCCAAGGGCATCCTTGGAAAGCGGCACGTTGACAACTTGCTGCGTCTTGAGCATCCTGACCCTTATATAACGGGTAGAATCGTCAGGTGTTGCCAGCACCTTGTTCCATGTGAACGTGCGGATGTCGCTGAGACGCAGCCCCGTAAAACAGGCGAACAGGAACGCCTTTTTCAGTTCCCCGTCATCGCAGGGGGTGGCCATCATTCTTTTCAATTCATCGATGGTGAGATAGACCCTTTTGCTTTCCTGCTGGTGGAAGCGTTCCTTGGAGGTCAGCAGGGTCATGGGGTTGCGCTCGATGATACCGTCACGCAGTGCCGTGTTCAATGCGGCTGTAAGCACGGCCTGTGTCTGTAGTCCCGTGCAGTTGCTTATTGTCCTGTCTTCGCTTTTCAGCCGCCTGTTCTTCGCAGTGCGGAGGAAATTGATGAAGCCGCGGCAGAAATCCAAATCGACCTCCAGCATGGATATGTTGAGCCGTCAGGCTGCGTATTGTTTTCACCTGCAAATGTACAACAATTGTTTTGTTTCACGTAACAAATACGCAACAAATATAAGGAATTTATGGAAATTTATGTTTCTACAAGGGAATCAAAAAGTATAATCAATTATAATTGAATACCAATATATTACGTTTCTTTTAGTTGCTTTGTTTTCACTTGTTTTGATTTTGTTTTCTCTTCGCAAAACTTAAAGTTCAAAGATTTTGATTCATCCGACATTTCGAGTGATACGGCAATCATGTAGGGCATATAATCTTAGTTTAAAGTAATGCTCATCCCTAAAT
>ENA-UEOI01001610-UEOI01001610.1-human-gut-metagenome-genome-assembly--contig:-NODE-1610-length-18755-cov-3.361763_pt1 | contig 18755 bp, 12 predicted proteins | sample MGYA00242883_ERZ507882 | MGnify/ENA primary metagenome ERZ507882 (study PRJEB26167, sample SAMN06115502) | human gut metagenome | host: Homo sapiens | place: China:Chongqing | collected 2015-07-29...
TTTTCAATACAGTGGTACATTTGTACAAAGATTATTCCTCGACTATCTCCATATATCGAGCCGGATCAAATGAAATGTGCTCATTACCACCGATATATCCTAATTGATTCGACAGGCACCTGGTGTTTCTGATCGTTGCGTCGATGTTTCGGTGAGAGTGCCCGTATATCCAATATTCAATCGGGCTCGCTTCGATATAGTCTGTCAGGTCCATCATAAACGCTCCGTTGATCGGACTGTCCTGAAATTCAGGAGCCATCAGTAGCGATGAGGGGACGTGATGTGTCATAACCACGATGTGTTTGGCCTTGCTCTGTTTTACGGCCTCGGTCAGAAACCGGAAACAGCGAAAATGCTCCTCGTTGAAGCGGGTCCACCTTAGTATGTCGTTCTCGCAACGGATATTCCTAAAATCATTCACACGCATAACGGTTTCCGCTGCTTTGTCGAACGGAATCTGTGCCCACAGAGGTGTCACAATCAAGTCAATTTCTACCCCCAGCGATATGACCTGATTGTTATAATAACGAACATTGGGGCGAAGGGCATAACTCCATCCGTCTACCGTTGTTGCCATATCGAATCCCCGGTAAAACTCATGATTGCCCGGAATAGCGATTACTTGTTCGTAATGGTCGGCTGCCCAATCCCAAAACGGATGTCGCTCGCAGTATTTATCACTCAAGTATCCGATGTCACCGGCAAGAACAAGAATATCTCCCGTTACGGCCAGGGGATGTTTCTGCAAAAAACGGCTGTTTTCATCAAATTCCAGATGAAGGTCGCTTGCGTATTGTATCTTCATTTCTCTATATATCAATATCGTTGTTATCTGACGGAATATGACCGCAAAAGCAGGTTTTATCCTATATATAAACAGGCTCCGTATTATGCCGAAACCTGTTGCAAGATACGAATAAACAAGTAGATAGACAATTTTATCTGCGAAATTACACCCGTTGAAGCGATAAAGCCGCTATTCCTTTTTGTAACCAAATATCACGCAGAAATGGAAGATAAGAATCTTACGCTGGAGCAGGAAGCCCAGATTAAGGAAAAAGCGGCCGCGCTGAAGGCCGAGAAGAAAGTCCGCAAGGTCTATCCGATGGTCGTGTTCGGCGATACGGACTGCGGCGAGAAAGAGTTCTACGTCGCCTACATGGGTGAGCCGACCTTCCCGCAGTTCTCGAAATTCATGGCGGCATCTAAGAAGGACGAGGTAAACGCCATGCGACAGCTCGCCCGCGACTGCTTCCTCGACGGCGACAAGGAGCTGGTGGACAACGAATCGCTGTTCCTTTTCGGTCTGATGTCCCAGCTTTCGGAAATCATCACCACCCGTCAGAGCCTGCTGGTAAACTGATAGACACTTGGGCGGTACGTGACGACCAGCGGATTCGTCAGCGGCTGATCTATATCCGCCACTACTTTCCGGGTGTCCATCTCGACAGCATCACGGACGAGGAGTTCGCCATGCTTTCCGAGGAGGCGTTGTGGCTTCACCAGCAGGTGCTCGTCTCTCGTCTGACCCTGCAACCGCCGTCTCCTTGATCCGCTTCCCGAAGCCTCGCAGCCCTTGTGACTGCGGGGCTTTCCTTTTCATTCCCCGGCACTCGAAAAGGGCTATTCTTTCAACGGATGTAAACACGCTATTCATGGCTCAAACGCAGAATTACGAAGTCTATTACGATATAAAGGTCAATGCCACGGAGGGAACCGAGCAGGTCACCGCCTTTGCCAATGCCGTCGAGAAGCTGAGCAAGGGACGGATAAGTTTTGCACCGGTCGTGACCAACATCAACGAGATGATGCAGGCCGTGGAAAAGACCTTCCGGGGGAAAAACGGTAAGAAGAAGAATTTCAACTTCGATCTGGAAATCCGGACCGGCGAGACGGAGAAGCGGCTGGAGGGTGTCAAGAACCTACTGACCGAAATCAAAGAGCTGACGCAGGGCATCAAGCTGACCATCAATCCCGGTGAGAAAATCGACGGCCGTGCACTCCGCAACCAGGCTAACAAACTGGTCGGCAAGAAAAAATTGGACGAGCAGCAGGCCGAGGCGAAACGGAATGCCGCTTCGGCAGTCAAGAGTGTCATGGACACCCAGCGGACGGTTACCCGTTCCATAGGCAAAATCAACTCGGCCCTCGCTCATTTAGAGAAAGGACGTGAGGTAAACATCAAGACCGACGCGGCCCGTGTACGCTTGCAGGAGATTCTCACGCTCTTAGGCAACATCCGGGGTGCTGCCACTATGATGCTGCACCTGAACACGGCGGCTCCCGCGACATCCGTTCCTGCCGGTCCCGTCGTGCGCCCGCCGTATGCCCCGGTCGCAGCGGCCGTGCTTTCCGACAAAGAGCAGGCGGGACTGAACAAACGCCTTTACGCGGACGAGGCCATGAACCGCCAGCGCATGCAGCAGGCCCGTGAGAAAGCGGCCTTGCAGGTGGAGACCTTCCGCCAGATGTCGGAAATCCGCGCCGCCGAGCGTGCCGCACGCTTACGTGAAAGCGAACGTGCTCGTGCCGACCGGGAGTTGCGCAAAATTGCCGAGCGTACCCGCCGTGAGGAACTCAATGCGGAGAAGCGACGCCGTCAGGCCGAGGAGACCCAGCGGCGGCGCAACGCAGCCCGTGCGGTGACCTCCATGCGTCGTCAAGCGGCTTTCGAGGATTCCGTATATGGCAGCAAACGGCGTGCGGCTATCAACCGTATCCAGTATTCCAAAGCTCCGTCGTGGCGGAACCTCCCGATGGCCGGTATGCTCAACGCTTACATGGCCTACAACTTCCTTCGCACGCAGTTCACGGAGGCCGTCGAGTATTCCAACATCATGCAGTCGGCACACTCGATTCTCCGGGTTGCCGATTCCGACCTGGTGACCTTCGAGGGGCGTTTCGACCGGATGGCCCGGTACGTGCGCCGCATCGGTGTCGAGACCAAGTTCACGGCCATCGAGGTGGCGGGTGCGGTGAAATTCCTCAGTATGGCCGGTATGGGTATCGAGACCATCAACGAATCGATCCGCCCGATTACGAACCTTGCGCTCATCGGGGACAACGACATCTCGCAAATCGCCGACCTCGCTACCAACATCCAGACGGGATATAACATCAAGAACACCAGCATGGGCTCGGTGGCCGACATCCTGGCCTCTACCGTCTCGCGTTCCAACGTGAACATCATCGAGATGGCCGAATCCTTCAAGATGGCGGCCGGTTACCTGCGTCTGTCGGGCGTCGATTTCACGGAGGCATCCGCCGCCATCGGCGTGCTCGGTAACATGGGTATCAAAGGAACGATGGCCGGTACGGCTTTGCGAGCTATGGCCACCCGCTTCGCCAAGCCGACCAAAGAGGCACGGGAGGCGTTGGATCGTCTGGGTGTGAAGTTCACGCGCATGGAAGACATCTACGGCAAACAGGTGGAGAAGCTGCGTCCGTTGGCCGACATCTTCGAGGACCTGAACAAGAAAGGGGCGACGATGGCCGACATGCAGACCATCTTCGGTAAAATCGGAGGTAACGCCGCCATGATGTTCGTCAGCAACTACGGGCAGCTTCGGACGCTTGCTTCCCAGAACCGGGCGTCGCAGGGCATCTCCTCCGAACTGGCACAGGTGAAGCAGGATACGACCAAGGGTTTGTGGTACCAGATGACCTCCCAGCTCACGGAATCCTTCATGCAAGGGTACGAACTCGTCGAGCCGGTCATCCGGAGCACACTGAAAGACTTCCTTGCGAAATTCAATTCCCGCGAGTTCGCCCGAGGTCTCGCCTCCATCGGACAGGGCGTCATGAGCCTGCTCTCCGTGCTGGGCAATTTCGCATCGTGGATGACCCGCAACTTTTACTGGATCGAGCCGCTCCTGTTTACGGGCTTTGTCGCCACGCGGCTGTTCAAACTTGCCGGGGCCCTGACCAATGTCGGCGTTGCGGTCGGTTTTATCGGCAAACAGGCCGCAGGCAACTCCATCGTCGAGCTGGTTTCCGGTCTGACAGGTCTGACCAGTGCACGAGGAATCAAAGCACTCTCTTTCGCCAACAAACGGGCCCTTGTCACGGCCTTGCAGGCAGCCGGCGTCAGCGGCAAGGGTGCAATGGGGCGTGCCTTGCTGCAAGGTGGTGCAGGTTCCTTTGCCGCCCGTGCCGGATTCTCTTCGCTGTTCTCCTCGCAGGTCGCTACGGGCGGCGGTCTGGTCGGTGCCGCCGGTTCCCTGAGTGCTATCGGAACGACCGCCGTAGCTGCAACTGCCGGTATCGCCGCATTGGTGGGAGCGTTGGGCTGGGTCGCCTACAAGACATGGCAAATCAAGAAAGCCAAGGATGCCGTGCTGGAAGACATTACCGCCAACGAGAAATACCGCTATCCGGTTATCGAAGACCTGTATGCCGCCTTGCACAAAACCTACCAGCAGGCCATCGACACCAAAAAGGCGGTGGACGACCTGACTACCGGCAAGACCATCGAGGAAAGTAGCGGGCATAAAATCGGAGCCTTTACCAAAAACTGGTGGGCAGGTATGGCCGGGAGTTTCGCTGTCGGTGCATCGGAAGGAATGATTACGATTAACGATGTGTACAGTCCGGAAGATGCCCGTCAGGATGACAGTCGGGAGGCTATCACAGCCATTGCCCGCCGTGACAGCCAGTCGCGTCTGAATGCCGCCTACGCCGAATTCGGAAAGATGTCCGACCCGTTAGAGGTCCGTGCCTTTATCGAAAACATCGCCCTCAAATACGGGCAACAGGCGGTAACGGCGGCCGAAGCCGCAAAGAAACTCGGCTTGGACAAACCTTTCTGGTTCGAACGTGACGGTAAGGTTACCTACAGCAACGCTCTCGGTGATTTGCCGGAGGTGGCTGCGGCCTATACGCCCACCTACGCCGCCTACCAGAACAACACCACCGTAAAACACATTACCACGGCGGCACAGGGTTATCTCGATGCCATCGAGAGCATGGCGGGTGCCCGTGCCCTGATCGAGAAGTCGGGATTCGACTACGATGAGCTGACACGTGGCGGCTTTAAGCAGAACAAAGACGGGCTGTGGGTACAGAAGGCACTGAATGCGCAGGCTACCGACAAGGAGCGGCAGGAGATGCTGGCCGGCCGGCAGCGCGTGCACCACCTGTTGGTAAACCTTTCCGGTACCCTACGCCAGGTATTTGGCGGTTCCTCGGAGGCTGCGGAAAACATCCTCCGTAAGGCGGGCTTCTCAGCTGCGCTCTATGCCAACGAGCCGGACTCGAACGACACCTCCCCGTTCAATGCCAACCGTATCACGGGCGTTTCGGGGGATGACGACGGCGGTGCGGGCGGCAACTACTCCGGTACAGGGCGGCTATCTTCGGCGGCTCCCAAGCAGGTCATCATCAACATCACCAACCTGATGAGCGTGGAGACCATCGACCTGTTGAAATCGCAAGAGGGTCAGACCGCCGAGATCCAGCACTTCAAGGAACAGATGGCACAGGCCCTTATCGACGTAGTGCATGACTTCGACGCCTCGTGGAACGGTTAATTAACGAAAAGACAACGACATGAAGAACCTATTCGGCAGCAGATTGCTCAATATCGGTGCCTCGACGCTTCTGAGCGGGGGCATCCTTTCGCACGGCGGATTAGGCGGGTATATCAGCGATGCCGCCCGCCGCGCCATCGGTCTGGGACTTGCGGAGTTTCAGGACGGTGCCGTGCATTACTTCTCCAAAAACAGCGACATCCTGAAACGTGCCGTCATCCAGTTCGTTTGCCAGACGGGCTACGGCATGCTCCGTTCTTATCCCCGATATATCAAATACTGGGAACAGAAAGAGCGGGACAAATACCTCGAAACCCAGTCGCAGAGTGCCATCGTCAACAAATCGGGACAATACTACCAGCTCATCAAGGAGCAGCAGGCTGTCGCCGAGAAGAAGAACTACACCGACAGCATAGTGGGCCGCACGGTGGCAGACTACATCGAATTGAAAATCAGCGGCGAGGGAACCTACTACGACAAAGAAAGCGGCAAGGTGGAGCCCAACAGCAAATACGGGCTGATCACCTTCGTCGATTTGGGTCCGCAGGTACAGCTCTCCTCGAAAAACAACATCGTACTGACCACGGTGCAGGGCCGCGACTACACCCGCAAGGAGTTCATTTCGGGCGGTGATCTGGAATTTACCGTAAACGGTCGGATTACCAGCAAATATCCCGACGTGTACCCGGAAGCCGAGCTGTCGAAGTTCCTGAAAATCGTCCAGTACAAAGGTGTCATCGACTGCGACAACACCATCCTGCGGCAGTTGAAAATCTCGCAGCTTATCATTCTGGGTTACTCGCTTCCAACCGCCGAATACCGAAACGTGCAGCCCTATACCTTGCAATGCGTGGCCGTGGAACCCTCCGAGGCGGTAGAACTGATCTCCAAAGATGCGGAGGTCGTGGACGAAGCCATCGAACATACGAACAAATGGATCAAGTGGGTACGGTTCGGCACCGATGTCATCGACCCGACCTCCATACTAAAACTGAACAACCTATGGCTGTAGCACCGCTTGACGTACTATGCTGCCGGATTACCATCGGCGATCCCGACCCGGGGAACCCGATGGCGATACAGAACCCCGTCACACTCACGGAGGTGCAGGAGGTCGAAATCGTCGAGACCTACAAGAAACTCATCGGCACGGCAACCATCCGTTTTCCAAAAGGGACCATTTTCCGCTCCACCATCATCGGTACGGCCACCCTTGAAGGCAAAGACGCCAGCCGGATAACCACCGAGGTCATGCAGGACGGCGTGGTCATCGAGAAACGTTCCAGTTACTCGGCGATGGACGCCACGACCTTCAAAACCGGGCAACGGGTGCGTATCCGTTTGGGCTATAACGGGATGCTGCGCACGATGTTCGACGGATACATCACCGGCTACAACACCGAGAGCAGCTTCGAGCTGAAATGCGAAAATATGGCCTACAAGCTCAAGCTGAAACAGGCGCCCAAGTTCGAGACGCCGGCATCGGGCACGAGCGTGAACGACGTGATGGAGGGCAAATACAACATCCTGAAAGATACCGGATTCAAACTGCACTCCGAGACCAAGCGGTTCGACATCCAGATCGGGAAAATCAAAATCACCGACAACTTCACCGTGGCCGACATCCTCTCGGCGTGGAGCCGTTACCGCATCTACTGCTTTCTGAAATACGACGAAAACAGTCCCGACCGGATGCCCGCCATCGCTATCGGCCGTCCGTACTCCTCCGCCAAGAGTCAGCCCCGGTTTCCGGAAGACAGCGCATCCGGTCCTTTCTGTATCCGCTTCGACACGCATGTGGCCTCGTCGGATTTGAAAGTGCTCAAGACCGACCCGAAATTCCTTGCCGTGCAGGCCAAGGCGTTGGGCTCGGACGAGAAATTCTTTGAGGTGACGGTGCGCCTGAACCCCGACTATGACCCGAATACTCCCGGCAGCAAGGAGTTTCAGACCGTGAACGCCACGCAAATCAGCAAAAAGACACACAAGGTCACGGGCAACACCACAGCCAGCGGCGCACAGACCCGCACGAAAGCCGACCTCTCGACCTACACCATCGTGCCCTACATGTCGCCGAACATGAAAATCAACTCCGACAAGCTCGTCGAGGAGGCCATCGAATACTTCCGCAGCTACAACCTGAACGGCATCAGCGGTTCGGTGACGCTCTTCGGGGATTTCGGGTTATATCCGGCCTGTCAGGTGGAACTCATCGATGACCGGAACCCGGCCAAGAACGGCACCTACATCGTCGAAGAGGTTACGACCACTTTCGGGACGGGAGGCTACCGGCAGAAAATCACGATACCGCATAAAATCAAAGGAACAAAAACGACGTATGGAAACAACTCTTAACGATGATTTTTCCAATTCCAATGAACATTTTTCTTATCCAATTCCAGCGGTGAACTTACGACCGTGAATGCACAAGGAGTTCCCAACCACGGGGTATCGAAACATTCGGATTTCGCTATGGGTGATTCACTACACATCATACCATAGAGTGGACAACATCGAAAGGATGAATTGCCTAATAAAAATTTATACATTGCCTCCAAAGCGATCAATTCAAGAACGTCCATCGAATCATCGCCTTCAACTATATCTTCAGCACGTTTCGTTGCTGTTGCAGGATTATGATGTCCACAACTATGAGTTTGAATATAAGGAATGCCTAACCAACTAATGATAGCATTTAAGTTTTCTATCGAAATGCAATCTGTTTTTTCTTCATATAGAACTGTCAATAGAGGAAGCATCTTATTGGATAAACGCACTCGCTCCAGAACCGTCTTAATATAATCTAACGGAGCAACTAAGTTTTGCTTCAACATTTCTAAAAAGTTGTTGACCATTCCATCAAAAAAATCGGGAATAGGAATGCTCTTCTTTTGTGGTGTTGTAATTGTAGACTGATCGATATAATCTGAAAATAGTTGCATACCGTCGGTAATCTTTTCTTTTTCAGCTTTTGCCAATAGCTTAATCAGACTCTCGCCTGGGGCCATACTGAAAAGAGCTGCATGACAACAGCAGATAAGAAGTTTGGTATTGTGGTATAATGAAGGATAGTTGTGCTTGCATAATATTTTCACAACATTGTACGGAATATCATCATGTGTAGCATCAGGGTCAACTAAACTTTGATACAAGGCTGCCATGCTTTCCTTGATGATGTGTGCTCCCAGTTCTAAAGTATCCGTAACCTTGTTTTCAAATGTTATAATCAATGATATTACAGGCATGTTTTTCCCTTCGACATTTTTCACACCTGTTCTAATCTCGATTCGTTTAGTTTGGTCTATTTTTAATCCATAAAATTGACGGTCATTGAAAAATCCATTTCCAACTCTGAATATGCTGTCAAGACGCTTCATTCGTTCTGTCGGAGAAATAGAATACGGTAACTTGACTTCATCACGGACGGCTATTTCCTCTTTCAGTTTCAACATCATTTCATAGCGTAAAATACTGGAAGATAATCCCCATAAAGTACCTATGTTTTGCCAATAGTGGATGTATTCATGAATGAAAGTCCCTCGATCTTCTTGGCTTATTAGGCTTAAATCGGTGTTGAAATCTCCTGCTGTGTAAATATGGAAGAATGAAGTGTTATAAGCCCCGCGCAAATTAGATACTATCTCTTTTTCAGATACTCCTAACGATAATAATTTTTCTTGTATATTCATTTTTTATAAAGTTTCATTTTAAGTATTCAAAGATAGCAAAAAGCCTCTATCCAACTGTCTATTGTCGAATTTATCTATTCTTTGAATATGAAGAATTCACAGGACAACAACCGGCGGATGATACAGGAGGCAATCCGCAAAATCGCATTGGGGCGCAGTATTGAGCGTATCGAGATGGCTCCGGGCGGCATGGGTACCGCCCGCATGATTCACGGCTATGTCGCCAAGATACATGACGACCCCAGTGATGAAGAGTTCGCCGACTACGGCGGCACGGTGGACGTGGGCGAATATCCTGACGAAACTGCTTCGGCGGGCGGTATCATCCACAAAGGCGTGTTGCTGGCTGCCGCCCGGAACAACGAGGGCGGTTTTCTCATCGTACCGACCCTTTTTTCGGAGGTGACCATCGTAGTGGACGCCGCCACCTGCCATGCCTATATCGTCAATTACTCCCATGCCGAGACCATCCGCATGGAGGCGCATTCCGAGGTCAGCATCGGCATGACGGAAACCGAGGCTCTCGACCCCGACAGCGACTCTTCGCCCGACTACGACGAACTGGAGCCGACCGGAAACGAAGCACATACCAGCTACACGGCCGAAGGTATCACGGCAACGGTCAAAAACGACAGCGGCAAAGAGTCGTCGGTCGTGCAGGGTGCAGAAGAGATTGCGCAGACTGTCGATAAATCGGAAGTCAGACAGACCGCCGACAAAATCGTGCAAAAGGTAAATTCCACTACCGTTGCCGTAGCGGATAACAAAGTGACGCTCGGCGACGAGAACGCCACCGAACCGCTGGTTTTGGGGAACGAGCTGGCGCAGCTCATGTTGGACTTCCTGACGGAGTGCAGCAAGATCATGACGCCTACGCTTATGGGAACCATGCAACCGCTGAACTTTCCCAACTTCCTCTCGCTGACCTCCAAGATTCAGAAGTTCCTATCCAAAACCTCCTATACCAAATGAGCGTCACCCTTCATCCCGGCATCGGCAGTCTCGATACGCAGGGCCTGTGTTACAGTCTCTACCGCCAGTTATACCAGACCTTCTTCAACGCCCAGGAGCGCAAAAGCGAGGAGAATCCTTACGGCGTAGAAGAGGGTGACGACACGTCCATCCGTCTGCACAACACGGTTTACGGGTTTGCCGAGGCGATTTCATCGGGCGTTTCCGGGGAGGGCGGTACGGGTAACTGGGCAGGCTATCTTCCCAAAAGCGGCGGTGACATGCAGGGACCCTTATGCGCCGATTACGGCTTTACCGCCGGCATCGACAACCGTCGTCTGTTGGAAACGTACCGCACCTCACAGAGCGATGACGAGGGAAACATCATCGGTTACACTTACGGTATCCGTCTGACGGGCGACGTACACGTCGGCGGCAATCAACTCTTTGTGGGCGGTATGCAGCCGCTCCGTTGCGAGCAGGCTACCGGCACGATTTACCTGAACGGGAAACGGGTCGATTTCGCCGATGCTGCCCTTTCCCTGACCGGAAGTATCCTGTTGGGCGAGTCCAAAGAAAACGGAGTGCTCCTGACTTCGGACAGCCTGCTCATTCATGGACGGGAAGTCTATCACGGCAGTAATGCTAACCTTTCCACCGTGGACTGGTCGATGCACAACGCCACTGTCGCCGGTTCTCTCGAAGTTACGGGAGCGGCAACACTCTCCGGAAAGCTGCGTGCCTTGCAGGGCGTGGAGTTGGGCGACGACGGGCGGATGCTTTTCTCTGTTCTCGGAGAGACCGTGTCCTGTCTGAGCGACCTGACCTTTTCAGCCGGATGCGGTGTGAGAATCAGCGGGGTTACCGTGCTCAAAGGTTCCGGCGCGAGCGACATCCGGTTGGAGGGTGCCTACGGCGACCTGCTCGTGGGCGGCGACCGCACGGTTAAAATCCGGTTGATGTCGAACCTCACGGACATCGACGGCGAACATGTCCTGCTTTCCCCATACGGTGCGGCGTACTTTCCCGACTCCATCCGGGTACGGCACAACTACGGCGGGGACTTGCTCTCTTCGTACCGCACCGACAGCGAGGACGAAGGTATCGTCATCCATAAGCGACTGCGTTTCGGGAGCACGGGCGGCTGTTACCTGACCGGAGAGGACGACATGCTGGCTTTCGTTTCCCGCAGCGACCACACCCAATCTCCCGATGGTCCATACGAACAGGTTGCGACGCTATTGTTCCATGCGCCCTCCACCAGCCGTTACGCTCCATTAAACCGAACTTCAAACTCCCTGCGCATCGGCACATTCGGGGACTTTATCGTCGCCCTGAATCCCGTCGAGGTCACGGGACACATCGGCATCGACGGGAGCTTCACCCGTATTACGGCGGAGGGGCTATTCTTTACCGACGACATCTGCCTCAGACAGGTTAAGGACGGCATCCGTCACGGCGGTAATGCTTACTTCGACGGCAGCCTCTCCTCGGAGCGATTCACCTCCGGAATGGCCGGTACTGGTTGGGCGATCCTACACAACCGAACGACGGGAAGCATTTCGGCGACCTTCGACGAACTGACCGTCCGGAAACGAATGCGGCTTTATGAATTAGAGGTGCAGCGTTCCTCAGCGACCAACGGAGCCTTGTGGGTAACAGATACCTGTTCGGGGGACAGTGTCGAGAAACTGTAAATCCGACTATGGCCCTATACGAATATTCCCGATTCAAGATACGCATCGACCCCGGTTCCAAGAAACGGCAGGGACTGCACACCGGAGATGTCGTGCGTCGCCAGTACGTGGACGGCGCACAGACCTTTTACAGCCTAATGGTCGTACTGGTCACTGGCGAGGACTCCGTGTTGCTGCCTGACGGAAAGGAGGCGTCGTCGCCGTATTTCATCGGTGCGCTCATCGAGGGCGACGAGCCCCGTGACGGGGAGCTGCTGGATTTCGTCCGCCTCACGAGCCTGACCGATGAACGGCGCAGCGGTGCCATGTACCTGACCGCCTCGGACGAGGAAGCCCCGTACATGGATGTCATCGACGGCATGGGGACGGAACGTTCCTTGTACCGCCCCGCATCGCTTGCCGCATTCGGTTGCAGTGACAATGCGACATGGAGCTACCATTATCTTACCTCGGAAGGTCCTGCCGGCCGGATTATCCGAATCACCCGTTCTGCCGATCAGACGGCAGCTTCAGGCGGTTTGCAGATTCCGTTTTCCCGGTCCGTTTCCCATCCCCAGCGTTTAGTGATTTCCTTCCGTATCCGTGCCTCCAAAGAGCTGTCCGCCGTGCCGCTGCGCTTCGGGTATGCCGACGGCACGGAGACGGACGGACAGGATACCGTGAACGTTACGACCGAGTGGCAGTACCGGTTGAGCCTGATTACGGTGGACTTTCCCGCGGAATATGCCCGCGTACTGGCTTTCGACCTTTCGGGGCATCTTGATCCGGGCGACTGGTGCGAGGTTGCCGACCTCAATGTCTGCCTATTAGACCACCTTTCCTCCTTTGCCGAAGCCGCCAAAATCCGTATCGGCCGCATCACGGGAATTGCCGACCCGCTGTTCGGCATGCTGCAAGGTTACGGGGCTTACTTCCAGCGTCTCTACGCCACGCGGGACGTCCACGTGGCCGGTACGCTGACCGCCGGTGACGAAGGCGGCTTCGGCAGCACCTTCTACGCCGGACGCATTCATAAGAACTGCATCCTCGACTCGTTGAACGGCAATTTCACTACGACGGTCGTGCGCCTTTCGTCCACCACACCGACCGGTATCGGCAAAAACATTTTGCTTCCTGTTAGCGGCGGGACATTGCTTTGCCAGAAAGAAGCATGGGCGGAGAAACACGCAGGCGAGCGTTACTGCCTTTCGTTCTGGTGTTATTGCCCGTCCAAGCAAGAGACTTCGTTCGATATTCTTCACGGGGGAAAGGTGCTCGCCAGCCTTATGATGCCCCAGACATGGCAACGGGTACATATCGCCTTCGACATAGAGCCTGTCCCCGGTAACGACCTTTGCATCGATTTCCGCACCGAGAACCGGGTGGTCTGGTTTTTCAGTTCCCCACAGCTTGAAAAAGGGAGCGTTCCAACGCTGTACCAACCCACGGACGATACCCTGAACGAAACCGACGAATACGGGGCATGGTTCTGCCGGGGCGGTGTGGGCGGTACGATCCAGCACCCTCTGCTGCGCTTGGATCCGGACGGTTCCATCCGTGCCGGCAACGATTCGTTCGTCATCAACCCCGACGGCAGCGGATATTTCTCCGGCGGCCGTTTCCGCTGGAACAAAGACACCATCATCTTGCAGGATGTCACCATCCGCTGGGAGGATTTGGACGAGGAGATGCAGGAACAGATGAGACCCCGTTTCGTTACCGTCGAGGGCGGTACGGTGTTCCATTATTCCGATGCCGTTTCAGACAATCTCTGCGACCCGGCGGAAATCCTCCTGACCGGCACGGCGCAGAACCTGACAGCGGATTCCTGCCGCTGGGAATACCTTGCCGCAGACGGCGGGTGGAAAGACACCGGAGAAAACTCGTCCGTTTATGCGCTCACACCGGACTTTCCCGGCTGGGAAGGACGGAACGTGCTGACACTCCGCTTCGTTGTCCGGTCCTCCGGCACGTCGTACCACGCTACCCATACCGTCTCCAAACAATACGACGGCAGTGACAGCTATTCTCTGTATGTGGAGTCCGATTCGGGTACCGTTTTCCGTAACCACATGGTCGAGACGACACTCCGCGCTCGCCTTTACAAAGCAGGAACGGAAATCACGGACCGGATTCCCGATGAACAGTTCCTTTGGAGCCGTATCAGCGACGATGCCGAGAGCGATGCCCTCTGGAATGCGGAGGAACATCGGGGACGCACGTTGCTGATTACCGGGGAGGATGTGTGGCGTAAGGCGGTATTCAACTGTGAAGTATTCAAATAGGAATTGCGTTACGGGTGAAATCCTTAAAAATTTCTATCTTTGCCCCTGAAAATAAAAAACATTGATATGAAAGAACTTGTAGAAAAAATCAACGGACTAATGGAGTCCTTCTCAAAAGATGCCAAGGCTCAGATTGAAGCCGGAAACAAAGCTGCCGGCACCCGTGCCCGCAAAGCATCGTTGGAACTGGAGAAAGCACTGAAAGAATTCCGTAAGGTTTCAATCGAGGCTTCGAAGTAAGCCCGTTCGACAACATCGAAAAAGAAGCATGGTCAGAGGATCATGCTTCTTTTGTTTTATGCCGTTCTTATCTATAAACTCATTGCCCACATATCCGGCTATTCTTATACAAACAAAACGTATGAGCAGCCGACAACTTATCGCCCGTGGGCAAGCCACGATTTACATACAGAAGGATTCCTACACAATCAACCAATCGCTCGGGGAATACGTCTTTCTCGCAGATCATTCGGGAAAGGTACTCTCTGCCGTTACCTTGACTTCGACCATCAAGGTTACCTGGGGTGATGCGGACTACAAAGACTTTACCATCGGGACGATTGTCAAACCGGCGGGTTTCTCGTCCATTTCAGTGGATAACAGCCGAAAAACAGTGACCTATACGGTTGTTGCCGGAACGACAACCCTTGCCGACCACGGCTCTTTGGATATTCCTGTTACCATTGCGGGGACGGTTTACCGCTTGTCGTTCGTCTGGTCGAAAGCGAAAGCCGGTGTGCCGGGCACAGCAGGTGCCGATGCCAACCTGCTGGACTGGGTACGGGAATGGAATACCGGTAAAACGCTCATCGACAGTCATACCGTCATCACGCCGAAACTCTTTGCCGGTGTGAAGAACACGGACGGAACCATTACAGGGACTGCCATCGGCCGTTTTTCCCTCAGTACGAAAACCGCGTCGGGCAGTATTGCCACCGAGACCATCGACGGGATCTGCGGGTTCAGGAACGGATACAAAACCTTTCTTTTGGATAACGGCGGCAACGTCCAGCTCGGTTACGGCGACCAGTTTGTCCGCTATGATGCCGCAACCGGTAAAATCACGTTCGGTGCGGGTGTCAGCCTGAACTGGACCAATGCCATCCAGCAAGCCAAGACTGAAACGCTTAACGCCGCAGCTGCTACTGCCCAGAGTAAAGCGGACGCTGCATTGGGCAGTGCCAAGAGCTATGCCGATACCAAGAAAAGCGAAGCCGTCAACAGTGCTGCCGCTACTGCCCAAAGTAAGGCCGATGCGGCTTTGAACTCGGCCAAAAGTTACGCTGACACGAAAAAAAGCGAAGCCATCACGCAGGCAGGCAAAGATGCGGACAGTAAAATCTCTGCATTGACCGCTACGCTGAACGCCTCCATTGCCGATGCCAAGAAAGCCGGTACGGATGCCCGTGCCGTGGCGGATGCCATCACCTCGAAAGCCAATACGGAAGGCTGGTCGAACAAGCTGACCTACATCGATGCAAACGGCATATTCACGGGGAAACTGTCCGCCAACACCGTCAGCGCCATCAACATCAACGCCTCGCAGATTACGGCAGGCATCATCGCTACCGCCCGTCTGAATGCTGCGGAGATCCGCTCAAACATCATCAATGCGGCCTACATCAACGGTCTGACGTGTGCTTTCGTTCGGGGCACCATCGGCGGCTGGACTATCGGTGCAACCACGTTATCCAACAGCCATATATTGTTGGACAGCGGCAACAAACGGGTGGTCGTTTATGGGGCCAGTTCGGGAGCAACAAGCGGCAAGCGGGTACAACTCTATTATAACTCTGATACGGATTTCGGATTTTTCGCCACGGATGCCGCCGGTACTTGTCTTGCCCGTTTCGGTTCGTCCAACCAGATTGCCGGATGGAACATTGATGCGAGCCGTATCTATAAGAACAACATCGCATTGGGTGCGGACGGCTCCATCACGAACGGCAGCAAATGGAAGCTGAACAACGATGGTTCCGGCAGTATCGCGTCGGGGAACATCTCATGGAATGCAGCCGGTGCGGTAACCTTTTCGGCGGCGGTGTCGCTGAACTGGACCAATGCGGCCAATTCGGCATTGGCGTCCGCCAAAACGTATGCTGATACCAAGAAAACGGAAGCCGTCAATGCAGCGGCGGCAGATGCCACCAGCAAGTCCGATGCTGCCAAAGAACTGGCACGGGCGATGGCATTCGGTAAAATGCTCTACCGTGATCCGACTTTCCGTAACGGCAATAATAGCGTCAATGTCTATAACAATGCAGGTAACGGTACGGTGACCGTAACCCGAACCGGCGCATCGGCTCCCAATGACAGCGGTTATGTATTGGAGATTAAAACTACCGGAAGCGCCTCTCCCGGATTCGGAGGCTTCACGTTCTATACCCAAACCGGATATAAAAAGATATTCATTGTCCGTATCATAGCCAAAATTCCGACCGGACGGCAGATTGCCTGGGCAACAAATAACATCGGTACGGGCGGCTCCAGCAAATGGCTGACTCCGACAGCCGGTACGGGAGACTGGTGCGAGTACATCTATAAAGTCATGTGCGGTACTGCATCCTTTTCCTCGACCAACTTTTTTTATCTGACAGGTGGTGCGGCCGCTACAGCCGAAGCACCGGTTACATGGCAGGTGGCATACGCGACCGTGTTCGATGTCACTTCGTCGGAACGGTACACCACGACCATCGATGCCAACGGTATCTATACCGGCACGCTGACTGCGGCGCAGATCAATGCCGTCGCCATCGACGCAGGTAGTATTCGGACGGGGACGCTCAGTGCCGACCGTATTGCTGCGGGGAGCATCAACTCTTCCAAGCTCGATGCAGCCAGCATCAAGGCCAACATCATCAACACGGAGTACATCAACGGTCTGACCTGTACATTCGTGCGGGGTAAGATCGGCGGGTGGACCATCGGGGCGGACAACATCACGGCCGGCAGTGTGGGTGCTGTCGGTGCCATGCCAATCCAGATCCGTTCGGCAGCCGGCGGTTCGGGCTATTGGTACACCGGTGCCTACAAACCGCAGGGTATCGTGATGACATGGTGCCAGAGCAGCAATGCCGGTCATGTGGTCTTCGGGCAGATCGCCGCTTCGGGCAGCACGGTCAAGACGGGCTTTCTCGGCATCCAGATGATGACGTGGGACAACGTGGAATACTTCTGTCTGTCGGCCAACTACACCAAGTCGGGAGCCAAGGAGATTTACAACCGCATTGCGGGATGGGCTTTCGACAACAGCCGTATCTGGAAAAACAACGTCTCGTTGGGTGCCGACGGCTCCATTACCAACGGTACCCGCTGGAAACTCAACAACGACGGTTCTGCCTCATTCGGTTCCGGCCGGAGTATCTTCAACACGGATGGTTCGGGACAGGTGGCCAACGGCAAATTCAAGTGGGATGCCGCCGGCAACATCATCGCCCAAGGAGGCAAATTCAAGGACGTGACCATACAGGGAACGATCCGTAGTGCCTTCGTCCAGAACGACCCTTCCATCTGGATTGTCGTAGGCGGCGGCACGACCAGTGAGGTACAGACCGACCCCGTGCATTACGACAACGTGGTATGTACGCAATCCGGAGGCTGGAACGAAAACATCAACCTGCAATGGACGCTGGAAAACTCCGGCCGCCGGATTTGTCTGGTCAATTACAAATGGGGTTCTACCGTCTCTACGGGAGTGATGAGCATCACGGCTCCGAGCGGGAAATATTTCTACGAAGACGGTATCTCGAAAACGACACTCAAATTCTCCCGAGAGGTCATCGAGATGATCGGTTACGGGGACGACAAGACCTTTTTCGGATGGATTATACTCAACCGCCGGGACCTGATGACAACCAGCCGATACGGAAAGTTTCAGCAAATTCTTGTTACAGGCATTGTTACCGGAACAACTTCCAGCGCATCTATCCGCTATTTCTGTTTCGACGGTTCAAAATCCGTATCCGTCAGCCGATTGGGAAAAGGCATGTACCGTGTCTATCTTCCCTCTTCGTGGGGATTGTCAAGTCGTTACCTCGTCATGGCTACCGGAATATATTCCACGGCGGAAAACACCCCGATTTACCCGACGGTAAAAGCGATCTATTCCTACTATTTCGACATTTACACGCAGGACGACGCTTCCCGGAATGACGGCTCGTTCAATTTTCAGGTAATCAGTACGGCGGATTGGGATTTGTAATCTTTTTTGGAGCATTGTCACCTGTTCCGTTCCTTAACATGCTATTCTTTCATAAAACCTGCTATATGAATATCATCCGTATCACGACAACAAAGACGGCGCAGGAACGCACGGACCGCGCCTTCTACAACCTGGACTTCACCATCACCGACAACGCATTGGAGCGGGTGGTGGCGACTGTTTACACCCCCGAAAGCCGTCCCGACAGCGACACGCCTCCGGTCTTTATCGGCACCATCACCTACGAAAACGGACAAATCTTCTGCTCTCTGCCCAAAGAAGCATCTATTGCCGGTATGATGGCCGACTTCGAGAACTTTATGGTACAGATTCAGTCCGCCGTTACCGCTGAGACAGCAACCGAATAACACGAAAACCAATTATCAGCAATATGGAATTAAACATCAAGGACCGGCTCTACATCC
>ENA-UEOI01001614-UEOI01001614.1-human-gut-metagenome-genome-assembly--contig:-NODE-1614-length-18719-cov-5.054822_pt1 | contig 18719 bp, 14 predicted proteins | sample MGYA00242883_ERZ507882 | MGnify/ENA primary metagenome ERZ507882 (study PRJEB26167, sample SAMN06115502) | human gut metagenome | host: Homo sapiens | place: China:Chongqing | collected 2015-07-29...
AACGGTCGATTCCGTCGGAGGTAAAATAGTTGAAATATGTTCTTTATTACTTCTGTTTTGCGGAAAAACCAAAAATTGCGATTTTTGGGATTTCGGTGAAAAATTGAGGTGTTTTTCCGGAAAATAGCGTGAAAATTCGGGTTTATTGTTGAAAAATGGCCTTATTTTTCGGAAAATGTTGAAAAAAATCGGTGTTTTTCGAAAAATAGCCGTTTTTGTAAAAACAACGTAACGGAAAAATAATTACATTTGCAACCAGATAATAATACATACGGCGGCGGGGGAGAAGCCTCCGGTTAGTTAGGTCGGAGAGAGCCTGCCGCGAGGCAGTTGTCCGTTGAATTTCAGGTTAGGTTTTAGTTTAGCAATTATTTCGGTTTCTCCCCTGCCCGTATGTTTTTCGGAACACTAATCCAATTCAGTTGATTATGTCATCATTACTCAGATTCAAGATGGTCGATGCGGCTATAAACCACACCGCCGTCGAGGTTAATGCCCCCGAAGGACGTCCGTCGGACTATTTCGGCAAGAAGGTGTTCGGGCGCGCCGCCATGCGCAAGTACCTGAACAAGGCGACTTACGAAGCGCTGGTCGATACGATGGAAAACGGCACGCGCCTGACGCGCGAGGTAGCCGACAGCATCGCGGCGGGCATGCGGCAGTGGGCGCTGGAGCACGGCGCGGACCACTATACGCACTGGTTCCAGCCCTTGACGGGCGGTACGGCCGAGAAGCACGACGCCTTCGCCGATCCCGACGGCTGCGGTTCGGTGCTGGAGGAGTTTTCCGGCAAGCTGCTCGTACAGCAGGAGCCGGACGCGTCGTCGTTCCCCAACGGCGGCATCCGCAATACGTTCGAGGCCCGCGGCTATTCGGCGTGGGACCCGACGTCACCGGCGTTCATCGTCGATACGACGCTCTGCATTCCGACCGTCTTCATCGCCTATACGGGCGAGGCGCTCGATTACAAGGTGCCCCTGCTGCGCTCGATCACGGCCGTGAACAAGGCTGCGACGGAGGTGTGCCGCTACTTCGATAAGAACGTGCAGCGGGTCGTGTCGTATCTGGGCTGGGAGCAGGAGTATTTCCTTGTGGACGAAAGCCTGTGGGCCGTGCGTCCCGACCTGATGCTCACGGGGCGTACGCTCATGGGCCACGAGTCGGCCAAGAACCAGCAGCTGGAGGACCACTATTTCGGTGCGATCCCGACCCGCGTGATGGCATTTATGAAAGACCTCGAATACGAATGCCTGAAACTGGGCATTCCGGTCAAAACCCGTCATAACGAGGTGGCTCCCAATCAGTTCGAGCTGGCGCCGGTCTACGAGGAGGCTAACCTCGCCAACGACCATAACCAGTTGCTGATGACCGTGATGGACAAGATCGCCCGCCGTCACCGGTTCCGCGTCCTGCTGCACGAAAAGCCCTTCAAGGGCATCAACGGTTCGGGCAAGCACAACAACTGGTCGCTGGGCACCGACACGGGCGTGAATCTGTTCGGACCGGGCAAGACCGCTTCGGAGAACCTGCAGTTCATCACCTTCCTCGTGAATGCCATCTCCGCGGTCTACAAGTTCAACGGCCTGCTGAAAGCCTCGATCATGAGCGCCACGAACGCCCACCGTCTGGGCGCCAACGAAGCGCCTCCGGCCATCATCTCGACCTTCCTCGGCACGCAGGTTTCGGCCGTACTCGACAAACTGGCCGCCAGCAAGGGCGACGACGCGATCCGTTTCGACGCCAAGAACGTCTTCAAGATGAGCGGCATCTCGCACATCCCGACGCTGCTGCTCGACAACACCGACCGCAACCGCACTTCGCCGTTCGCCTTCACGGGCAACCGCTTCGAGTTCCGCGCCGTGGGTTCGTCGGACAACTGCGCTGAAGCGATGATCGTGCTCAACACGGCGATGGCCTACGAACTGACGGAGTTCCGCAAAAAGGTGGACGCCAAGATCGAAGCCGGCATGAAGAAGGAGAAGGCCATTTACGAGGTGCTGAAACAGATGATCAAGGCCTGCAAGGCGGTGCGTTTCGACGGCAACGGCTATTCCGACGAGTGGAAGGCCGAGGCGAAGAAGCGCGGTCTGGACTGCGAGACCTCGACGCCGCTGATTTTCGAGCGTTACCTCGACAAGGCGACCCTCGAAATGTTCGGTTCGATGGGCGTTTTCACCGATGTCGAGCTGGAGGCCCGCACCGAGGTGAAGTGGGAGACCTACACCAAGAAGATTCAGATCGAAGGCCGCGTGCTGGGCGATCTGGCGATGAACCATATCGTGCCTATTGCGTCGAAATACGAAGCCCTGCTGCTGGACAAGGTCTACAAGATGTCGCAGATTCCGGGACTGAACGCTTCGGCCGACATTGCGCTGATCAAGAAAATTCAGTATCATACGGCGGAGATTCAGCGTCTTACGGGCGAAATGATCGACGCGCGCAAGAAGGCCAACAAGATCGAGCAGATGCGCGAAAAGGCGATCGCCTACCACGATACCGTGTCGGTTTTCTTCGACGAAATCCGCCGCCATATCGACAAGCTGGAGGAGATCGTGGACGACCAGATGTGGCCGCTGCCCAAGTACCGCGAGCTGCTTTTCCTGCGCTGATGCGCTCCATAGTAAATAGTATTGACGTATTGTGCGATAATCCGGGCTTGCCGCCCGGATTATTTCTTTATCTTTGCTTCCCCGGAGGCTGCGAATAGTGTGCGGCCGCCGGATTGATTATAATAAGTATGGAGTATTTGAAGAGTTGGTTTCGCGGATTCGAGCAGGGGATTGCCGATTTGCAGCCGCAGCAGCGGGAGGTGCTGTTCCGTGCGTGCGCCGTAAACTGCGTGCATGGAGGAACGTTCGGACTCTACCGAAGTCTGTTCGAGGCGGCGGAGGGGGATTTGGACCGGTTTTTTGTGAAAATAGACGAACTGGAGGGCGTTCGTGGCGAAATCGTGTGTGCGGGACGGGAGTACAACCTCTGTTTCGAGGCTTGTTCCTGTGCCCTGCACCGTGCGGGGTGCGTGAATACGCCGATGTTGTGCGAATGTTCGCGGCAAAGCGTGCTTTACGTGGTGTCCGAACTCTGGCCGGATCGGAAATTCGGGGTGGAAGTCCGCGCGTCGATCCTGCGGGGCGGGGACGAGTGCGTGCTGAATATCCGGGTCGAATGACGGATCGGCATGCGGCCGCCGGGGCGGAAAACGGTCCTGCCGGACGCAGCTCTGGCCGGGGACGCGTCCGCTGCGGTGCCCGGTGTCGGAATCCGGCCCGCGCCTGATATTGTGCCGGATACCGTGCCGCCGTTGCGCTTGATCTCCTGCCCGATGCCGCGTCCGCTGCGGAATCGTGATTTCATAACGCGGATAACCGTTTTTTTGCATTTATTTTTTACTTTTGTTTTCATGAAAATCATTGCCGACAGCGGATCGACCAAATGCACTTGGCTGCTCATCGACGGCGTGCATACCCGCGAGGTGCGCACGCGGGGAATCAACGCCGTGCAGCACTCGCCGGAGCAGATACGCGAAGCCCTTGCGGAACTTCCGCCCTGCGGCGCGGCCGAAGCCGTCTATTTTTACGGCGCAGGGTGCGGACGTACGTTTCCCGACGCGACGGCGAAGATGGTCCGGGCGCTGTCCGAACGTTTCGGTGCGGAGCATGTCGAAGCCGAATCGGACTTGCTGGGCGCTGCGCGGGCCTTGTTCGGCCGGGGCGAAGGAGTGGCCTGCATCCTCGGCACGGGTTCCAATTCGTGCTGGTGCCGCGGCGGCGAAATCGTGGAAAACGTACCGCCGCTGGGCTACGTTCTCGGCGACGAGGGCAGCGGCGCGACGCTGGGGCGCAACCTCGTTAACGGTATCTTCAAGGGGCATATTCCCCTGCGGGACGAGTTTCTCGCGGCGCACGGACTGACTTATGAGGAGATCATCCGCCGGGTTTACCGGGAACCTTACGCCAACCGTTTTCTGGCGTCGTTCGCGCCGTTCGTCCATGCGCATCTGGACCGTCCCGATATCAGGGATATGGTTGCGAGGAGCTTCGCCGATTTCGCCGGGCGCAACCTGAGCCGTTATCCCGCCCATCTGCCCGTGGCGTGCGTGGGCGGCGTTGCGGCCGCTTTCGGGGATTTGCTGCGCGAAACGCTGATGCGCTGCGGCCGCGAGGTGGTGACGATCGTCCGCTCTCCGGCGGCCGGATTGACAGAATATCATTATGGAAAACAGAATAACCGAACAGGCTTCGGCCTATGACGATTTACAGCGGATGTCGGTGCACGACATCCTGACGGGTATCAACCGCGAAGACGCACGCGTGCATGAAGCCGTGCGTACGACGATTCCGGTGATGGAACGTTTGGTCGAACGCATCGTCGAGCGCATGCAGCGCGGCGGACGCATGTTTTATATCGGTGCGGGCACGAGCGGCCGGCTGGCCGTCACCGACGCTTCGGAACTGCCCCCGACCTACGGCGTGCCGTTCGACCGTGTGATCGGCCTGATCGCCGGGGGCGACGGGGCTTTGCGGCGGGCCGTGGAGCATGCCGAGGACGACATGGAAGGTGCGTGGCGCGATATGGCGCCTTACGCTCCGACCGGGAAGGACGTGCTGATCGGCATCGCCGCATCGGGAACGACGCCTTATGTGATCGGCGGCCTGCGCACGGCGCGGAAACACGGACTGCTTACCGGCTCCATAACCTGCAATCCCGCCTCGCCCGTGGCGGCCGAAGCGGAGTATGCGCTCGAAGCGGTCGTCGGTCCCGAATTCGTGACCGGCTCGACCCGCATGAAGGCGGGCACGGCACAGAAGCTGATGCTCAACATGCTCTCGACCGCCGTGATGATCCGGCTGGGCCGCGTCGAGGGCAACCGCATGGTCAATATGCAACTTACGAACGACAAACTCGTGGCCCGCGGCACGCGCATGGTGGCCGAAGCTTCGGGGCTGGACGAGACGCGGGCACGCGAACTGCTGCTGCGTTACGGATCGGTAAAAAAAGCATTGGAGCATGTACCGGAGTCTGAATGAATATATCGCGCGGCTGGAGCGCGAGGGTGAACTGGTCCGGATCGGGGCGCCCGTATCGCCCGTGGAGGAGATCGCCGAGATTACCGACCGCATCTCCAAGACTCCGGGCGGCGGCAAGGCGCTGTTGTTCGAAAATACCGGCACGGCGTTTCCCGTGCTGACGAATCTGTTCGGCTCCGAACGCCGCATGGCGCTGGCGCTCGGCGTCGGAACGCTCGATGAACTTTCGGAGCGTATCGACGGCCTGCTGAAGCAGGCGGCCGCGCCGCGCAATTCGCTCTCAGACAAACTGCGCGCCCTGCCGATGCTGGCCGAGATGGCGCGCTGGTTTCCCCGGACCGTGTCGGGCCGGGGCGCGTGCCAGCAGGTCGTGCTGACCGGCGCCGAGGCGGCGCTCTCCGCGCTTCCGATCCTCAAATGCTGGCCTGCGGACGGGGGCCGCTTCGTGACCCTGCCGATGGTCAATACGGTCGATCCCGAAACGGGCGTGCGCAACGTCGGCATGTACCGCATGCAGGTCTTCGACGACCGTACGACGGGCATGCACTGGCATGTCCACAAGACCGGAGCGCGCCATTACGACGCTTACAAGCGTCTGGGCCGCCGGATGCCCGTTTCGGTCGCGCTGGGCGGCGATCCCGCCTATACCTACGCCGCGACGGCTCCGATGCCCGACAACATGGACGAATACCTGCTGGCCGGGTTCCTGCGCCGCCGTCCGGTGAAGTTGGTGAAGTGCGTTACCAACGATATATATGTCCCTGCCGACTGCGACTTCGTGATCGAGGGCTATGTCGATCCGGCCGAAGAGAAGGCGGCCGAGGGGCCTTTCGGCGACCATACGGGCTTCTATTCGCTCGAAGACCGCTATCCGCGTTTCCATGTCACGGCCCTGACCCGCCGCCGCGATGCGGTTTATCCGGCTACGGTCGTCGGCATCCCGCCGCAGGAGGACGCATGGATCGCCCGCGCGACGGAGCGGATCTTTCTCGCCCCGATCCGCATGGCCCTGCAGCCCGAAGTCCGCGACCTGACGATGCCCGAAGCCGGTACGGCCCACAACGTCGCCGTCGTTTCGATCGACCGCCGTTACGAGGGGCAGGCCGTGAAAGTCGCCCAGTCGTTGTGGGGCGCGGGACAGATGATGTTTAACAAATACCTGCTCGTCGTGCCGTCGGGGACCGACGTGCGCGATTCCGATGCGCTGGCGCGGTTGCTGCGGCGGATCGATCCCGTGCGCGACCTCGTTCGCAGCGAGGGAATCCTCGATGTGCTGGACCATGCCACGGCGACGCCCGGCTTCGGCGGCAAAATTGCAATAGACGCCACGGCGGCCGGCCCTGCGCCGGACTCGGCGTCTTCTGCGCAATCCGCGCAGCGGCTGCCGGAGGGCTGCCGCACCGATCTGCTCGAAAAGTGGGGCGCGGCGCTTGCCTTCGCCGAACCGGGGGCCGAGGTTCGAACCCCTGAGGGGGTGCGATATTTCGTGCTGTTCGACCCGGCGGCGGCGGAATTGACGCCCGAAGAGCTGTTGTGGCTCGCGGCGGCCAATACCGATCCGCGGCGCGACGTGCGGACGGAGGGCGCGACGCTCGTGATCGACGCGCGGAGCAAACGTCCCGGCGAGGGCCGCAATCCTGCGCGGTTTCCCAACGTCGTGACGGCGTCGGAAGCGACCGTCGGGCTGGTCGATCGCCGCTGGACGGAGTACGGGCTGGGCGCTTTCGTGGAGTCGCCCTCGCGGCGTTACCGCCGTCTGCTGCTCTCCGGTGGTGCGCAGTGGTAGGTTCCGGCCTTTGCCGGAGGGTATGTAAATAGTCTCTGCATATGGGAAAGTTTTTTACAGAACGTGAGATTCGGGCCGTGGCGGTTTTTCTGCCGCTGGCCGGACTGCTGGTGCTGGGCCTCCTCCTCGTGCGTCCGAAAGCCGATCCCGCGGCGGCCCTGCGGGCTGAAGCCGAAATGGAGGAGCGGGCCGATACGGTCGTCATGCGGCCGTTCGATCCGAACACCGTGGATTACGACGGCCTGCGGCGGCTGGGGCTTACGAAACACGAAGCCGTGAGCCTGCTGAAATACCGCGCCGCAGGCAAGATTTTCCGTATTCCCGAAGATGTGACGCTCTGTTACGGCATCAGCGATTCGCTCTTTTGCCGGCTGGAACCCTACATACGCATCGGACGCAAGTATGCCATCGCTCCGCAGGAGTACCGCACGGGGCGCGTCGTCTCCGAGCCGATGCCGCCTGCGCTGTTCCGCATCGACACGGTGAGCGCGCGTTACCTGCGGGCCATCGGCGCATTGTCGAAACGGCAGGCCGAAGCCTTTGTTCGATGGCGCGACCTGAGCGGCATTTACGACATGGAGGAGCTGCGGGCGTGCTATGTGGTGAGCGATTCGGTTGCATCGGCGCTCGAACCTTACGTCATCTTCCCCGAACGCAAAGCGGAACCGATCGACGTTCCCGTCGAGATCAACACGGCCGATTCTGCCGCGCTGAGGAGCGTGGCGGGCATCGGCGAGAAGACAGTCGTCTCGATTATCGGCTACCGCGACCGGCTCGGCGGATTCCTCCGCGTGGAGCAACTCGCAGAGGTTCCGGGAGTCACGGAACGCAATTATGAGAAAATTTTGAAACAAATTTACTGCGATAGTTGTGAAATTCGGAAAATTGATATTAACTTTGCAACCCCGAAAGAGTTGGGCCGGCATCCGTACATTCCGCCGCAGACCCTTCGGAAATTACTTAAACGAAGACAGTTGAAAGGAGGTTGGAGTACCGCAGAGGAATTGATCGAAGACGACATAATGACCCGCGAGGAGGCAGCACGGCTGGTTCCCTATCTGCGGTTCGGCGCCCGAAGCGGACCTGACGACGAGTAGACGAAGCGACATTGCAAGGGAAAAGGTATCGGAAGATATGCGTCCCGGAGGATTTTAAGTAAACGAAAGAATTAAAAAAACAATAAAAAGTAGAATATTATGATTATCATGCCGGTAAAAGAGGGCGAAAACATCGAGCGCGCCCTGAAGAAGTTCAAACGTAAATACGAGCGCACGGGCGTCCTGAAGGAGTTGCGCCGCCGCCAGTACTTCACCAAGCCTTCGATCGCGAAGCGCGTGGCGAAGCAGCACGCCATTTACGTGGAGAACATGTACCGCGACGAGGACTAGTCCTCCGGTGTTCTGCACCATATACGCCCCGGCCCGAAAGGTGTGGGCTTGAAGAATGTAACGACTTGGTTTATCAGGTCGTTACATTTTTGTATAGGAGAGTAGGTAACGGAAGGCAACGGTTTAATGCTCGGTTAGTATGAGCTCTTTTATTAAGGTTTGCTGACATAGCTGCAATCCCCTATGATTATATTGGGATTGTTCCAAAAGTCAGGAATGTGTTTCTGAATATCTTTTATGAGACTGGCTTGCTTGTATTGAAGCACTGAAGACCAAAATTCACCGATAACATATCGGGCATAGATTTTAAAACTTAACGTTGAATAAGAAGAGAAATCAGCATCAGACGAATAGGTTATATAGTATTTGTTTGCATAAGGCGATTCCGCCTCGCTATAATGGATACATTCACCTTTCTTTACAAAGCCTCTCTGATCATGTAAATAAAATTTCCAAAATTCGGCATCCGATATGTCTTCATAATGCTTACCTTTCACATGCTCTTGTTTATACTCGGAAAGATTTGCCGTAGCATGGGGTGGTATTGCTATGATACGTTGCTGCGAATAAGTTTTTGCGACTGCATTTTGTGAAGTACCGCCAACGGATGTCGAATTGGCCAACGTTCCTACGGTTCCTCCGATACCTAATACATTGGCTATGCCGCCCAAGTTGATTCCTATGCCAGAACTTCTGCCTGTTGTTATGTTGATTTGGGTAGCATCGAAATAGGTTTTATACGAACCATCCGTGTATACTCTGAATGTATTGGCTTTATCTATATATATCGTGTTATTGGTTTTGTTCTTATTCTCAAGATAATAACGCAACAAATAAGTTGCGGTCTGATCCTGATCGCAGACCGTAACGGGAATTATCGAAACTTCGATATCTTCATTTGAAAGTACCGATGAGTCCGCTACTGCCATGATCGGGAAAAACCATTTGGAGGGTTTTTCTGAAAGTTTGGTCGTTACACGTATCTCCGGCTTGTATTTTCTTATGAGTTCCGCATTATTTGTCGCGGGTGATTTTGCGATGTATTTGGACGAAGAATTTTCTTCTTGAACAACAGACCGGGATTCATCGTTAAATACATCCTTGTCGCCATTGATGTACTTAATCATGAATACATCGTCCTTAGACATGGTATAAGTCGGCCCATTTTGATTAGACCATTTTTTATAGTCGATTTCCGAATCGGAAACGGCTAACACTTTGGCTTGAATTTCATCGCCATTCTTCCTGATAATGACATCTTGTGCCGAAGCGCCGATGGACATCAGACAGAACAAGATTGACAATTCTATTCTCATATGACTGCTGTGCGTAAATTTGACATTCCGGGAAAATCTATACTGTACACCTTGGTTGGAAGAAAAATGTGCAATAAAAATACAATAAAATCCAAAAACATAAAAAATTTTTAGCGATTTTCTCAATGCTCTTGTATCCGTGTTATGATGCCAGTGGGGCGAAGCGCCGGTACGGTTACCGGTCCGTCGGGTATTGTTTGCGACGAATTTGGGGATTGAATATCTGTTTGTCAGATGTGAACTATATTTTTTAGTTTAAAAACTATGTAAAATAGTTGCATGTGAATTTTTTTTAGTTACCTTTGCTGGCGGACACCGGGATATACTCGTTTGCCCGGTTTTAAAAACAACCGACGCTATGGAAAAACTGACACGCAGGGAAGAGGAACTGATGCGCTGTTTCTGGGAACACGGCCCGCTGTTCGTGCGGGAACTGGTCGCGCTGGCCGCCGAGCCTAAACCCCATTTCAATACGCTCTCGACGATGGTCCGCGCTCTCGAAGCCAAGGGCTATGTCGGTCACAAGACCTTCGGAAGCACCTATCAGTATTATCCGGTGGTGACCGAAGAGGAGTTTTCCCGCCGCACGCTTGGCGGTGTCATCAGCAAGTATTTCGAGAATTCCTATCTTGGGGCGGTTTCCGCGCTGGTCGAGGAGGAGAAGATTTCGGTCGAGGACCTTCGAGAGCTGATCGACCGCATCGAAAATCAAAACCGCCGGTAGCCATGTACGCCCTGATGATCTACAGCCTGAAGGTCGGCGCCTGTCTGGCGGTGTTTTACCTCTTTTTCAAACTGCTGCTGAGCCGCGAGACCTTCCACCGCCTGAACCGTATCGTGGTGCTGGCGGCTATGGTGCTGTCGTTTATACTGCCGTTCTGCGTCATTACGATCTACCGTGAACTGCCTGCCGCACCGGAGATGCCAGCTGCGGAGCAGCTCTTCGAGGCGCCTGCCGAACCGCAGCCCGAACCGTTTCCGTGGGATAAGGCCGCGGCCCTTGTTTTTCTGACCGGAGCGGGGGCGACGCTGCTCTGGACGTTCGGATCGGTTTTCGGCGTGATCCGCATGATCCGCCGGGGACGTCGTGAACGGCTGGACGACGGAACGGTGCTGGTGCGTATCGGCCGCTCGGTGACACCTTTCAGCTGGTATCGTTATATCGTATTGTCAGAGAAGGATTTGGCCGAAAACGGCGACGCGATCGTCCTGCACGAAAAGGCTCATCTGCGTTTGCGCCATTCAGTCGATCTGCTGCTCACCGATCTCGCGGGCTGCCTCCAGTGGTTCAATCCCGCGATGTGGCTGCTTCGCCGCGAACTGCGGGCCATTCACGAATACGAAGCCGACGAGGCTGTCCTCGACAGCGGCGTCGATGCGAAACATTATCAACTATTATTAATAAGGAAAGCTGCCGGCGGGAGGTGGTACTCAGTCGCCAACAGCTTTAATCACAGTAAACTTAAAAACCGTATTACCATGATGTTACGTAAAAGATCGTCGCGGTGGGCCGTGGCCAGAGTGCTTTTCGTGCTGCCGCTTGCGGGACTTGCCCTCGGAGCCTTCGCCCGCACCGCCTATGTATTTCCTGATGACAAAGGTAAAAAAGAAAATGTTACGATTCTCATTCGGAACGCAAAAATCGACCCTTCGGACGGAAAATCCGGCAATCCGCTGATTCTGGTGGACGGCCGCGAAGTGAAATCGATCGATTCGCTTCCCGCCGACCGGATCGCTTCGGTCTCGGTGCTCAAGGATTCCGCGTCGAAAGTTTCGTACGGCGAAAAGGGCCGGGACGGCGTGATTATCGTCACGACGAAGGAGGACGGTGCCGACTCGCAGATGCAGACGTTCACGTACGGCGGCAACGGCAGTTCGACTGCCGTCGTGGTGCGCGGCGCCGGGACGGAGGCTGATTCCCTTGCGGGGAGAGTGCGTACGATGACCTACAGGATCGACGGCAGGCGCGACTCGCTCGGCGGAGACATGGTCTGGAAAATAAACGGGCGGGACGTCGATGCCGGCGACTTGGAAGAGTTGTCCGGAAACGTCCGGTCGATCCGCATTACCAAGGACGCCGCCGTGCAGGGGGAAGACTCCGCTGCTGCGGAGGGGATGATTCGCATTATGACCGGACAGACGATGCAGGCTGCGGACGCCGGCCTGAAAGCCGCCGAAGCGGGGATGCAGGCCGCCCGTGCCGGGCTTGATGCGGCACGCCGGTATATGTCGGCCGAGGAGTGGAAGCAGGCGCAGAAACAGCTCGAAGCGGCGCAGAAGCAGCTGGACGAAGCCCGCGCGCAGGCAAAGTCGGAAATCTCCTTCTCCGAGGCGATCGCAGTCGATATGCAGGACTCCTCCGCCGATACTGCTGACGGCGGGGCGGTCGTCGCGGGTGCGGTCGGCGGGACGGCGTCGGAAACGCCGTCTTATTGGCGCGTTACGACCGGCGAAGGCACGACGCGCGTGGATCATTCGAAAACGGAGTCCGGCAAAACGGTCTTTACGGGCCGCGTCACGCTGCACAATCCTTCGGAGATACCGGATAACTACGTGATTTTCATTAACGGCGAGCAAGCGTCCAAAGCGGACGTGCTTCGGCTCGCACCCCAGAAAATCAAGCGTATGGAGGTGTTGCGGGGCAAGGAGGCCGCCAAGGAATACGGTGCCGGCAGCGAGGGCGTAATCAAGATTACGACGCGCAGATAGCCGCAGGTAACCGCAGACAGCCGGAGGGGGGCGGATTGCCGGGTTGAGACGATAAAATCCGTTGCCGTCCGGTTGTATACGACGAAAACCAACCGCCATAAGCATAAAAAGTTCGCGCCCGGAACGGTTCTGCCGTTCCGGGTTTTTTCGGCGTGCGGGCAATGCAGGCCCGAAACTTGCGGAAATCGCCCGTGACAAGTTGTCCTTGCCTGCGTAAATTCCGGTTGGCGGCAGTCTCGGCGGGCGTCGGCGCGGTGAATTTTCAGCCCGGCCGCCCGTCGGTTTTGCCGGGACGACGCCTTCCCTGCGGAGAACCGTTCCGGGCGAAACCGAAAAATTTGGTTCTGCGCCCGGCTTGCGCTATCTTTGCATGGGAAACACAAAACAGAAGCTATGAAACGCCTGCTATTTTTTCTTACAGTCGTAACGCTCGTCTCGTGCGGCCGGTCGTTCGAAAAACGTACGGCCAAATATGCCGAAGTGGGGGAGATGAGCGACAACCGCGCGGCCGTGCTCGATATCAACGAGGGCGTAGGCCGCTGGGGCTATGTCGATGGAACGGGGCGGCTGGCGATCGAATGCCGCTATGCCGACGCCCGCCGATTTGCCGACGGACTGGCCGCGGTGCAGGTCCCCGAAGGAGCTTGGGGATATATCGACACCGTGGGACGGCTCGTGATCGCTCCGCAGTTCGTGCTTGCCGAACCGTTTGAGGACGGCATGGCGTGGGTGCAGGCCGCGGGCGAGCTTTGGGGCCGCGTCGATAAGTCGGGGAAGATGGTTATTCCCTGCCTGTACTCCGAAATCGGCGAGCCGGACGAGCGGGGCTGGATGCGTGTGCTGCGCGACGGCAAGTGGGGCTATCTGCGCGAAAACGGCGAAGTGGTCGTGCCGTGCGACTACAACCTGATCGGCGAGCCTAACGCATACGGCCTGATTCCCGTGACGAGCGGCGGCAAGCACGGCTTCTTGGACGCCGACGGCCGCGAAGTGCTTCCCTGCTTCTTCACCTACATTTCCGATTTCAAGGACGGCTATGCCCGGACCAACTACGGAGGCAGCATGATGCTGCGCGACGAGCCTTACGGCGGGCAGTGGGGACTGATCGACACGCTGGGCCGCGAGACGATTCCGTGCCGGTATTACTACCTCGATACGCCGGGCGAAGGACTTGCGGCCTTTATGCTCGAACAGTTCGGCAATTTCGGCTATGTGGACGTAAAGGGCAATGTGGCGATTTCGCCCCGTTTCGCCGTGGCGAAGCCCTTTTCGGGCGGTGTCGCCGTGGTGAGCTACAACAATGTCAATTACGGACTTGTGGACCGCAACGGCAATGAAGTCAGCTCGTTCCGCTATAAACGCATCGGGGAGTTCCACGACGGTCTGGCGCCGTTCAATACCAACCTTTACGGCATGAATTTTCAGGGGATGGAGCCGCGCTGCGGGTATATCGACACCGAAGGGCGCGAAGTGCTTCCCGCCAAGTGGGACGATGCCGGCGAGTTCAGCGAGATGCGCGCCCCGGTGATGCGTTTCGGCGTCAATTCCGAGGATTTCTACGACGCCCGCTGGGGGTATATCGCCACGAACGGGCAGCTCGTCGTGCCTTTCAAATACCACGAGGCATATCCTTTCAGCTGCGGTCTGGCCCGCGTTTTCGTCAAGGGGCTGGGGTACGGCTATATCAACCGCAAGGGCGAAGAGGTCGTTCCCTGCAAGTATCAGGAAGCCGAAGATTTCCACGACTTTACGGCGAAAGTGAAACAGTACGACCGGGTGATGACGATCGACGACAAGGGGCAGATCGTCGAAGGACAATAGAAAAACGGAGGGCTCGAACCTCCGTTTTTTTGTTTGCTGTCCGGTCGCCGGCTTATTTGAATCCCACGATTTCGGGCCGGGTCGGGCGGTAGCGGTATTGTTCGATGCGGGTCTGGTTCGACACGCGGACATATTCGCTCTCTACCAGTCCGCGTTTGCCGAAGGCGAGTCCCAGCCGTATCTGGACCGTGTTGAAAATCAGCCGTTCGTTCTTGATACGCACGCCGAAACCGAACGAGGTGAAGAAGTCGTTCTTGAAGATGTTGGGCGAATAGCCGATCAGTCCGAAGTCGGCGAATCCGAACAGGGCGATACGGAAGCCGAGGGGCTGATAGGGCGTGAAAAATACGGTCTCCGTGTTGAGGATCATGCGGTTGGTGCCGGTGACATGCTCCTTGAGCGCCTGCAGTCCGTTTATGCGGGTCATGCGGATTATTTCGTCGCTGCCCGTGCCGCGGTTCCAGCCCTGCGTATAGTTGAAGGCCAAAAACTGGCGGATGCGGCTGCGTTTGAACATGAACAGGTTCGAGAACCACTTCAGGTCCACGTCCACCGCACTATGGCGCCACATGCCGGTTGCGAGGTCGATATAGCTTCCCAGCGTGATACTTCCCATGACATAGCCCACCGAGCGGAATCCGCCGGTCGTATAGGTCATGCCCAGATACATTTCGTCGTTGAATTCTCCCCACGAGTATCCGCCGACCAGCTCGGCCTTGTAACCCGTCGCAAGGTACTCCCTTGTGCCGAATCCGTAGATCATGTTGGCCGAATAGAACTTCTCACGGTAGAGACCGGCCCCGAAGAGCATGGCGTCGTGGTCGTGCAGCGCGGGGTTGTGGTTGGGGGCGACCAGCGGCCGCCGGCTGAAACGGGCGTAGCTGTAGCGTCCCGTGAAATATACGCTCGAATTGATGGAGCGGATATAGCGCGACTTGCCGCCCCATGCGTCCAGATTGCGGACCTTGATGAGCAGCGAAGTGTCGAGGTCGATCATGTAGCGCTTCGACTTGACGTCGCTGTACGTAAGGCCGATTTCATAGTCCGTCGGACGTATGAACTCCTTGCGCAGCCCCATGTTCAGCTCCGAGTTGTAGAAGTCGCGTCCGGCCGAAAAATCCGCCGTGTAGAAACTTCCCAGAACGTTGGGGATTTCGTATTCGACGATGTTGCCGCCGTATGAGAAGTCTTTGCGGCTGAAGTTGGTGTTGAACTTCAGGGTGTTGCCCCAGCCGAAAATGTTGGCGTCCGACAGTCCGACCATCGTGCGGCCCTCGCCGTGGATGGCGCCGTCGACGCTGATCGTCCAGCTGTCACGGGTGCATATGACCATATTGACGCGTGTCGAATCCAGCGAGTCGGGCAGCAGGGTGATATCGACGTCGGAGATGTAGGGCCGCGAGCGGAGCAGCTGCTTGTTGCGCACGATCAGCTGCGGGTCGATCTTGTCGCCCGGCTTGAAGAGCAGGTCGCGGCGGATGACCCGGTCGCGTGTCAGCATGTGTATCTTGTTGCCCGTGCGTTCGAGCCAGTTGCCGTCGGAATCGAAGGGATGCCGGCGCTCGATGGTGATGTCGCCCACCGTTTTTCCCGCATAGGGTTCCAGCAGACGGCTTTCGTCCAGTACGCGGCCGCTGAATGTGGTGTCCAGCACGGGCTTTACGAAAAGCATTCTGTAGAGCATGCGCGGCACGGCGCGGCGGTTGGTCTTGGACTGGATGCTGTCATACAGTCTCTGATTGCGCTCGGAGGTGGCGGTGTTCAGGCTGTCTGGCTTGAACCCGTCGGGCGAGTTTATGTTGGGCGAAGTTATTTCGGGACCGCGCATGCCGGGACCGGCCGTTCGGGCGAAACAAACGCTCACTGCCGCGAGGACGGTTAGTACGAGTATGCAGATCCGGCGATACATGTCATCAAAGATAACGTAATTTTTCGGCAAAACGTATAAAAAAGCGCTTCCCCGAAACGGGAAAAGACGGCCGTGACGGTCGTCTTTTCCTCAATATACACTCTCTGCGGATGTTATCTCCGGGCATGGTCTGTGATTTTTCCGCCTTCCGGAATCGTACCGGGGCCGTGACGCCGCGTCGGAGTCCGTCTGCGCGCCCTTCCGGTTCTACCTGCGTCCCTCCTTGGCCTCGATACACTCGGTGGCGTGGGGCACTTTCATCAGGCGCTCCTTGGGAATGAGCTTGCCCGTGGTTTTACAGATGCCGTAAGTCTTATTCTCGATACGCACGAGCGCCATTTCCAGATTGCGTATGAACTTCATCTGGTGCGCTGCCAAGCGTCCGCTCTCCTCTTTCGAGAGAGTCGCCGCGCCCTCTTCGAGGACCTTGAACGTCGGCGAGGTATCTTCCGTGTCGTTGTCTGCCGTGTGGGTGATAGTGGCGCGCAGCAGCTCGTAGTCCGCACGCGCGTTCTCCAGCTTCTTCAGGATAAGCTGCTTGAACTCTTCGAGTTCGGCGTCGCTGTATCTGGTTCTTTCGTCTGCCATAGTCGTCTTCTCCTTAATTAGGTTTTATGTAAAATTAACTATTTTTTTCGGAAATACCAAATTTTACATCTCATTATACGATTCCGTCCGGACATACCCGCGCATCGTGCTCAGCATGAAACGCTTGCCGTTCCAAATTCACCGAAAAAGGGACTCGGAGACGTTCCGGACGGGCTAAATCCGCGTTACGGCGATCCGTACCGGCTCGTCATCGACATCCGAATCGACGATCACTCCGCCCGCAGGTTGTGCCGCGGCCTTGACCTCTACGGCCAGCGTCTGCGATGCGATGTAACCGGCGTATTTGGCGACGGCGTCGGCCACAAGCTCCTTCTGCTCGATCTCGACCCGGATCTTGTCCGTCACTTCGAATCCCGAATCCTTGCGGATATTCTGGATGCGGTTTATCAACTCGCGTGCCACGCCTTCCGCGCGCAGTTCCTCCGTTACGGTGATGTCGAGCGCCACGGTCAGCTTGCCTTCCGACGCCACGAGCCAGCCCGGCATGTCCTCCGAGGTGATCTCGAAATCGGCGGGGGTTACGGCGATCTTCTCGGCGCCGAGGTCGAGGATCGTCTCCGGAGCGGTTTCGATTTCGGCGATCCGCTCCTGCGTGAACTCCGCGGTCATGGCGGCGATCTGCTTCATGTATTTGCCGTAGCGCGGTCCCAGCGTCTTGAAGTTGGGCTTGATGCGCTTGGTGATGATGCCCGCCGTGTTCTCGATCAGCTCGATCTCCTTGACATTCACCTCGTTCATGATGAGCGTCTTCACGGCAGCGATATGCTGCGCCATTGCCGGGTCGAGTACCGGGATCAGGATCTTGGTCAGCGGCTGGCGCACTTTGATCGAGACTTTGCGGCGCAGGGCCAGCACCATCGACGATACGCGCTGGGCCAGCGACATCATCTCTTCCAGATCGGCGTCGATCAGCTTTCCGTCGGCCTTCGGGAAGGTCGAGAGGTGTACCGATTCGTCCGTATGGCGGCCGCTTACGGCGTTCAGGTCGCAGAAAATGCGGTCCGAGATGAACGGTGCGAACGGCGCCGCGAGCATCGAAACGGTCTCCAGACAGGTGTAAAGCGTCTGATAGGCCGCCAGTTTGTCCTCGTTCATGCCGCCGCCCCAGAAACGCTTGCGGTTGAGGCGTACGTACCAGTTCGAGAGGTTTTCGCCCACGAACTCCTGAATGGCGCGCGCCGCAGGCGTCGGGTCGTAATCTTCGAGCGAACGCGTCACGTCCCTTACCAGCGTGTTGAGCAGCGAGATGATCCAGCGGTCGATCTCCGGACGCTTCTCCACGGGAACCTCCGGCTCCCGGCCCGTAAATCCGTCCACGTTGGCGTAGAGGGCGAAGAACGAATAGGTATTGTAGAGCGTTCCGAAGAACTTGCGGCGCACTTCGTCCACGCCGTCCCTATCGAACTTGAGGTTGTCCCACGGCTGCGAGTTGGAGATCATGTACCAGCGCGTGGCGTCGGCTCCGTAGGTGGCCAGCACCTCGAACGGATCGACGCCGTTGCCCAGTCGCTTGGACATCTTGTTGCCGTTCTTGTCGAGCACAAGACCGTTCGAAATGATGTTCTTGAAAGCCACCGAGTCGAACAGCATCGAGGCGATGGCGTGCAGCGTGAAGAACCAGCCGCGCGTCTGGTCCACGCCTTCGGCGATGAAGTCGGCCGGATAGACCGTCTTGAAATGCTCGCCGCCGTTCTCGAACGGGTAGTGCAGCTGCGCATAAGGCATGGCGCCCGAATCGAACCACACGTCGATCAGGTCGCTTTCGCGCTTCATCGGCTCGCCCTTCGACGAGACCAGCACGATGCCGTCCACATAAGGACGGTGCAGGTCGATATTTTTGGTCGAATAGTTCTCCGCCGACATGTCGCCGACCTTGAAATTTTTGTAGGGATTCTCCTTCATGAAGCCTGCGGCGACCGACTTCTCGATTTCGCCCATCAGCTCTTCGACCGAGCCGATGCACTTCAGCTCCGAGTAGTCTTCCGTAGCCCATACCGGCAGCGGGGTTCCCCAGAAGCGCGAACGCGAAAGGTTCCAGTCCACCAATCCTTCGAGCCACTTGCCGAAACGGCCCGTGCCGGTCGATTCGGGTTTCCAGCGGATCGTTTTGTTCAGTTCGATCATCCGCTCGCGCAGCGCCGTGGTGCGGATGAA
>ENA-UEOI01001627-UEOI01001627.1-human-gut-metagenome-genome-assembly--contig:-NODE-1627-length-18648-cov-32.023262_pt1 | contig 18648 bp, 9 predicted proteins | sample MGYA00242883_ERZ507882 | MGnify/ENA primary metagenome ERZ507882 (study PRJEB26167, sample SAMN06115502) | human gut metagenome | host: Homo sapiens | place: China:Chongqing | collected 2015-07-29...
TCATCATACATCACGTATGAATCCCATGCTTTCTGTTCCGGAAATTCATATCTGAATGCTATCCCGTCATCGAATGCCCTTACAACCAGGTTTATCAGACGGCCGGAATCTGACCGTTCCTGCATGGGAACGGTCATTTCATTGCAACGGCTACGTACACTACTTGTCTTGCCGACAATGAGCTTGTATGTCTCATCAATCTTTTTACGCTGCACCTTTCCTGCTTTAAGATTCCTTCCGAACTCTCCGCTATCAAAGCTGAAACCAAGCAAAGAATTTGCTATAAGAGACTGCTTCCTATAGTCGATGTCATATGAAACACTCTCCGGCGTTACTTTCAGAGAAAATCTAAGTTTTCCGTCAGGAGACGATACAGACATTCTCTGCTGTGCAGAAACAGCTATAAAACAAAATAGTGCAACACACAAAACAAGAAGTTTCTTCTTCTCTGTCATCTTAATCTGTCTTTGATTGTACATCCCTATCCTAATTGACCTCAATCCACAATCTTGCCTGAAACATTATAGCGTTTCACATCAATGTTGCCATAAACCACGTTCAACACAGGCTTTCCTGCTTTCCATTCAATAGTTCCGAAACCGGTATCAGTACTGATGAAACTTTTGAAATCACCAATCTTAGAATTGATGTACATGGTTTTGTCAACAGCATCATACCGCACTCCTGTAAGCCCCTGCAACATTCCATAGCTTGCCATGGCACGTGCATACCAATGCCCGCACTCTATCTCATTGAATGGGTTTCTTACTCTTCCATCATATCTCTCACGGCATTCACGGACAATATCCAAGCCCTTTTCCACCTCACCTTTCATCATCAAATGACTGGCAACCTGATATTCGATACCGGTCCAGACTTCATTGCTGTATACAAAAGGCAGTGACAGCATACCACCCTTCGGCCATGTGCAAAGCAATAATCCGCCATCCTTACCACAAGCATACACCGGTCTTTGAGGATTGAAATGGTCTACCAAGTCATGTTTCAGATTGTATTTGTGTACGGCCACCAGATGGCTCCTGACCTTTTCATTGTCCAGCACTTCATCCAGTCCGCATACGGAAGCCATCCACATCCCTAAAATTCCATCGGACAGACAACCGGTACCGTATTGGTATTTTGGCCCTTCTTCCTTCAGCAATTTCAGGGCCTCATCGGAATAACTTCCCCCGAAAGACATTACATCAACCGGATTGGGAGCCTGAAGCCCTTCCCACTGAATCTTCTGTATGAAATATTCTCCATCGAAGAGTGCAGTTTCCATATATTTCTTGCCCTTTGACAGCAGGGCCGTATATTCCTTAACGGGTTGCTTCAGCTCCTTGCCCATCTCTATAAACGCAGTCAAAGCTCCCAAATAGAAACTTGTACACATGCCGTCCGGTCCCCAGAACTCGATGTCATAAGTATTGTGGTGCGGCTCTTCAAGATAGCCCTTATGCAAGGGGTCCCATGTACGGATGCAATAGTCAAGACTCTTTTTCACTGCCGGGAAAAGGTCTTTCATCCACTGTGTATCCCCGCTGATACGCCATTCACGGTAAACTTTCATAATCCCGCCCAACTGTCCGTCGGCAGCAGCATGGAAGTTGTGAGGCGGTGCCGAAATAGGCAAGTTGACTCTAAAATTCTGGTGTCCTTCCGTATTCTGGCTTACCCTGAATTCCGTTTCACGCAAGGTTCTTTCCAAAGACGGGAACAAATGGGGCAAAGCCTGTGCATAGTTCCACACATGCGTACAACTTCCGTGACAAGAGCCAAAAGAATCCTGACATCCTTCCCAAGCCCAAAATCTTCCATCCCATTGACGTAATACCGTAGGAGATTTCAATATAGTTAAATTAGTAGCAACAGCCTCCAGTACTTCTGCCGGCAAAGAGGAACTATAGAATGCATCACTGAACAGCCGGCTGTTCTTTTCCAGCATCGCCTGGTTTGCATCCCAATAGCCGATAACCTCATTCAAACTCTTGAAGCGCTCCGAGTACCAAGGTCTGTAGGTAGCTTCGACATCTCCTTCATCTGCCAGGAATTGTTTTTCTTCTTCAGAAGAATCCACAACCTGCCAGTCTCCCCAACTGTTACTTTCAAAATCGGCAAGTAAGGTGGATGTAGAAGACAAGTTGTAAATATCTTCATTCCTATTGTCTGTCAACACAAACTGGTCGGCCAGAATATGTCCCCACGGGTAAACATCCAAATCAATGACTTTCACAAAAGCCTTCTTTCCTTGATAAGGTTTCAAATCCCATACGGTTTCACTCAGAGTCTCCGTCTGATTTCCGACCGCCGTCTCTACAATCTTTCCGTCTACTACAAGATTTACAGAAGTACGGTCAGCCTGACTGCCTCCACCTACCAGAAACTTCAGATATCTTTTCCCAATATTGAACTCAGGAGACTGAATAATACCCGTCAGTCCATCTCCACCCTTATCGAACGAGTTCAGCAACTGCTTGCCGACAAAGCCGCTCACAGGTTGCTGACCGGAAGCCGTTCCCTTGCAGGGCATCCCCGTAAATGCCTGTCCTACCTTTCTGGCACCACCGATAGAAAGGTTTGAATCGGGCAGATACCAGCAGAAGTTTACCTTGACTGTTTTTGTCTCTCCCGGCTGCAACGTCAGCGGAACATAAACAGACGCTCCCGGAGCAACACCCTTAACCGGCTGCTTATCAGCGATCCGCCCATAGCGAATATTATCCCAAACCACAGTCTGCGGATCGAACCAGGCACCACGGAACCAACAATGGTCTACAACAGCAGCAGCATTGTCCACATAAATAGCTAGCCCACTGTTGTTCTGATCGGATTCTAAAACAAACCCGTTCTTTACTCCTCGGATAGTACCCTGACCATCAATGAAATTTTTGGTATTATAAGAAAACACGGTTTCGATAGCCTTATCGGAAGTGTTTGTAAACTGATATTCCAGTACTCCAACCGGTAAGCTGGAATTGTCCGCATCCGTCGGAATAAAAGGACTCCAACCCGTAATCTTTGCCACCAAAGGCATATCCTTGTCTCTTAAATCAATAGTCGCAAAAGGAAAACGTGTCTGGAAAACCGCCTCCTCAAAGCGGGGAAGGCCATATGTCTTGTCTCCCCTACCTAAACCACTCTGTGCAGGACCAAATAACTTCCAAGTCGGAACCTGCCCTTCCAATACCTTTGCTCCGTTCTCAACCCCCTTTACATAAATCGCAGCAAAGGTATACGGCTCATTCATCACATCAGGATGGTGCCTGAGAGACACATGCGAAATGGCACCGGTTCCCTCCAAACAGAACATTCCGGCGCCGATTCCCCCTATAGGAAATGCAATCTTATCCAGATATTCCTTTTGATACTTACCGTTAAACTCCCGCCCTTCACTGTTCTGGGACATTGCTTTACCCGGAAACAGTATAGCCACATTAAATAGGGCCAATAAAGTTAAAGTTGATCTTACCATAGCTGAATTATTAATGTTAACGAATCATTATTCTATTTTTCCAAATTTATCAAGGAGGCGGTTGTACGCTTCAGCCGCTGCTCCATTTCCCCAATCATAGATTGTAAACTCACCCATACCTTCACCTGCCGGATTTGTACGGCCGCCATGCCCGTAATTTTCCATCATGAATCCATAATCCTCTGAAGCAAAGAACGGATGAACTTTTTCCCATTGCTGTTTGGTTTGAGGATTTTCAGTACAATACATCATTACAAAAGATGCCTTAAGTGCAGCATATCCCCGTTCTATATACTCTGGCTTATCAAGAAGTTTTCCATATTGAATGATGAGTTCGGAAAAAAGACTTTCGCGTGAATCATTCCATTCACCATCGGCATTCAACACACCAAAACCACCCAATACATTTACATACATGTATGGCGGCTGCCACGATGCTTGGGTCATCAGCAATTCATCAAGTGTACGCTGTCCATAATCAAGATATTCTTTATTTGAGGTAAGACGATAGCACTCCAGTAAGGCTTCAGCTGTCCAGAACATTGAAAAATTATTCTGTTTATGCATATTGTTCCGCAAAACTTTTTTACCTACCAAGTTATCCGAACCGTAACGAGAACAAGACCAATAGGTTTCAAAGTCTTCCCACTTCCCAACCGGGATAATTTCATGGATAACTGCATTCATGGCTTTAAATGCTGCCCGTTTATACTCTTCCTTATGTGTAAGCTCATACAGTTTAAGTAAAAAAGTAACTGATAAAGATGTTTCAGGAGAAGCATTCAAATGGTTCATCGGCTGCATTGTCTTTAAGTCAAGCCAGCCAGGGAAAAAACCATTTTCATACTGTATTCCAAGTAAAGCCATCGCATAATCTTCTGCATAAGCCAAAAGACGGGCATCTTTTTCTAATTCATCATACCACCGAAGCATCAACAATGCTGTCCAACTCATATCAAGAATATGATACGGAGATTCTTTCGGATTCCAGGTATAAGGATTTCTGTTGGAATTTCCCCAATAATAGGTATTCCACCCCTTGCTCCGATTATACTTTTTACCATCAATCTCTACTTCATGCATTTCCGTACCGATAAGTCCATAGAAAAAACCATTCCTCTGCGGAAATGACAGAGCCAGTTCTTTTGTCAAATTTGCTTTTGCAAGAAGCTCCCTATTACCGGTTCTTCTTGCATATCGATATAATCCACTTGCAGAACGCAATGAACTGAACCATGCCTGATTCCAGATAGAACGAAATTCACGTTCATTAATCTCTCCCGGATAATTAGGACTTTGAGTAACATTCACAATGAATACGGGAGCACCCACTTTTTTCCCATCTAACTCAAATTGCTGCCACACATTTTCTGACCATGAATTAAAAGCCCAATTATAAGTATGTTTCACATACGTTTCTAGGTTTTCCTTCACCGGATTACCTTTCTCATATGCAGCATGCCCCCATCGACTCCACATAAATTCTAACGGCTTCTTAAAAGGATTCCGCAATACTTCCTTGCTATCAGAATACATCAAATAAAAGCCTATTTCAATATCTCCTTTTGGGTAAGTAGTTTCTTGATCACGCTCAAACAGAACGTGTTCGAATACATGGTTATTACACATTCCGAGAATAAGTGTATTAGAGGATGCGTCCATATCCATATACCATCGTACAGGAGTCCCCTTCTGCATAATATCCAAATCGGGAATAAGAATAAGAGTTTGATGATCGTCTGCTACAATAAGGGCAGGAGAACGGAATACATGTTGATCGATGACATTTCTATCAGTAGGAGTAAGATGTGGCGCCCAATGGAACGAAGGTAAAAAATCCGGCTTTACGGCTATACGCCAATCACCTTGTTGAACAGAGTTTTTAAGCGAAAAAGAAAGGTTTATGTACAAAGTGTTGTTATCTATCACTTTCACATGGCTTTTTCCTCTCTCAATTCCTAATAAATCATACTGTATAGCATCAATAGCTTTACTAAAATTTTTCGGAAAAACACCCTTATTCAACTCAATTCTCTCTTGTGCATCCCAATGCTCTTGAGCACAGATGCCTATGTTGGACATTATCATCCAAACAAAAGTTATAATTAATGTGCGTGTGTTCATGATATTATATTTATCAATATAATTAAAACTCTCCCATATCAGCCAATTCAGCCTTCATTAAAAAAACATTATAAGGCATCCACATTGACATCGTAAAATATAAATTATCACCAGTTACCGACAACGGATGAATGTAAGAACCATACAATTGGGCATACTCTCTACCATTAGCAAGCTCATAGGGTTCACTCCATGGGCCAGTTATGTCTTCTGCCGTACGCATAGTTATATTATATCTATCTGCATTGAAATAAGCAATTATCCATTTCTTATGTGTCTCGTTATATATAAAAGAAAGTTCACCAACCTTATCTTCTATTAATACTGTTGCCTCATTTTCATTGCCTTTTATCCATTGATTAGTAAAAGCATTCCAATATTCATAAGCTGTCTTATTCTCAATATCTGTTTCATGAAATCGTGCTAATTTAGCATTGCTATCCCTCCCCGTTTGAGTACCTATCATATAAACATATCCATCTTTCTTAAAGTACCCTACCTGGCCAAAAAAACTATAAGATGAGAAGGTTATATCTTTACATTTAGCCCATGTCAAACCATTATCAACCGACTTATATATTCCCGAATAATTTGTAATCCATCCCGTCCAATTTCTCATATTAAAATAATGCACATAATCTATTCCATTAGCACGAATAGCAGCTGTTGGGATAGAAGTCCAATCACCATTACCTGACGAATCTTTTCCCCCATATACTATCTCGCGGGCATACCCTTTATCATCAGTAGCCATATTGCTGAATGACAATCCATCTTCTAAATCATTATCCTCCGAGAAAGCCAGCACATTACTACGCCAACTCCCTCCGTTAGGTCCAGGATTAGCCAGATTAGGCTTAAAGTCATACCCAAAAGTATCACCAAAGAAAATTCCATATTTTCCGGGCTGCATCTCCCAAATAATGCCAAGATCTGTTCCTCCTACATTCCATTTTGTCGCAGTATTATTAGGACTTGGAAAGTTTTCTCCATTTATTATACTCCCTGTAACACGAGCTATACGAGTAACATTACGAATAAAAAAACCCCAACGGTTATCCACATTCAAAGAGAGCTCTTTTGACATATTACCATCTTTGTAAAAGGCAGCTAATACTAGCCGAAATTTCTGTGGATCTGTTTTTTGGATGGTATAATTGAAAATATAATCAGACGTAAGTTCGCTTTGACTTATCTTAGCTGAATAGCTGTCACCTACACTCTTTCTAACCAGCAAATAATCTATGGCATCAATATCCTTAAAATTCAATGTTGTTGATACAATTTTTGTATCCTTATTTGGAATCAAATGAGTATCCAAAGGTATAATTTCATCAATAGGAATATAAGTTTCAGTTTCTTGTTCAGAAGTACAAGAAACAAATAAAAATATAAACGAAGAGAATGCTATAAATAATATGTTTTTCATGTCTATTGATTCATTTTTCAATTTATCGTAACCAGATAACCCATTCGCCTTATATCAAATATTAAAATAGAGAGTGAGCTGACTCAGAAAAATACCAGTAAAAGCCCACTCTCTATCATTAACTACAAAAATCCTTCTCGAAACTATTCGACATTAACTATTACACCCTCAGAAGTAACAGTAGATGTACGCCCTGTTTCTTGATTTTCCTCAGTAAAAGTACCTACCAATTTAACGATATAGCGATACTTCTTAGCAGGATCAATAGTGAATATGAGAGGTTTCCTCATTTACCAAGGTTATTCTATCTCTATAAATATTATTTTCCACTATTTGAATCTGTACTGAAATAGGACGTCTGAAGTCTTCTGGAATTACTGAAGGAATACTCCAAGTCAATGTCACTGTAGTAGCATTATCTTGAATATACTGCACATTCTCAGGCGTAGGCATGAAATAATTCAAGCCCTTGTCATCAAGCACATCTCTGTCATAGCAGCTGGACAGTGATAACACTACCAACAACATTGTAAAAATGGTTACTATCTTTTTCATAATTTTCTTCTTAATAGTTAAACATTAATATCCCGGATTCTGCGTATAGTTACCCTTTGAATAATTCATTTGTGGTTGGGAAATCGGAAAGTACTCATCACGACCGGCAGTAAAACGAGCATCATTGAACCAATCGAAGCGAGTTCTTTCAATAGCAAAATATTCGTTCATTGTCTTTTCCAACAATCCCCAACGCTGCAAATCAAAGAAACGATGACCTTCGCAAGCAAATTCAAGACGATTTTCCCACATTAAGGCTTTCCATGCAAAGTCCTTAGTCCAATTACAGTTAATACCCGGCTGATAAGTAGCAATATGATAATTCATTGTATATGAACCGTCAGCTTGAGTCAAACGAACCAAACTATTGGCAGCACGAGTACGAATCTGGTTAATATATGGCAGGGCTTCCATTTCTCTATCCAATTGAATCAAAATCTCAGCTTTCCACAGCAACACGTCATCGTAACGAATCATCTTCTTATTCATAGAATTAAATTGCCATCCATCATAAGCAATACAACCACAATCAGGATGTGGCATATCTTTGATGGGTTTCAAGAAACTATAAGTAATCGGATCACGAGTAGCAGTTGAATGGAATAATAAATCAGGATCATACTTCCAAGGCTGTCCAGGAGCTACGATAGTATGGCTAAATCGGGGATCCCATGTATACTTATCAAAGTAAGGCTTAGCGCCAGAATTAACGATATCCAAATTATAAGAACCATCTGAATTTTTAATATATTGACCATAATCATCCTCATTATAATCCTCGAAACGGGGTAAACCGTTTTCATCTGTCTTAAACGCATTAGTCAACGTATAGCTAGCATGGTTAAAGTCACAACACTTAAATACAAAATTACCAGGTTGTGTTTCGGGCCACATCCATGGATGATTCAAACCTTCAGCGCGATTAAATCGACCTGCTGTATGAAAATTATTATCAAGAGCAAATTGTAATTCCCAAATGGATTCTTTAGTAGCATTATCATACTCTACCAAAAAGTTATTACCAAAATCAGATTCCAAACCTACACGACCACCTTCTTGATCAATAATTTTATCAATATAAGGCAAAGCTTCTGCAAGTAATTCCTTATTGATATTTATCACCTGATGACGGTCATCCTGTTCGTAAGCCATATTTAATATTGTCCTAGCAACCATAGCAGTAGCAGCATTACGGCTTACACGGCCTTTATCCATCTGATCCAAAGGCAATAATTCTTCAGCTTTCTTAAAATCATCAAGAATACGTTGCCATAAGTAGAGATCATTCCCTTTATCCAATTCACGGTTAGGCACTGCTTCAAAAGCATCTGACATACCTACTACATTCTCATCAATATAGGGTACATATTTCCAAAGTTTTTTCAAACGATACAACGTAAATGAACGGATAAAGAGCATCTCACCCATAAAACTATTCTTATTAGGTAACTCTTCTTCCGTAAAATTTGCCATTCTTTGAATTGCTGTATTACATCTTTGGATAACTTGATAAGAATTATACCAAGTACCATCCAATGCACCAGTATTAGGATTTACATAAGTAAAAAGCGATATGTTACCAAAAGAACCTACAGCATCAGCAACACCACCACCACCTTTGTAGCAGTCATCCGAACGCATAGAACCACTCCACCAATACATATAAGGAGAGGAATCCAATGACCCCATCTCACACATACGGGCATAGGCTGCTGTGACAAAACCTTCTATATCGCTAGGTTTGTTAAGTATATTTTGGTCCAGAACTTGTTTAGGATTGATATCCAAATATGAATCACAACTGCTGACTCCTAATATAGAGCATAGAGCAATTGATAAAGTTATATATTTGCTTTTCATAATAATTTATTAATTAAATTTAAAAAGAAACATTGATACCGAAATTGAAAGTAAATGGTGTCAGATAATGATAAGAAGGTCTTTCTGGATCGAAACTTGTATATTTGTCATCTCCCCAAAACTTCTTCAAAGTAAATACATTGTATGCAGCAGCATACAAACGCAGATTACTCATATGCATTTTTTTGATAAGCTTAGTCGGAAATGTATAACCCAATTCAATATTTCTTAACTTAATGTATGAACCATCTTCTATGAACCAAGAAGAGAATCTTTGTTCTTGATTGGCAGTATTATTCGAGATAGCCGGAATATCAGAATTCGGATTGTCAGGTGACCAACCGCCCAACATACGAGTTGCATGATTTTTCCATGCAGGATTGGTGAAAAGCCAAATATCACTCTCTTTCTTCCAGTCGCTATTTACATCATTACCGAACATACCCTCAAAAAACAAGTTCAAATCAAAACCCTTATAAGCGAAATCAAAATTAAGACCTCCAAAGAAATCCGGGTCATAGCAACCTATCCAAGTTCTATCATATGTTTCATTGATTACACCATCACCATCCAAATCCTTGTAGCGAATACGTCCAACTGCTTTACCTGGCTGGTCTGCATGAGCATCAACTTCCTCTTGAGTTTTGAAAATACCATCAGCTACCAAACCATAAGCAGAATTTGGAGAACGTCCTAAAATCAAATCGTGTACACCATCACCAGCATACTTATTGATTACATTGGAAGGAAGGTCAGTCAATTCAGTTTTGTATGTTCCAATATTGGCACTAACAGCCCACTGGAATTCACTGGAGGGGTCACTCTTGAAAGATACTGTAAATTCTACACCTTGGTTATTCATACTAGCACCATTAACCCAAGGTTCACCACCTTCACCCATTGCTGCGATATATGGAGTCTGGACTAAGATATCATTTGTTTTCTTATAGTAATAGTCAAAAGAACCAGTCAAACGTTGATTGAAAAATCCAAAGTCAACGCCGAAGTCTGTTTGTTTGGTTGTTTCCCATTTCAAATCAGGGTTACCAATCCAAGTTCTTCTATAGCCAGACTGCAAAGCGCCGGTTGCTTGTCCCTTAATAGGATATGCAGTATCAAAATAATTAGTAGTAAATGGAGTAGTTGTGTAACCACGAGGTAATCCTTGTACACTACCATTCGTACCCCAACTGAAACGAATTTTCAGATCAGACAACCAGTCCGCATCTTCCATAAAAGCTTCATCCTTAATTCTCCAACCAGCAGAAAATGCAGGAAATACACCATAACGATTATTGACACCAAACAAAGAAGAACCATCACGACGTACAGTTGCAGACAACAAATATTTACCAGCATATGAATAATTGGCCTTAGCAAAAAGAGAGAAATAAGTATATTCATCAGCAGAACTACTTACATCAATTTCATCACCGGTAGCAACACTAAGACCGGCAAAATCACGATCTTCCAAATAAAGTCCTTCTCTACTTGCATAAAAACCTTCTTGTACATAACGGGTAAACTCACTACCAAATACAGCATCAATATGGTGTTTTCCAAAACTTTTATTATAGGACAAAGTATTAGTCCATACATAATTTAACGGATGGGACTGGTTATTTCTTACATAATTTTTATCATTGCCTCTAAAACCTGTCTCCACATAAGCCCCATCTACTGTTCTACTATAAGAGTTACCATAATTTATACCAAACTGAGTTCTAGCAGATATACCATTCCAAATATTCAGGTCTGCAAAAACATTACCAATAATTTTCACATAATTATTGATATTATCTTTACCCATAGTCATTTTACGTACTGGATTATCAAAATCATCAAGTCCTGCAGGTCCTGCCCAATTACCATTTACATCATAAACAGGAACCATAGGTGGCATAATCATAGCCAAAAAGGTTTCCCATTGACTTTTATACTGCAAATAAGAAATAGCTAAGTTTTCTCCTACTTTCAAACGATCTTTAATCAAACTATATTCCGTATTAGCACGTACAGAATATTGTTTGAAAAAAGAATGAATTTGTGTACCTTGGTTGTTAGTATACCCTAATGAAAACAAACTTTTAGCTTTATCCGAACCATTAGAAATAGTCAACTGATGATTTGTAGAAACTGCTGTACGGAAAATCTCATCCATCCAATTTGTATCAGTTGCTTTTACCAATTGATTATTATCCAAATATTCTTTCATTTTCATATTATCCAATACCAGCATTCCATTATCACCTCTATGATACTCATACTCAAAGCCATTGGGTAATAATAGGCCTGAACCATAAGCCCACTCATCATAAGCAGCAGCGCGGAAGGCAGCAGTACCCCATTCTGTGGCGTTCATCATTTCCGGTCTATTTATTATAGAACTTACAGAAACACTACCATTATAGTCAATGGTAGTCTTACCAGCTTTACCTTTTTTAGTTTGGACTAAAATCACACCACCAGAAGCACGTGCACCATAAATTGAGGCAGAAGCAGCATCTTTCAATACCTGAATAGATTCAATATCTCCTGAATTTATGTCACGTAGATTCAGACCTTCAGCTGGCATACCATCCAATACAATTAATGGAGTAACAGCTCCAGACAAAGAAGAAAGACCACGAATTTGAATGCCTATATCTTCTGCAGGATTACCGCCATTGTTGCTAATTTTCACACCGGCCATCTTACCCTGCATAGCTTTCATAACGTTAGCGGAAGTCTTCTTGATGTCTTTTGAATCCGCCAATGCAACCGATCCGGTTAAGTCAGCTTTTTTCTGAGTCATATAACCAGTGTATACAACGACTTCAGACAACATCGTAGCATCACTTTTCATAATAACATCCAAAGATTTCAAGCCTTTAACAGAATATTCTTCTGTTTTTTGACCAATATAAGAAAAGACTAACACAGCATTATCAGAAGGTATTCTTATCGAATATTTTCCCTCCACATCAGTAGTTGTACCTATAGTAGTTCCTTTAACGACAACATTTACCCCAATAAGAGGTTCATTAGTCCCTTCTTCCAGAACTGTTCCTTGTATTACTCTCGCTTGTTGAATCTCATTAGAAGTATCTACGCCATGCTCAGATACTTGAATAGATCCATTTGTCCCCGATGCAGCGGTTGCAAGGGGCAAATTATCCCCTGCATACACTGCAAATGATAGCATTGATGCCAATGCTATGAAACCATTCCTTTTAAAAGAAATCCTCATAATACTTTGATTTAATAGTTAATAAAAAAACAACGTAATTTTAAATATCGGGTATACCCAATTTTACCATCTTGGAATTTCCAAATCGTCCTTGCTCGGCAAAGCCGGGAATTTGGCATGCGGCTCGGCCTGGTACCAGAAAGTGGTCGACGAGATATCCGACTTCTGGTTGTTGTAGCGTCCGTCATGGCGCCATCCCAGGTCCTGTATCGTGACCTTCAGGTCCTTGTCGAAGCGTACCGGGTCAAGGATATGCCAGCGGTACAGCCCGAAAGCGGTCACCGCACGGTACAGCCCGTCGGGACGGATTACCTGGTGCATGCCGGCATAGGGGGTGGTGAACTCCTGGTACTGGCGCGTCTTCTGGTTCTCGAAATTGTACGAGCCGCAGAAGTAGTCCTCAATCCCGGTCCCGCAGATAGTCGGATATTCCCTGTCACCGTCCATGTAGAACTTGATTTCCCCCTCACCCCACCAGCAGTTGTCGTTTACACGCCATGCCAGGTAGGTACCCACGTACTGTCCCTTGCCCTTCACACCGTCAATCAGCGTGTGCAGCGACCCCTGGGTCGGATTGGAGCGGCGGAACTGCGCGTGGAAGTAGGCCTCGTCCTCAGGAACTTCTGTCAGGGTGTAGTTGATTTGGTAGTACAGGCGCATCTCCTCGGCGGTGTTGATGTTCTCCAGCGTGATACGGGCTTTCTTGCGGAAAGGCATCTTCCAGTAGCAGTTGAAGGCGCTGCCCGGATTCACGCAGACGGCCAGTGAGGAGAGCTGTGCATATTCATTGTATGCGCTGCAGAAGAAGTCACCCACCGGACATTCGACGGAAGGCTCCTTCTCGTCGTCCCAGTACATTCTCAGGATGGAGAAGCGCCAGTTCCCGGTCGGTGTCATCCAGATCTGCTGGATGGCTCCCGGACCCTCGATCTCCGCAATCGTGATTGTCTCTCCCGGTTTCACGATGATGAAGGGGTTTACCTTCCAACCCTTGCCCAGGTCCTTGGCCGCATGGTGGGCGTTGGCCACATTGCGCTGATCCTTGTCCCTGACCGGATCGGCCATGCCGCCCTTGCCCTTCTCGCCTGTAAAGTTCTCAGGGCTGATGGAACGTGTCTTGGCATCGGACAGTCTTGACAGGTTACCCATGTTCATGTCCAGACCGTTGAACGGGTAGTTGCTTTGGGCGTAAACACCCACGGTGACCATGCATAAGGCCGCCAAAATTAATGATTTGATTCTCATGTTTTAAATAGATTAATGGTTTGTATACTTAGTTAATGGTTTCAGCAAGTTTTGCCAGTTCAAGATATTTCTTGTATAGTTTTTCGTAGATGAGGGCTCTTTTCTCATCCGGCCGGTATTCAGCCTCGATGTCCGACCCCATGTGCCTTGTCGCCTCATTGATATCCTTGTACACCCCTGCGGCAACTGCCGCGAACATTGCCGCTCCCAAGGCACAGGTCTGTTCCGAGCGTACCACACGGATGGGCATGTCCAGCACGTCTGCCAGCGTCTGCATCACGAAGGGCGCCTTCTTGCTGATACCTCCGATGGCATTGACCGAATCAATGCGCAGCCCCTGGCCCTTCATATGCTCCACAATACGGCGGGAACCGAAGGCGGTGGCTTCCACCAGCGCACGGAATATTTCCGGGGCGCTGGTACCCAGCGTGAGTCCCGCAACGGCACCCTTCACGTTCTGGTCCGCATCGGGGGTACGGCGGCCGTTCATCCAGTCCAGGGCGACAACACCGTCCTCGGAGGGTTCCATGTCCTGGGCCTCACGGGTGAGTTCCACCAGCATGCCGTCCAGAACTTTCTGCCTGGCCTCCCCTCCGGGGATATCTTTCAGTGTCCATGCCAGCATCTTCCTGAACCAGGCGTAGATGTCTCCGAAAGCCGACTGTCCGGCTTCGAAACCGACGAATCCCGGAAGCACCGAACCGTCCACCTGGCCGCAGATTCCCTTGATACAGCGTCCGCCTACCTCGTCTTTGCCGGCAACCATGATGTCGCAGGTGGATGTTCCCATGATACGTGTCAGTATCCCCGGGGCGACGGATGCGCCTACGGCTCCCATATGGGCGTCCAGCGCCCCCACGGCCACGGCGATTCCTCGGGGAAGTCCAAGCCTGTCTGCCCACTCGGGTGTCAGTTCCCCTGCCTTGGTGTCGCTGGTGTGGGTTTCTGTGAACAGATGGGGGAGCATTTCCTTCAAGGCCGGATTAAGTTCTTCGAGAACTTCGCCGGAAGGAAGACCCCAACTGGCATGCCACATTGCTTTATGTCCAGCAGCACAACGGCTACGAAAAATCTGTTCCGGAATAGTGTTACCAGTTACTAATCCAGTCATCCAATCACAGTGTTCTACCCAAGCATAAGCAGCATCCTTTATAGCGACGTTTGTGTTGATAATATGTAAAACCTTTGACCATACCCATTCTGATGAATAAGTACCACCTTCATAAAGTAAATAATCAAGGTTACGTTTATTAATCAGTGCGTTGATTTGCTCAGCTTCTCGAACAGCTGTATGATCTTTCCAAAGAATAAACATAGCATCCGGTTCTTCTGCAAACTCGGGACATAAAGCTAATGGCATTCCTGCCCTATCAGTTAAAGCAGGAGTACTACCAGTTGTGTCAAAACATAATCCACAAATAGAAGCAATCTCTTCTTCCTTCAAATCAGATAAGGCTATATGTACAGCCTCTGTCATGGATTCAATATAATCCAATGGATGTTGGCGATAGCGATTGTTGTGTGCATCGCAGTAAAGCCCCGCTTTCCAACGGGGGTAAAAACTTACCCCCGTAGCCATTTCACGGCCAGTATATGTATCCACTACCAGTGCACGACAAGAATCCGTACCAAAATCAAGACCAATAACGTATTTCTTGTTTGATTCCATAGTCTAAAGCATTATTTGGTTGTTAACTCTTGTTTTCTTGCAATGAAAAACCCATAATAGGCAATCACTGCAAAAGCAACGGCCGGTACAGCATATGCAGCCATAATACTACCTGTCTGGTCGGAGACAATACCCTGAATTTGGGTCAGAACGGCAGCACCGGCAATAGCCATTACCATGAATGAACCGCCGATTTTAGTATCATCCCCCAAACCTGTAAGACCAAAACCATAAATGGTCGGGAACATCAATGACATACATCCGGAAATACCCATCAGGCAATAGACGCCGAAACTGCCCTTACCGAACATGGCACCCAAACAACACATTACAGCAAGAAGCGCAAGTCCTATCAAGAGTTTATAAGCTTTCACGTACTTCATCATTGCAGTGCATACAAACCTCATGGTCACAAAGAGAATGAGCGACATGATATAGTAAGTGGCCGCAGCCTGTTCTGCCGTACGCGGCAGCAAGTCATCCAATCCAAGCCATTCACAACAATTATAGAATGCGGCAGCTACCGGTTCCACTCCCCGTAATGCATTTACAACAGCATCTGCAGAAGCAGAATCTCCTAAAGAAGCCAATACACCGTCAAAATTCAGCTGTACCATAGCATAACGGATCACGAATGACCATACGGCTATCTGTGCACCAATATTGAAAAATTGTGCTATTACACCCCATACATAATTCTTATTCTTTATAAGACGACGAAGAGTGGCACCAAACTCTATTTTTTCACCTTTTTCACTAAGATTAGGCATTTTGGTAAGCCGAATAGCAAGTAAGAGCACCAACATCACCAGACCAAGTACCACATAAGCAGTAGTAACAGCATTCAATTCCTGCCCCTGGATGGCGGCCAGCTCCTCAGCCGGAAGTTGGGCACGCTCTGTCGCTGTCATTCCATTCAGTTGTGAGAGGATGAAAATCTGACTGATCACCACTCCCGTAATCGCTCCGAACGGATTGAAGGCCTGAGACAGATTCAAACGGCGTGTCGCGGTACTTTCAGGACCGATTGCCAATACATAAGAATTAGTAGACGTCTCCAGAACTGAAAGTCCGGCAAAGAGAACAAAGATTGCCAGCAGATACATAAAGAAGCTGAAGTCAACATTCACTCCCGAGCTAAGCATGGCAGGATAGAACAGTAAAGCCCCAAATGCATATAGACCAAGCCCCAGCATCACGCCTGATTTATAAGTGTATTTCTTGATAAACAAGGCACCGGGAACAGCACAACATCCATATCCCAACAAATAGCACACTACCTGTATCCAAGCTGTTTTTGAATCACTCATACTCATGATGCGCTTGAAAGCTGCAAGCATAGTATCTGTCAGATTATTCGGCACAGCCCAGGCAAAGAAAAGAGTAGTGAGCAGAATGAATGGGAAGAGGATTCCTTTCGGTATTATTTTATTTGATTCCATACGAATTCTCCATTATATAGTTACCCTATTGAAACTTTGTTTTTATTACATTCAAATCTGCTCCAAATAAATCTTGCACGATAGGAACCAATTGTTCATCCTTACCTTGTATATGAATCACCTTTTGCGTATGGACCAATGAGGCACCGGGAGCCAGCTCCGCACCAGGAGAAGACGTTTCAATTTCATAGAAAGGTCCCATTATAGAACCGTCTTCTACCGGACCGTCATTATAAGAGTTGATTACATCGCCGGCAAACGGATCTTCCTGAGGTCCCCATTGGCCATTTACGTAGACTGAAGGAGTTTCGGGAAGACTACACCACAGGATTGTGAGTACGCCTTTCGATGAATCATAACTTCCGCAAATATCCGTTGCCCGTGAAGCCGGCAATCCCAGCTTGGAACGATAGAGCCCGTCAATCTTGAAATAGATAATACCATTTTCCTTTATCAGCCTATCCGCCGGTATCTTACCGAAATATTCATCATTCACAATTGTTCCTTCCGCATCTTGCTTATAAGGAATGAATACAGTAGTGGTCGGTGTAGGATTAAAACAGCCGAGCATCCACACAGATACAAGACCACCCTCTTTTGTCCATGCCTTGTCACCTGTATTGGTAATCTTATTCTCACTCTTGTAAGCTACAATTTTCATATCATTTGTAAGCTGGATATTAAAATCGGCAGCCACTTCACCAGCATCCATCAACGATACAGTACGGTCAATATTCATATCAAAAGTAGTACCGGAAGCATTTGTCAAACGAGTATCTTTCACAAAACGGATACTACTGTTGTCTTGCGACTTTATGTCAAAAGCTTCAGTATCAAGTACCGGAGGAACTATCCAATTATCATAAACCTGCTCTTGTCCTTCCTTAAAATAAAGTGAGAACGGACCACCTTCCGGACCAAGCCAGAAGCGTTCCTCACCTCCTACCGGATTAAATTGAGAACTGACTTTGCCTTCATTTATGAAACGATAATTAATCCAGCCGTAACTATCACCTTCATCGCCGGAAGCAGAAGTAGTCATTACACGGCCTTGCCATGCAGGAATAACCATCACTTTAGAATTCCCATCAGCAGATACCAATTCAGTATATTCAATGCCGTGGTCCTTTAAGAACTGGGCATCATAAGCATAACTTCCCATCTTGATTTCTTTTTGTCCGCCGCATGATACAAGTATTGCAGTTGCACCTACCAGCAGAGTGTTTTTCAGTTTGGTTGATTTCAACATAACGCCTGTTTCCTTTATTTATAGAGAGGTCCATAATTCTTGCAAGCTCTATAGTCACTGCCTTCCATATCCTCGCCAAAAGCGGTCCATGCACTGGGACGGAAAATATTTTCCTCAGAAACATTGTGCATGCATACCGGGATACGAAGCATGGAAGCCAGAGTAATCAAGTCAGCACCGATATGACCATAACTGATAGCGCCATGATTAGCCCCCCAGTTATTCATAACAGTATATACATCACGGAAATACCCCTTACCTGTCAGACGTGGAGCGAAGAAAGTGGAAGGCCATGTACGGTCAGTACGTTCATTGATAGCCTTGAAAACATCCTTATCCAAATTTACTGTCCAGCCTTCGGCAATCTGCAA
>ENA-UEOI01001632-UEOI01001632.1-human-gut-metagenome-genome-assembly--contig:-NODE-1632-length-18614-cov-3.525004_pt1 | contig 18614 bp, 20 predicted proteins | sample MGYA00242883_ERZ507882 | MGnify/ENA primary metagenome ERZ507882 (study PRJEB26167, sample SAMN06115502) | human gut metagenome | host: Homo sapiens | place: China:Chongqing | collected 2015-07-29...
ACTGGCCCTTCTGGTGCTGTCGATCTGGTCACTGTTTCTCGGCGTGATCGATATAAACCTGTCCGGGCTGCTGTCGGGAGAGCTCGAACAACTGGAGATTTTTCTGATCTCGCGTCTGCCCCGCCTGCTGGCGATCCTGTGTACCGGGGTCGGTATGAGTGTGGCCGGTCTGATCATGCAGCAGCTCTGCATGAACAAATTCGTCTCTCCCACCACCGGAGCCACCATCTCCTCGGCCCAGTTCGGCATTCTTCTGGCCCTCCTGTTCCTGCCGAACTCCACTCTGTGGGGACGGGCGCTTTTCTCCTTCGTCTTTGCCGTTCTGGGTACCTGGACCTTTGTCTGGTTCATTCAGCGCATCCAGTTCAAGGACGTGGTCATGGTTCCCCTGGTGGGCATCATGTTCGGCAATGTCATCGGCGGCCTCACCAACTATCTGGCCTACCAGTATGAGATGACTCAGGCCCTGTCCACCTGGACCGTGGGCCACTTCTCCATGGTGCTCCGCGGCCGGTATGAGCTGGTCTACCTGATCGTACCGCTGGTCACCCTGGCCTTTCTGTTTGCCAACCACTTCAATATTGTCGGTATGGGGAAGGACTTCTCCAAGAACCTGGGCGTGCCCTACAACTTGGTGCTGTTCCTCGGGCTGACCATCGCCGCGATGATCACCGCCAGCGTGGTTGTGGTCGTGGGCTCCATCTCCTACATCGGCCTGATCGTCCCCAATGTGGTGGCCATGTTCAAGGGGGACAAGATCCGCGGCACGCTGATGGACACGGCCCTGTTCGGCGCCGTCTTCGTGCTGGGGTGCGACATGATCGGCCGGGTGGTCATCGCCCCTTACGAGCTCCCCATCGAGCTGATTGTGGGCATACTGGGCAGCCTTATCTTCGTGGTGCTGCTGCTCTACCGGCTCCGCCACGGCCGCAAGGCGATCCGTCTCACGGGAGGCGGCGCCGGCTGCGGCTGCGCCTCGGCGGCCCATCTGGATGGAGGTGACGCCGCATGAACCGGACAAGCACGGCCCTTCCCTCCGCCTCCTATCAGGCGAACGTCCGCAAGGTGACTCTGCTGGCCCTGCTGGTTCTGCTGGCCGCGGTGTGCTACATGGTTGTGGCGGTCAACTTCGGCAGCCAGCATCTGATGCTCTACTCCATGAAAATTCGTACCCCCAAGCTGGTGGTCATGCTCATCACCGCCTTTGCCATCGGCGGCGCCTCCATCGTGTTCCAATCCATCATCAACAATACCATCGTCACCCCCTGCCTGCTGGGTATGAACTCCCTCTACACCCTGATTCACACGGCGGTGGTCTTTTTCGCCGGCTCGGGCAGCCTTCTGGCCCGCAGCGCGAACCTGTCCTTCGCGGCAGATGTGATCCTGATGGGCATTGTGGCCACCATTATCTACAGCTATCTCTTTCAAAAAACGAACCACAATGTACTCTATGTTCTGCTCATCGGCACCGTGCTCTCCTCCTTTTTCTCCAGCATCCAGACCACGCTGACCCGGGTGATGGACCCCAATGAGTACGACAGCCTGCTCTCCACCCTGGTGGCGGACTTTGAAAACATCAACTCCGAGATCATCGTCTTCGCCCTGGTGCTGCTGGCCGGGCTGATCTTCGTCCTGCGGCGGGATCTGGCCCTGCTGGATGTGCTCACCCTGGGCAAGCACCAGGCCATCAATCTGGGAGTGGACTACGACCGGAGCATCCGCCGCCTGCTGCTGGGCGTCACCCTGTGCATCGCGGTGGCCACTGCCATGGTGGGCCCCATCTCTTTCCTCGGCCTGATTATCGCCAACATCGCCCGTCAGCTCTTCAAGACCTACCGCCACACCTATCTGATTCTGGGCTCCGCCCTGGTGGGCATGGTGGTGCTGGTGGCGGGACAGCTTGTGGTGGAGCGTGTCTACCACTACGCGGTGCCCGTCAGCGTGTTCATCACCGTGGGCGGCGGCATCTACTTTCTCTATCTTCTTTTGTCCAACAGGAGGGTGTAACCCATGCGTGTCAAGGATCTGACCAAACAGTACGACGGCAAGACGGTGGTGGACTCCGTCAGCTTTGAAATCCCGAAAGGCAAGGTCATCTCCATGATCGGCCCCAACGGCGCGGGCAAGTCCACGGTGCTCAACATCATCTCCCGCCTGATCGCCCGGGACAGCGGCCTGGTGGACTTCGACGGCCGGGACATCGGCAAGTGGAAGAGCAAGGAGCTGGCCAAGCGGCTGGCCATCCTCACTCAGAGCAACAACATACAGATGAAGCTCACGGTTCGGGAGCTGGTGACCTTCGGCCGCTTCCCCTACTCGGGCAGCCATTTGAACGGGGAGGATCAGCGCATCATCGACAAGGCCATCGCCTACATGGAGCTGGAGCCCTTTCAGGACCGGTTCATTGACGAGCTCTCCGGCGGCCAGCGCCAGCGGGCCTATATCGCCATGGTCATCGCCCAGGACACCGAGTTCATCCTTCTGGACGAGCCCACCAACAACCTGGACATCTATCACGCCACCAACATGATGAAAATCGTCCGCCGCCTCTGCGATGAGCTGGGGAAGACGGTGATTCTGGTCCTCCATGAGATCAACTACGCGGCCTTCTACTCCGACTACATCTGTGCGTTCAAGGACGGAAGGATCGCCAAATTTGGAACCGTAGAGGAGGTGATGACCAAGGAAACGCTGTCGCAGATCTATCAGGTGGACTTTGAAATCATGGAGATCGAGGGTCGCCCCCTGTCCATCTACTATTGACCCTGCCGCTCAAACAACCGCGAACATTCGCTTAGAAATGGAGAACACACATGAAAAAAGGAATCTCTCTTGCACTCGCCCTGGCCCTCGCACTGGGCCTGACCGCCTGCTCCACCGGTGGAGACGACACCCGATCCACCGGCAGCCCCTCCCCCGCCGTGGAGAGCCCTGCGGCCGGCACCGAGGCTCCCTCCGCCCCCGAAACCGTCACCATCACCTCCCTGAACGCCGACAAGGAGGCCGTGGAGCTGGAGGTCCCCTACGATCCTCAGCGCATCGCCATTCTGGACATGGCCTCCCTGGATATTCTGGATGCCCTGGGCGTGGCCGGGGGCCGCGTTGTCGGCTCCGCCGACACCTCCCTGGACTACCTCCAGAGCTATGTGACCGATGAGAACGTGGCCAATCTGGGCACCATCAAAACCGCCGATCTGGAGGCGGTCATGGCCGCCCAGCCCGATGTGATCTTCATCGGCGGCCGCCTGGCCAAGTCCTACGACGCCCTGAGCGAGATCGCCCCCGTGGTCTACCTCGCCACCGACAGCGAGCTGGGCGTGGTGGAGAGTGTCCGCCAAAACGCCGCTACCATCGCCTCCATGTTTGGTCTGGAAGACAAGGTGGACGAGCTGATGGCCGGCTTTGACGCCCGCATCCAGACCCTGGCCGACTTCGCCGCGGACAAGGCCGCCATTGTGGGCATGTGCACCAGCGGCGGCTTCAACGTGCTGGGCAACGACGGCCGCTGCTCCATCATCGGCCGGGAGATCGGCTTTGAGAACATCGGCGTGGATGCTGACATCGATACCTCCACCCACGGCAACGAGGCCTCCTTCGAGTTCGTTGTGGAGAAGAACCCCGACTACATCTTCGTCATGGACCGGGACGCCGCTATTCAGACCGACGGCGCCCAGCTCGCCCAGGAAATCATGGAGAACGAGCTGGTCATGGGAACCGATGCCTACAAGAACGGCAATATCGTCTATCTGGCCCACCCCGCCGTATGGTACACCGCCGAGGGCGGCATCACCGCTCTGGACATTATGCTCCAGGATCTGGAGAGCGAGCTGCTGGGCTGAGCCCGGCAAACAACAGGAAGTGGCGGGATACCCATGGGTATCCCGCCACTTCCTCCTCTTCCCCTCCCCGCCGTCCCGTGCTATAATGGGTTATCATGACACAGGGAGGACATATCATGGCGGCCGTTCTGCTGATTCCATTTCTGAGCCTGCGCTTCGGAGTGCTCTCCATGCTGGACAGCAGCGCACTCCGGCGGGCCGCCCACTTCCCCCCGTTCCGCGGGCCCGAAAAGCCTGCCTACTGGCTCTATCAGCTCTCCAGCGCCGCCCTGCTGCTGGGCCCTTTCTTCGCGTCGGTCCATACTGCGCCCGCCCCCCTCTTCTGGAGCGGAGCGGCCCTCTACGCATTCGGCCTGCTCCTTCTCCTGCTCTCCGTCATCGGCTTCGCGGCCCCCTCGGAGAGCGGCGTGCGCCACAAGGGCGTCTACCGCATCTCCCGCAATCCCATGTATGTCTCCTATTTTTTCGTCTTTCTGGGCTGCGTCCTCCTCACGCAGTCGCTACCGCTTCTGGCCGCCCTCCTCGTCTTTCAGCTCACCGCCCACACCGTCATCCGGGCCGAGGAGCGCTGGTGCCGCCAGACCTTCGGCGCGGCCTACGAGCGCTACTGCGGCTCGGTCAGACGCTACCTATAAATAACAGAGGCGGCGGACAGGATGTCCGTCGCCTCTGTTATTTTTTATCTGCCCGCTTTTGGCTGGCGTACCTCGCTGAGATCCTCCCGGGCCTTGAGGGAGGCCACCAACTCCGCAGCCTCCTCCGCCGGGGTTCCCTTAGGCAGTGCATACTCCTCGGTCTTGGCAAACTCCTGCTCCAGGCTCTTCTTCTGGGCCTTGAGCCACTTCTCCGCCGCAGGCACTCCAGCCGGATACACCAGCGCCACCCGGCGGGCCCGCCGCTTCATCTGATTCACCCACAGCTTGGCCGGGTCGTGTTTGCGGAAGCCCAGGTTGATCACCAGCAGCACGATGGCGATGGCCGCCGTGGCAAATCCAAACAGCTGGGACACCCGGATGGAGGTGCCGAACAGGTACAGGCTGTCGGTGCGCAGGCCCTCGATAAAGCCCCGGCCCACGCCGTACCAGGCAAAATAGCTCAGGAACATCTGGCCGTCAAACTTCCGCCAGCGCCGTGCAATCTGCACCAGAAGGGCAAAGCCCAGTAGATTCCACAGAGACTCATAGAGGAAGGTGGGGTGCACCTCCATGTACTGCCGCACTCCGTCCACATAGGCATAGATGCCCATGCGCCAGGGCAGCTCTGTGGGGCCGCCGTAGGCTTCAATATTGACAAAGTTGCCCCACCGGCCGATCATCTGGCCGATGAGCATACCGAACACCCCCAGGTCTGCAAAGGCCAGAAATCGGATCTTCCGCACCTTGCAGAACACCAGCAGGACGACAACCGCCATGATGACGCCGCCGTAGATGGCAAGGCCCCCGTCCCAGATGCGGACCATAGCTCCAAAGTCCAGGGAACCGTCCTCCCGGCGGTAGAGGTCCAGGTAAAAGAGGATGTAGTACAGCCGCGCCCCTACGATGGACAGGGGCACGGCAAAAAAGAGCATGTCGATGATGTCGTCCTGCTTGATGCCGAAGCGCTTGGCCGCATGGCAGCAGTACAGGACGGCCAGCAGGAATCCGGCGGCAATGATGATGCCATACCAGTACACCGGCCAACTTCCGATGTGGAAGGCTACCCGGTTCAGGTGGAATTCCAGACCCAGGCCGGGAAAGGCGACGGTTCCCATCATGCCTCCTCCCCCGGCCGGACCACGGCCAGACCGCACCGCTCCGGCGTCACCCAGCCGCGGATGCAGTCCTCCACATCGGCTTTGGAGATACCGTCGAACACCTCGGGGAAGGTCAGGTACTCCACACCGGCAAAGTGGGCCTGGGCCAGTTCGATGCACACGTTTTCAAAGGAGTTGAGGCCCCGCACCTTGGCGCCGTACACCCCCTTTTTCAGCCGGCGGAACAGGCCCTCGTCCACGCCCTCCCGGGCGATCCGGGCCCCCTCGGCCAGCACGGCGTCCCGCACCGCACGGGGATCGCGGCTCTCTCCCCCCGCCGCCATCAGGGCGCAGCCGGGATAGAGCTCAAAGCCATAGCCGAAATTCTTGTTGATAAGGCCCTCGCTGTAGAGCTTGGCATACAGGGGGCTGGAATTGCCCAGCAGCGCCTCGCAGGCCAGCTCGCCCATGAGTTGGCGGCGCAGGTGCTCCTCCCCGGCGGGGGCGGGCTCGGCCTTAAAGCCAAGCTGGAAGATGGGGGTGGACACCTCCATGCGCAGCTCCTTTTCCGGCCTGGCCGCCGCGCCGTCCTCCTCCCCGCCGTAATCCCGCTCAATGTGCCCGCCCGGCTCCTTCGGCAGGATTTCCCGGGCAATGCGCACCACCTCTTCCGGCTCCACGTCCCCCGCCACGGTGAGCACCATGTTGGAGGGGGTGTAGAACGCCTTGTGGCAGGCGTAGAGGGTGTCGGCGGTGATGTGGGAGATGGACTCCTGGGTGCCGGCGATGGGCACCCGGATGGGGTGGTGGTCAAACAGGCACTCCATCAGGCCGTAAAACACCTGGTTGTCCGGATCGTCCTCCACCATGCGGATCTCCTGGCCGATGATCCCCTGCTCCTTGTCCACGCTCTCCTGGGTAAACCAGGGAATGGACACGAAGGAGAGGAGAATTTTCAGGTTGTCGCAGAATTTCTCCGTGCTTTCAAAATAGTAGCCGGTGAGGGCCGAGCTGGTGAAGGCGTTGGGGGAAGCCCCGTTGGCCGCCAGATCCTGGAGGGCGTTGCCGTCCTCGGTATCGAACATCTTGTGCTCCAGGAAGTGGGCCACCCCCGCCGGGGTGTCCCGCCACTGGCCGTCCAGGTGGAACTTCATATCCATGCCGCCGTAGTTGGTGGCAAAAAAGGCGTAGCTCTTCTGAAACTCGGGCCGCCGGTCCACATAGATGTGCAGGCCGTTGGGCAGCTCCGCGTGATAGATCTTTTCCCCAATGCGGGGGTATTCTTTGCTTACCATGGGCTCACTCCTTGCCTTTCAGGAAATAGACCGTGTCCAGCGCCAGCTTCTGGGCCGCCGCCTGTACCTGCGCCCGGGTGGTGCGCTCCACCCGCTGGGCCAGCTCGTCGGGCGCCTCGGTGAGGCCGGCGGCCGCCTGACCCAGCCAGTAATCCTCCAGACGGCTCTGGGCGTCCAGGGTGGTCATCAGGGTGCTCACCACCGAGCGGCGGGCCCACTCCAGCTCGTCGTCCGTAAAGCCGCCGTCCTTGCATGCCTGAAGCTGGGCAAGGATCTCGTCCTGCGCCTGGCCCACCTTGGAGAACTCCACGCCGGAGGAGACCAGCATCACGTCCTTGTACTTCATCAGGCCGGAGCTGGCATAGTAGCACAGGGAGAGCTTCTCCCGCACGTTGAGGAAGAGCTTGGAGGTGGTGGTTCCGCCGTAGACCGCATTGAGCAGCATCAGGGCCGGGTAATCCTCGTCCCAGGCATCAATGCCGGTGCGGAACCCCATGGCCAGCTTGCCCTGGGTCACGTCCAGCGCCTCCTCCACCCGGCGGGGCTGGGCGGGAGCGTTCCCCTTTTCAGGGCGCGCGAGGGGCACGCGCTCCCCTGCGGGCAGGCCGTCCACGATGGCCTGAACCGCCGCCCGCACCCGCTCCAGGGGGGCGGAACCGCAATAGTAGAACTCTATCGGGGCAGTGCGAAGCACCTGCTGGTAGCAGTCCCACAGCTTTTGGGGTGTGATGGCCGCCGCGGACGCCTCATCCCCTAGCTTGTCCACCCCGAAGGGCTCTCCGGCGCACATCTCCGCCACCACACGCACCTGGGCATACTGGCGCTTGTCGTTGACCTGGGCGCGGATACGGGTGACCAGGTTCTCCCGCTCTTGGCGGGTATAGTCGGGGCAGAATACCCCGTCCCGGGTGTACGGGCGGAGCACCAGCTCCCCCAGCAGGGCGGCCGACGGCTCCAGCACGGCGGAACCGTCCAGAGTATAGGCGTCATCCAAGAAGCTGCCCACAAAGCCCACGCACTGGGTCTCCCCCTTTTTGCGCACCGTAGGCTCCAGGGAACCGCCGTACAGCTCGTCCAGAACGGCGGAGAGGGATTCCATATCCGGGTGCTCTGCGGTGCCCCGGCGGAGCACCATGGGCAGCAGCGCGTGGAGCGCGGCCTGTTCACGGGCCAGGGGCAGCAGGAACTGCATCCCCAGCACGCTGGATTTAAATTTCTGCGTCTGCACCGCCGTCAGATGGACGCCGGGCAGAAGCTGTGTCCGGGTGACCTCAATCACAGCTTTACCATTCCTTTCCTTATGGGAACTGCCAAAGTATCAACATCGGATATTATACAACGTTTTGACGGTTTTGACACTAGGAAAACGAAAAAAGATTGGCGCCGCGGCGGCTTGCTCCCGACCCTAACCTCCGGTAAAATGAAATCACCTATATTTTATAAGGAGGCCACCCCATGACACGAACCGTTGTGGAACAGATCACGCAGGCCGGAGTGCAGAAGCTCCGCTTCTCCGGCACCGCGCCGGGCCGCTACCTGACCCGGGCCGCCCTGGCGGGGGCATTTATCTTTGTGGGCGCCCTGCTCTCCAGCCTCTGCGCCGCCTGGTTCTACGACGCCAATCTCCCTCTGGCCAAACTGCTGGGGGCCCTGGCCTTCTCTGCCGCTCTCACCCGCATCGTCCTGCTGGGCGGTGAGCTGTTCACCGGCTGTACCCTGGTCATGAGCGTATCCCTCTACGACGGCCGGGTCCGCCTGGCCGGAACCCTCCGTGTCTGGGCGCTGGCCTACCTGGGCAATCTCCTGGGCATTCTGGTGCTCTGCCTGCTGCTGGCCGGCTCCGGCTCCAGCGGGGAGCTGTTGGGGGCCTATCTGGCCCTGATCGTCCCGGGCAAGCTGTCCGCCCCCTGGTATCTGCTCCTCCTCCGGGGCGTGCTGTGCAATTTTCTGGTGTGCATCGGCGTGTTCGCCGGCTTCCGCCTCCAGAGCGAGACCGCCAAGGCCCTGGTGATCACCCTGGCCATCACCACCTTCGTCCTCACCGGACTGGAGCACTCCATCGCCAACATGGCCTATTTCGCACTCCATGCCCTGCTGAACGGCGGCGCGGACTGGGCCGCCATGGGCTGGAACCTGCTGTGGGTCACCCTGGGCAACCTGCTGGGCGGCGCGGTTTTGCTGGGCCTCCCCCTCTGGTACGCCGCAGAGCCGGAAAAGACGCAATCTTTCTCTTGACAATCCGGCCAATTTATAGTATCATCACTTCTGTTGTAAAGCTCCGTAGCTTTACCACCTTTACAGAAAACCGGCACACGGGAGGAGGCGGCAGCGATGAAAAACCAGGCATACCGCATGGCCCTGCTCTATGATTTCTACGGCGACATGCTCACCGACCGCCAGAAGGAGTTCTACGACCTCTACTACAATGAGGATCTCTCCCTGGCCGAGATCGCGGAGAACTACGGCATCACCCGCCAGGGCGTCCGGGATGTGATCGTCCGCGCCGAGGCCATCCTCACCGAGCTGGAGGACAAGACGGGCATCATCCGCCGCTTCCACAAGATGCAGGAGCAGTTCGGCCAGATGGAGACGGCGGTGGACGCCATCGCCCAACGCAACGAGGCCCATTGGCAGGACGACGAGCTGGAGGCCCTGTGCGGACAGCTCAAGGGCGTTCTGGCCCAGTTGAAACAGGAGTAATCCATGGCATTTGAAGGACTGACTGAAAAGCTCTCCGCCGCCTTCAAGAAGCTGCGCGGCAAGGGCCGCCTCTCCGAGGCCGACGTGAAGGAGGCCATGAAGGAGATCCGCATGGCTCTGCTGGAGGCCGACGTGAACTTCAAGGTGGTCAAGCAGTTTGTGGCCACCGTCACCGAGCGGGCCATCGGCTCCGACGTGCTGGAGAGCCTGACCCCCGCCCAGATGATTGTCAAAATCGTCAATGAGGAGCTGACCGCCCTGATGGGTGGCGAGAACACCAAGCTGACGATCTCCCCCAAGCCCCCCACGGTGGTGATGCTGGTCGGCCTCAACGGCGCCGGCAAGACCACCAACGGCGCCAAGCTGGCGGGCTTTATGAAGAAGCAGGGCAAGCGGCCCCTCCTGGTGGCCTGCGACACCTTCCGCCCCGCCGCCATCACCCAGTTAGAGGTGGTGGGCCAGCAGGTGGACGTTCCGGTGTTCCAGATGGGCCAGATTGACCCGGTGGACATTGCCAGGGCGGGCATCGAGCACGCCAAGAAGCACGGCAACGATATTGTGTTCATCGACACCGCCGGCCGGCTCCATGTGGACGAGGAGCTGATGGAGCAGCTCAAGGAGATGAAGGCCGCCATTGACCCCACCGAAATCCTGCTGATTGTGGACGCCATGATCGGCCAGGATGCGGTGAATGCCGCAAAGACCTTCGACGAGGCGCTGGACATTACCGGCGTCATGCTCACCAAGCTGGACGGCGATGCCCGGGGCGGTGCGGCTCTCTCTATCAAGGCGGTCACCGGCAAGCCCATCAAATTTGTGGGTGTGGGCGAGAAGCTGGACCAGGTGGAGCTCTTCTACCCCGACCGCATGGCCTCCCGTATTCTGGGCATGGGCGACGTGCTCTCCCTCATCGAGAAGGCCCAGCAGACCTTTGACGCCAAGAAAGCCGCCGAGTTGGAGCAGAAGCTCCGCAAGAACAAGTTTACCCTGGCTGATTTTTACGATCAGCTGGTTCAGATCAAGGGCATGGGTTCCCTGTCCGACATCGCCGGGATGCTCCCCGGCATGAACGCCAAGGCACTGGAAGGGGCCAGCGTGGACGAGAACGCCCTGGCCCGCACCGAGGCCATTATCCTGTCCATGACCCCGGCGGAGCGGGAGAACCCCTCCCTGCTGAACAACAGCCGGAAAAAGCGCATCGCCGCCGGCTCCGGCACTCAGGTCGTGGACATCAACCGCCTGCTCAAGCAGTTCGATATGATGCAGCAGATGACCAAGCAGTTCTCCGGCAAGCAGATGAAGCGCATGGGCAAACTTGGAAAAATGGGAAAGCTCGGCAAGCTGCCGGGACTCCCCTTCTGACCGGTTGGTAAGCGCGCTGCGGCGCGTTTCCATAGATGTGCAACAATTACATGGAGGTGAAGATACAATGGTTAAGATCAGACTGCGCCGGATGGGCGCCAAGAAGGCTCCCTTCTACCGCATCGTGGTGGCGGACTCCCGCTATCCCCGCGACGGCCGTTTCATCGAGGAGATCGGCACTTACAATCCTCTGACCCAGCCCGCCGAGATCAAGGTGGACGCGGAGCGCGCCCAGGCTTGGATCAAGACTGGCGCCCAGCCCACTGAGACCGTGAAGGCTCTGCTGAAAAAAGCTGGCGCCATCTAATGGAGGTCACGGCTGGCATGAAGGAATTGCTGACCTATATCGCCCGGAACCTGGTGGATCACCCCGACGCGGTGTCGGTCACCGAGCACAAGGGCGAGAGTGAGACCGTTCTGGAGCTTCGGGTGGCCCCCGAGGACATGGGCAAGGTGATCGGCCGCCAGGGCCGCATCGCCAAGGAGATCCGCACGCTGATGCGCTCCGTGGCCCAGCGCCAGGGCACCAAGGTTTCCGTCGAAATCGTCGACTAAAAAGCGGCGGGGTAGCGAGCCCCGCCGCTTTTTCAATGTAGGGCGCGGCCTCCTGGACGCGCCGCCTGCGGGAGGTATTTCAAATGAAAAATCAGTTTCTGGAGGCCGGGCAGATCGTGAATACCCACGGCATCCAGGGCGAGGTCAAAATCGTCCCCTGGTGCGACAGCCCCGAGTTTCTGCTCCAGTTCGGCACCCTCTATCTGGACGGAACGCCCGTAAGGGTGCGCGCCGCCCGGGTACACAAGGGCAATGTCCTCGCCGCGCTGGAGGGCGTCGCCGACGTGAATGCCGCCATGGCCCTCAAGGGCAAGATCGTCTCCATCGATCGCTCCGGCGTGGTGCTGCCCGAGGGGCGGCACTTTATCGCCGATCTGCTCGGCCTGGAGGTCCTGGACGCCGGCAGCGGGGAGAAGCTGGGGGTTGTGGCCGACGTGCTCACCCCGCCCGCCCACGAGGTCTACGTGGTGAAGGGCGAGCATGAATACATGATCCCCGCCGTGGACGAGTTCCTGGCGGAGACCAATGTGGAGGGCGGCTATATCAAGGTTCGTCTGATCGAGGGAATGCGTACCGATGTATAGGATCGATATTATGACCCTCTTTGATCTGACCGTGGGCGATATGATGAACGAGTCCATCCTGGGCCGCGCCCAGGAGCGGGACATCATTCGCATCGAGGCCCACCAGATCCGGGATTACACCCTCAACAAGCAGAAGCAGGTGGACGACTATCCCTACGGCGGCGGCCACGGCGCGGTCATGCAGGCCGACCCCCTCTACCAGTGCTGGAAGCACATTGTGGACACCTTCGGCCCGGGACATACCATCTACATGTCCCCCGCCGGCAAAACCTTCGTGGAGGCCGACGCCCGCCGCCTGCGGGACGATTACGACCACCTGATTCTGGTGTGCGGGCACTATGAGGGCATCGACGAGCGGTTCATTGAGGAGTGTGTGGACGAGGAGATCTCCATCGGCGACTTCGTGCTCACCGGCGGCGAGCTGGCCGCCATGGTGGTGGCCGACGCGGTGGCCCGGCTGGTGCCCGGGGTGCTCTCCGACCCGGAGTGCTTCGAGGAGGAGAGCCACTGGAACGGCCTGCTGGAGTACCCCCAGTACTCCCGCCCCGAGGAGTGGCACGGCCGGAAGGTCCCCCCCATTCTCCGCTCCGGCGATCACAAGAACATCGCCCGTTGGCGGCGCAAGCAGTCCATCCTCCGCACCCGCCAGCGCCGCCCGGATCTCTACGCCAGACTGGATCTTTCCTCCAAGGAGGATCAAAAGCTGCTGCGGGAGCTGGACGAGGAAGCCCCCCAATTCTAACGCAATCATTTGTTTACAGGTTTCCCCTTTACTTTTCCGCCCGCCCGTGCTACAATGACTGCACACTAGTAATCTAATTTTCATTATTATATAAGAGGGTTCCAGCTATGAGTTTTAAGATCATTGTCGACAGTTGCTGCGATTTAACGCCCGCCCAGCTCCGGGAGGACTGCTTTGTCAGCGTCCCGCTGACCATCCGGGTGGGTGAGCATATCGTGGTAGACGATGCCTCCTTTGACCAGGGTGCCCTGCTCTGGCGGATGAAGGAGAGTGCCACGGCTCCCCAGTCCTCCTGCCCTTCCCCCATCCAGTATCTGGAGGCGTTTGACTGCGGCGCCGACGACCTGTATGTGGTCACTCTTTCCGCCCTGCTCTCCGGCTCCCACAACGCGGCGGCCCAGGCGCGGAGCCTCTGGCTGGAGGACCACCCCAACTCCAATGTGCACATCTTCAACTCCTGCTCCGCCTCGGCGGGCGAGGTTCTGGTGGCCCTGAAAATCCAGGAGCTGGCCCAGTCGGGCATGGACTTCACCACGGTGGTCAGCCAGGTCTCCCGCTACATCAATGAGATGGAGACCTACTTTGTGCTGGAAACCCTGGACAACCTGCGGAAAAACGGCCGGCTCACCAGGGTGCAGTCCCTGGTTACCAGCACCCTGCACATCAAGCTGCTCATGGGCGCCACCCCCGAGGGTGAGATCTGCAAAAAGGGCCAGGCCATGTCCATCAAGCAGGCCCTGTCCAAGATGGTGTCCCTGATGGCGGCGGATCCCAAGCACGAGGGGCGCCGGCTGTCCATCGTCCACTGCAACTGCCTGGAGCGGGCCTTCCACGTCAAGGAGCTGGTCATGAAGCAGTGCCGTTTCGGGGAGATCCTCATCAGCGATACCGGCGGCATCAGCACCGTCTATGCCAACGACGGCGGCATCGTCGTGGCCTATTGATTTCGATCAAGCCATTCCGCAACCGCCCGGAGGAAATTTCCTCCGGGCGGTTGTTTTTTGCCCCTGCCTGTGCTATCATGGCAAAAATAGTTTTGTGAGGTGCTTTTATGAACTACACCATCCGCCCCATCGGGCCGGAGGACGCGGAGGGGGCCGCAGCTCTGCGCCGCATGCCGGGCGTATTTGAGAATACGCTCGGCCTCCCCTCCTACCGCACCGCCGACAGCGAGGCGTTCATCGCCGGGCTGGGCCCTGACGACCATAACTTTGTGGCCGTTCTGGACGACGGCACGGTAATCGGCTGCGCCGGCCTCACGGTCTGCTCCAATCCCCGGATGCGCCATGTGGGCGCGGTGGGCCTCTTTGTGCATGCGGACTACCAGGGCCGGGGTGTGGGCACCACCCTGATGGAAACACTGCTGGATCTGGCGGACCACTGGCTCATGCTGGTGCGGGTGGAGCTGGAGGTCTTTGCCGACAACGAGCAGGCCATCCGCCTCTATGAGAAGCTGGGCTTTGAGAAGGAAGGCCTGCTGCGCATGACCACGGTGCGGAACGGCCGCTATGTGGATGAGTACAAGATGGCCCGCATTCGTCCGGGGGTGACCGCGCCATGACCTACACCATCCGCCCCGCCGGGCCGGAAGACGCCGCGGGTATCACCGCACTGCGGCGGATGCCCGGCGTATTGGAACAGGCGGCCTCCCTCCCCTCCGACCGCCCCCGCCGTATGGAGGAGCTTCTCCGCCAGCCGGGACAGGGCCGGCATGTTCTGCTGGCCGTATCGCCGGACCATACCGTGCTCGGCCTGGTCATGCTGACCGTGGAGTCCAATCCCCGGCGGCGGCACGCCGGCGGCCTGGGCATCATGGTGCGCACCGACTGCCAGGGACAGGGCATCGGCACCGCCCTGTTGGAGGCGGTCTTGGATCTGGCGGACAATTGGCTGATGCTCCGCCGGGTGGAGCTGGAGGTCTACGCCGACAACGGGGGCGCCATCCGCCTGTACCAGCGCCTTGGCTTTGAGACGGAGGGGTGCAAGCGGGAGGCCGCCGTGAAAGCGGGGGCCTACGTGGACACGCTGGTGATGGCCCGGCTGAGAAACCGCTGATGTCCCAGGGCAGATTGTTTGAGCTGCTCTGTCTCCTGCTGGAGCGGGGCCGCATGACCGCGCCGCAGCTGGCGGAGCACTTCGAGGTATCGGTGCGCACCATCTACCGGGATATCGACGCACTGTCGGCGGCCGGGGTGCCGGTATACAGCACGCCGGGCAAGGGCGGCGGGGTGTCCCTGCTGGAGGGCTATACCCTCCACCGGGCCGCTTTCACCGAGGAAGAACAGCAGCTGCTGCTCACCGCTCTGCGGAGCCTGCCCGGGGACGCCGGTCAGGGGACGGCGGGGACCCTGTCCAAGCTGTCCGCCCTGTTCCGGCGCCAGGAACCGGACTGGCTTCAGGTGGAGCTGTCCCGATGGGGGAGCGCCGGGGCCGACAACGCCAAATTCGTCCAGCTCAAGGAGGCCATTCTGTCCCGCCGCGTCCTGTCCTTCACCTATGTGGGCGCCTCCGGCCAGACCACCCGCCGCAGCGTCCTCCCCGCCCGGCTGGTCTTCAAGGGCCGGGACTGGTACCTCCAGGGATTCTGCCTGGAGCGGGCGGCCTACCGCACCTTCAAGCTCACCCGGATGCTGGAGCCGGAGCCGGGCGCCCCCTTTCAGCGCCCCCTCTCTCCCCCGCCCATCGAGGCCGGAGAGCCGCCGGAGGGCTTCTGCATCCCTGTCCGCCTGCGCTTCTCCCCCGCCCTTGCCTACCGGGTCTACGACGAATTCGACGAGGGTTGCGTCACCCGCGGGGCGGACGGCAGCCTTGTGGTGTCGGTAAGCTTCCCGGAGGATCCGTGGCTCTATGGCTATCTGCTCTCCTTCGGCCTGGGGGTGGAGGTATTGGAACCGGAGCGCCTGCGGAAACGGCTGGCGCTGCTGGCGGGAAAAATGGCGGCGCACCACGGAAACCATGACACGGGGTGTCAGGATAACTGTGATAGGATGGAGCCATCTCAATCACAGGAGGAATCTCACATGAATCACACCTTTTGTCAATCCTGCGGCATGCCCATCGACGATCCGGCCCTCCGCGGCACGGAGCGGGGCGGCACGCCCAGCGAGCACTACTGCAAATACTGTTATCAGGAGGGAGCCTTTACCGGAGAGATGACCATGGAGGAGATGATCGACTTCTGCACTCCCATGATGGTGCGGGCCAACCCCGAGCTGACCCCCGAGCAGGCCCGGGCGCAGATGGCCCAGTTCTTCCCCAGTCTGCTCCGGTGGCGCAAATAATGGACTGGAACGCCATCTATCCCGGGCCGGAGGAGCCCACCGCGGAGCAGCTCTCCGCCTATGTATCCCATCCGCTGTGGGAGCCATTGAACCGCTGGATCTGTGAAGCTTATTCCCTTTCCCCCATTTACAGCTACAGCAACTGTTCCATGGGGCGGGGCTGGAACGTCAAGTACCGTTCCGGCGGCAAGGCCCTGTGTACCCTCTACCCCGCCTCCGGCGCCTTCGTCTGCCTGGTGGTGGCCCCGGCCCAGGCGGAGGCCCTTCTCCCCACCCTCTCGGAGTATACCCATGCCTGCTGGCAGGCGGTCAAGCCCATGGGCTCCGGGCGGTGGCTGTCCCTGGAGGTGGACTCCCCGGAGGTTGTGGAAGACATCAAGACCCTGCTGATGTTGAAGCGCCCGCTGAAAAAACAGGGACAGGCATAGCCTGTCCCTGTTTTTTATGGTATAATAGCGCGAAAGCGGCTCTTACGCTTGCATTTCAGCCGTTTTGCCGCCCCTTGCGGGGCAGCCGGAAAACATATCACAATTATACCATTCCGCTCATGCTTCCTGGTATACGAACAAAATCTGCTGCTTGAGGTATTCACTATGTCACTGACTCTTCGCCACGAGGCCCCCGCCGACCGCCGCGCTGTGGAGACGCTGGTGCGGGAGGCCTTTTGGAACGTCTACAAGCCCGGCTGCGACGAGCACTACTATCTCCATCTGCTCCGCCAGTCCCCCGCCTTCCGCCCGGAGCTGACCTTTGTATGCGAGGCGGACGGCGTCCTGGCCGGGCAGATCACCTGCGCCTCCAGCTCCATCGAGCTGGAGGTGGGCGGGTATCTGGACACCGTCACCTTCGGTCCCCTGGCCGTCCTCCCCTCCTTTCAGGGAAAAGGACTGGCCCGCGCCCTGGTGTGCCATGCCCTGCGGCAGGCCCAGGCCCTGGGGGAACAGGCCGTGGTGATTCTGGGCGATCCCCGGCACTACGGCCGCTACGGCTTCTGGTGCGGAGAGCGCTGGGGCATCTCCCTGGAGAACGGCCAGTACCTGCCCGGCCTCCAGGCAGTGGAGCTGGCCCCCGGCTCCCTGGCAAACGCCGCCGGGCGCTTCCGCGAGGGCTTTGCCTATGCCCCCGACGCGGTCGCGCTGGACGCTTTTGACGCCCTTTTCCTCGTAAAGGAAAAAGCCATTACAGATTTTCAACAGGAATTCCAGGTGATGTGCTCCCTGGGACACGAGGTGATTCCCAATGGATTTATGCAATGAAAAGGACATCCGCGCCCTGCTGGGCCGCCACGGCTTCCGCTTCTCCAAAAGCATGGGCCAGAACTTTCTCATTGAGGGATGGGTACCCAGGGACATCGCGGAGGCCTCCGGCGCAGGCCCGGATACCGGCGTGCTGGAGATCGGCCCCGGCATCGGCCCTCTGACGGTGCAGCTGGCCCGGCGGGCGGCCAAGGTAGCGGCCATTGAGCTGGACCGCACCCTCTATCCCATTCTGGCCGAGACGCTGGCCCCCTACCCCAACGCCGAGGTGGTGCCGGGGGACGCCATGAAGCTGGATCTGGCCGCCCTTGTGTCTGACAAGTTTTCTGGCCTTACAGCGATTGCCTGTGCCAACCTCCCCTATAACATCACCACACCGGTACTCACCGCCCTCATCGAGGCCGGGTGCTTTGCTTCCATCACGGTGATGATCCAGCGGGAGGTGGCCCTGCGCATCTGCGCCGCCCCCGGTTCCAGCGATTATGGGGCGTTCTCTGTGTTCTGCCAGTATCACACCCAGCCGGAGCTGCTCTTTGAGGTGGGGCCGGAGTGCTTCCTCCCCGCCCCCAAGGTCACTTCGGCGGTAATCCGGCTCGTCCCCCGCTCCGCCCCTCCTCAGAATCTGGTGGACGACAGCTTTTTCTTCCAGGTGGTCAGAGCCTCCTTCGCCCAGCGGCGCAAGACGCTCCTCAACGGCCTCTCCTCCGCCTTCGGCAGCCGCCTGTCCAAAGACGCGCTGCGCGGGGCCATCGAGGCCGCCGGACTGCCCGCCGATATCCGGGGCGAGCGGCTGGGTATTCCTGAATTTTCCACTCTGGCCTCCGCCCTCCAGAACCGTCTCTGAGCCAGTATACCGGGCAGTTTTTGCAAATCCGACGAAAAGGACTTGCAAAAACCGCCCGTTTCTTTTACAATACAGCTAACAGAATTTTCTGCATTACATCACAAAAGGGGGACACTTTCATGGCATTGACAAGCAACCGCGCGGTACTAGCATGGATTGACGAGATGGCGGCCATGACCCAGCCGGACCAGCTCGTTTGGATTGACGGCAGCGAGGCCCAGCTAGAGGAGCTGCGGAAGCAGGCCTGCGCCAGCGGGGAGATTGAGAAGCTGAATGAGGAGAAGCTCCCAGGCTGCTACCTCCACCGCACAGCGGTAAACGACGTGGCCCGGGTGGAGCACCGCACCTTTATCTGCTCCGAAAAGGAAGAGGACGCCGGCCCCACCAACAACTGGATGGCCCCCGCCGACGCCTACAAAATGCT
>ENA-UEOI01001645-UEOI01001645.1-human-gut-metagenome-genome-assembly--contig:-NODE-1645-length-18513-cov-3.883652_pt1 | contig 18513 bp, 22 predicted proteins | sample MGYA00242883_ERZ507882 | MGnify/ENA primary metagenome ERZ507882 (study PRJEB26167, sample SAMN06115502) | human gut metagenome | host: Homo sapiens | place: China:Chongqing | collected 2015-07-29...
GTTCGCTGAAGGTGGGGTAGACCACCGCCGTGTCCAGCACCTTGCCGGTGCCGTCCACCACCGCCACCTTGCAGCCGTTGCGGTAGCCGGGGTCCAGGCCCATGGTGACCTTGCCCTTTACCGGCGGCTGCATGAGCAGGGGCTTCAGGTTTAGGCCGAAGTTGCGGATGGCCCCCTCGTTTGCGTGTTCGGTGAGGGTGTTGCGGATCTCCCGCTCCACGCTGGGGGCGATGAGCCGGTCGTAGGCGTCCTCGGCGGCGGAGCGGACAAAGGCCATGGAGGGGGCGCCGGGGACCAGCACCGCCCGGCGGACGGCGATGAGGGCGGTCTCCCGGTCCATGTCCACCGCAGCCTTCAGGAGCTCCTCCCGTTCCCCCCGGTTGATGGCCAGCACCTGGTGGCCCATGGCCCGGCACACTGGGGTACGGAACTGGTAGTAAAGCCGGTACACCGAATCCTCCGGCTCCTTGCCGGCAGCGGAGGAGACCAGGTCCGCCTTCCGCCACCACAGCTCCCGCAGGGCCTTGCGGATGCCCGCGTCGTCGGAGATCCACTCGGCGATGATGTCGCCCGCCCCCTGCAGGGCCTGCTCGGCGCTCTCCACCCCCTTTTCCGGGTCGATGTAAGCCTGGGCGGCCTTCTCCGGGTCGGGGCAGTCCCGCTCCTGGGCGAAGAGGAGCTGGGCCAGGGGCTCCAGCCCCTTTTCCCGTGCGGCGGTGGCCCGGGTGCGCCGCTTCTGCCGGTAGGGGCGGTACAGGTCCTCCACCTCCGCCAGGGTGGCGGCGGCGTCAATGGCGGCGGAGAGCTCCTCCGTCAGCTTGCCCTGTCCCTCGATGGCGGCCTTGACCTCTTCCCGGCGCTTGTCCAGATTGCGCAGGTAGTTCAGCCGGTCGGCCAACGTGCGCAGGGTGGTGTCGTCCATGGTACCGTGGAGCTCCTTGCGGTACCGGGCGATAAAGGGGATGGTGTTTCCCTCGTCGATGAGCTTGACCACGTTTTCCACGTGGACGGCTTCGCGGCCCAGCTCCCGGGCCAGGCTCAGTATGATGGCGTCCATAGGTTACTCCTTTGCAGTGATGTACGGTGTATTTTACCACACTCCGCCCACGAAAAAAAGGACGAGCCGCCCGCCCGTCCCTCTTTTCTCTCACCACGCGCCCTTCAGGGTGGCGAATTCCGCCAGCTTTTTCCCCTCCCAGGGCCGGATCTTGATGGAGCGCACCCGGTTGCCCGCGGGCACGCACAGCCGAAAGGCGGCCAGCTCGGGGGTGCGTTCCATGTCCCCGGTCACGTATAGCAGCACCCGCCGGCCGGTGTACTTCAGCCGGGAGGCATACTCAATAAGAGGGCGGGCCAGCCCTCCCAGATAGGCCGCCCCGCCGAAGATCAGCAGGTCGTAGCCCATGGGATCGTACTCCAGCCGCCGGGAGGGGTGGTTTACCGTGACGGTGTAACCGGCCTGAGCCAGCGCCTCGGCCAGTATCTGGGCCGCCAGGCGGTTGCCGCCCCGGTTGGAGGGCTGGTAGATCAGCAGAGCCCTTTTGAAGCCCACGCCGTAGATGGTCTCGTGGGGCTTATGGACCTGGTCCCGCTGATTCAGGACCCGGTAGAGCAGAAGGACCGTCAGGCCCGCCAGCAGCCCGGCAATCAGCACTCCCCATCCCAGCGCCGGCATCGCGCGCCCTCCTTTCCGTTGGTTTTTCTTTATTGTACCACAGCCGCCCTCCGACGGTTCTTATTTTTCCCTTAAAAATGCGTAAACGCAAGGAAAGGGCCGGTCTGAGACCGGCCCTTCGCGCTTTTAATTTTGCCAGTTGGCCGGGTAGACGAAATAGAGGAACCGGGCCTTGTCCCGCACCGAAAACTGGATGGAGGTGTCCTTGGGGATATACAGCACCTCGCCCGGCCCGGCGGAGACGGTCTGTCCGTCCACCAGGATGTCCAGCCGCCCTTCGATGACGTAGTCCATCTCGTCGTAGGTCAGGGTCCAGGGGAAAGTGGTCCGCTCCATGACCATCAGTCCGCAGCCCAGCCGGGGGGCCTCCTCCAGGGTGAACAGGTCCCGGGTCCACACCCGGTCGGCCGGGTTCCCGGTGTCCATGCGGTGCTCCGCGGCCACATCCAGCCGGGGCACCTCCACTTTCTTCACCCGCGGCCCGTTTCCGCCCAGCTTTTCCAGCAGCACCCGCCGCACCAGCTCCTCGATGGCAGCTCGGTCCCGTTCAGCCATGGTCTGCCTCCTTTCGGGTCAGCAGCATAGCCGCAGCTACGGCGGTGACGCCGCCCACCAGCTTGCCCACGATCATGGGAAAGATCATGGCGGCGTCGAATCCGGCGGTAAAGCCCAGATGGTCCCCGAATACGAAGGCGGCGGAGACGGCGAAGGCCACGTTGATGATCTTGCCCCGCCGGTCCATGTCGCCCATCATCTGGAACATGGGGATGTTGTTGGCCAGAGTGGCCACCAGCCCGGCGGCGGCGATGTCGTTCATGCCCAGCAGATGGCCCAGCCTCATCAGGGGCTTCCGGAACACCTTGGTGATGACGAAGACCAGCGGGAAGGCGCCCGCCAGCACGATGGCGATGCCGCCCACGGTGGCATAGCCCTCCTCGATGGGGTTCATGCCGGGGATGAGGGTGATGCCGGTGAGGGCCTCTACGATGGCGGCGGCCAGGCCCACGGTGATGACGATGATGACGAACCTGCCAAAGACCTGGAAGCCCTTCACCATTCCGTTGGGAATAAAGGCCAGGCCCAACGCGATGAGGACGGCGATGAGGACGATGGGGATCAGGTTTTTCAACACCATCATCAGGGGGAAGCCCGCCGCGATGCCGCCCACCAGGCCGCCGATGGGGATGGTGATGACCCCGGCCAGCACGCCCCTTGCCAAGAACTCTTGGTCCTCCGGCCGGATGATGCCCAGGGCCACGGGGATGGTGAATACCACCGTGGGCCCCAGCATGGAGCCCACGATCAGGCCGCCGAACTGGCCCGCCTCGGGGGTGAGGGCAAGCTCCTTGGCTAGGGGCGCTCCCCCCATGTCGTTGGCCAGGATGGTCCCGGCGAACATGGCCGGGTCGGCCCCCAGGAAGGAGTAGAGGGGCACCACCACCGGCCGCAGGAGCCCGGCCAGCACCGGCGCCAGACAGATGATGCCGATCATGGACAGGGCCAGCGACCCCATGGCGATGATGCCCTCTTCAAATTTTTCCCCCAGGCCGAAGCGGTTGCCGATGATCCGGTCCACCGCTCCCAGGGCCATGAAGAGGACCATGATATAGACGATAATTTCATTGACGGACAAAGGATTGCCCCCTTTGGATTTGGTTTTTGGGCGGGCCCAACCCGCCCGGCGCCGGCGGGCGGCCGCTACCGCTCCACGTGGTCCACGATCCCCACGATGGCGGCGTCCACGGGCACATGGGCTCCGGCGGCCACCCGGGCCCCGCCGCCGGATACCACCAGCACCTGGTCGCCGGGCCCGGCCCCGGCCTGATCGGCGCACACCAGGGGCGGACCCTGGTGCCCCTCCGGAGCCACCAGCAGGAAAGCCTGCCCGGTGAGGCTCTGGAGCTTTTTGGTGCACCACACATTACCAATGACGGTCCCTAATAACACAGACGCCCATCTCCCGCAGCTCCCGTTCCAGAGCCACAAATTTCTGAAAGACCCCCATGGGGGCCGTCTTCTTGTACTGCTTGTACTCCAGTCCGGACTCCAGGACCCGGACCTTCCGGCCGGAGAGAAGGGCCTCCAGCACCTGTTTTTCCTCCCGCTCCAGGGCCAGGCCCAGGGCGAGTATGCCCATCTGCTCCACGGGCAGCCGGGTGATGACCAGCTCACTGCCCCGCTCCTCCACCGTCATTTCACGATCATCCCCCGGTCGCCCTTTCGGAAGCCGCAGGCGTTGGCCTCGTCATAGTCCAGGTGGACCACGGTGGTAAACTTGTCGCTGACCCGGACCTCGGTGTCCCCGAAGACCAGCGGCCGGGCGGTGAAGGTGCGGAAGCTGACGTTCTGCTTGTCGGCCACGCCGAACAGGGCGGCGTCCGCCGGGGTCATGTGGATGTGGCGCTTGGCCACGATGAGCCCCCGCTGGAGCCGCAGCTCTCGGTCCCCGTGGCGCACGGTGATGCCGGGGGTGTCCCGGATGTCGCCGGAGATGCGCACCGGGGGCGCCACCCCCAGGGCCACCGCGTCGGTGAGGGACAGCTCCACCTGGCTCTCGCCCCGCTCGGGGCCCAGGATGACCACGTTCTGGAAGCTCCCCTTGGGGCCCGTCAGGGTCACCCGCTCGGCGCAGGCGAACTGTCCGGGCTGGCTCAGGTCCTTAACCCGGTTGAGCCGGTAGCCCACGCCGAACAGCGCGTCCACATCCGCCCGGGACAGATGGACATGACGGCCTGAGGCCTCGATTTCGATGGTGACCCGGCGGACGATCTCCTCCGCCAGCCGCTCCATGCCCACGGTATTGACGCTGTGCATCTGTTCACCCGCTCTCTCTGGGATACTTTCCCGCCTTTAATTTGATCATCATAATCCACATCAGGGAGGACAGCCGGTTGAGCCCCAGCAGGATATCCTCCCGGGTCACCGCCCCGTTCTCGTCCCGGAAGGCCTTATAGGCCGCCAGCTCGGTCTGCCGCACCACGGTGCGCAGCTTGTTCACCGCCAGGATGGCGGCTCCGTCGGTCCAGTGCACCAGGAAGTGGGGCTGGCCGAAGTATTTTTCCGGGTAGTGGGACTGCTCCCGCAGCTCCTCCGGCCCCAGGGAGCACACTCGCACCTCCCCCACCGGCTCGGAGAGCACATCGAAGCGGATGAAGCGCCGGACGAAGCCCAGCACCTCCTCCAGCTCTCCGCACAGCGTCCGGTATCCCTCCTGGGCGGCGGCCTGCTGGGCCAGAGTGATCTCGGCCTCCAGCAGGTCGATGTACCCCCGGAACGCGATGCGGGGGTGGTCCTTGAAAACCAGCACGTTGCCCCGGAGGTGGGTCATATGCTCCGGCTTGTGGTCCAGGGCGGCTCCGAACAGGGTCTGATACCGGGCCCGATCCCCCGCGGGAGCAGAGGTCTCGCCCTCCGCCGCCCGCCCCTGGGGATAGACCACCTCCACCCGGTGCTCCCGGAGCCAGCTCCGGGCGGAGGGGGTCAGCACGTCATCCCGGGAGACCACCACGGGACCCCGGGTCCCGCCGTTGGACATCTGCCGGACGACCTCTTCCGTCAGCAGGGCCATGGCTTACCCCTGATTGTACTCGCCGCTGCGGTGGGGCAGGATGCCGTCCACCTCGGCGTGGGGCCGGGGGATGACGTGTACGGAGATGAGCTCGCCCACCTTCTCGGCGGCGGCGGCTCCGGCGTCGGTGGCGGCCTTGACGGCCCCCACGTCGCCCCGGACCATGACGGTGACCAGGCCGCCGCCCACCTGCTCCTTGCCTACCAACTGGACGTTGGCGGCCTTGACCATGGCGTCGGCGGCCTCGATGGCCCCCACCAGTCCTCTCGTCTCCACCATGCCCAGCGCGTTTGTGTTTGCCATTTTTGTACTCCTCCTCATATCGTTGTCCGCCCGCCGCTCCCCTTCTGCTTTTGGGGCGGGGGCCTCGGTCTTTTTGGTTCGGCCGGCGGCCGCAGTCGGGGCCTTGGCCTTTCTTTTGGGCTCCGGCGCGCCCGCGTTCATGCCCGACCCGGCGCCCTTATGCCCGCCGGGCGGCGCCGCCATGGCCGTGGGCATGTGGGGGATGCCCCCCACGGTCCCGGCCGGCTCGCCGTTGGCGGCGTAGACGGTGTGCTCCTTGTCGTCCTCCATCCCCTCCGGCTTTTCGGCCATTAGGGAGTTGGACAGGGCCTGCACCTCCTGCAGGAGGGCCTCATGGGGATTCAGCAGGACGCCGTCGGCGTTGACCTCGCTCATACGTTCAGCCTCCTCATGATCTGCCGGACCAGCTCATCCAGGGTGCCCGCGTCCACCTGCCAGCCGCCCGGAGCGGTGTTCTCCCAGGGGGAGGAGGCGTTCCCGGCCCGGATGTCCTCCAGCTCCCGGACGCCCCAGGCCACCCGCTTGATGTTGATGAGGTCCAGGGGACCGATGTTGTTGGAGCTGGAGGAGCCGCCCACCGCGCCGCAGCCCAGGGTGAGGGCGGGGAACAGACAGGTGCTGGCCCCGATGCCGCCCAGGGCGGCGGGGGTGTTCACCAGCACCCGGCTGGCGGGTACGGCGGCGGCGAAGCGCTTGACCACGCTCTCGTCCTGGGCGTGGATGGAGAAGGTATGCCCCGCCCCCTCCCACTCCAGGATCTCCACGCAGCGGCGGAGGACGGATTCCTCGTCGGGCTCCACGTAGTAGGCCAGGATGAGGCCCAGCTTTTCGTTGGAGTAGGGGTAACCCCGGCCCACGCCGGTCTCCCGGGCCACCAGGACCCGGGCGGAGGCGGGCACATGGGTGAGCCCGGCCAGCTTGGCCACGGTCTCCACGCTTTTGCCCACGATGGCGGGGTTCATGGTGCCGTTGGAGCGCAGGATGAACTGGGACAGGCGGGTGTGCTCCTCGTCGCTGAGGAGATAGGCCCCCTGGGTTTTCAGCTCGGCGGTGACGGCGCTCTCCATCTCCCGGGCCACGATGACGGACTGCTCGCTGGCGCAGATGGTGCCGTTGTCAAAGGTCTTGGAGTCCAGGATGCGCTTGACCGCCAGGCGCACGTCGGCGGTGCGGTGGATATAGGCCGGGCCGTTGCCAGCGCCCACGCCGATGGCTGGGGTTCCGGAGGAGTAGGCCGCCTTGACCATGGCCCCGCCGCCGGTGGCCAGGATGAGCCGGGTGTTGTCGTGGCGCATCAGCTCGTTGGTGGCCTCCAGGGTGGGGGTGGAGATGCACCCCACGGCCCCGGCGGGGGCTCCGGCGGCCTCCGCCGCCCGGCGCACCACGTTCACCGTCTCCAGAATGCAGTTCACAGCGCTGGGATGGGGGGAAAAGACGATGGGGTTGCCCGCCTTCATGCAGATCATGGTCTTGTAGATGACGGTGGAGGTGGGGTTGGTGGAGGGCACCAGCCCGGCCACCACGCCCGTGGGCACGCCGATGTCGATGGTCTTTTTCGCATGGTCCCGGGCCAGGATGCCGTGGGTCTTCTCGTCCTTGATGGCGTCATAGAGGGTGAGGGCGGCGAAGCGGTTTTTGAGCTCCTTGTCCGCCTTGATGCCGAAGCCGGTCTCCTCCACCGCCATGTCGGCCAGCCTTCGGGCCTGTTCGGCGGCGGCGGTGGAGACGGCCGCTGTTATTTTGTCTAATTGCTCCTGTGTCATACCTGCCAGGATGCGCTGGGCCTCCCGGGCTTGCTTCAGCAGGTCCCGGACCTCCTGGATGGAGCGCAGATCCTTGTCCAAATGCTCCGTCTCCTTTCTCATACTTCGCGGGGCCGGGCCGCCACCGCTTTGACCGCCTCGGCGAACGCTTCGCAGGCGGCCTTGCAGGCGCTCTGGGTCCCGGTGAGGAGCCCGCCGCCGAAGTTGGTCTCGCTGGGTGGCTCGAAGAGGGCCACCAGCTCCACGTCGGCGGCCTTCATGGCCTCGTCCAGGCCCACCACCGCCTCCAGGGGCGGGGCGATGAGGTAGGCCAGGGCCTCCCCCTCCCGCACACCGGAGGTCTTGGACAGGTAGGTGCCCGTGCGGGACACGGTGTGGGCGAAGTAGACGATGGAATCGTCCTCGTTGGCGGAGCGGAAGCCCACGCCGCTGTCCATGAATTCCACCGCCGCCCGCAGGCCGGAGCTGACCTCCGCCGGGTTGGGTCCGGCCAGGATGCCGATGACCTCGCCGGCCAGCTTGGTGTTGGCGTTGGCCGCCCCGGCGTAGAGGCTCCGGCCGTAGACCACCTCCACGGCGGCGGCCTTGGTGGCCTCGTCCAGGGCGCAGTAGGTGACGTCGTCGCTGTCGGCGGTAAGGATGCCGATGGAGCGGTAGCGCTCCGGCAGCTCCAGCTTCCTGGCCAGGGTCTCGGACACGTTAGCGATGGTGTGGGTGGCCAGCACATTGCATTTCAAGAGATCTCCCGTCATGCGCCCCTCCCCCTTTCCATCTGCGCCAGCGCCACGCCGGAGGCTTTTTTCTCCAGCATGGTGTGGATGAGCTCGGCGATGTGGGCCCCGGCCTCCACGGCGGTGGTGCCCTGCCGGTGGATGTTGGAGATGACCGTCCGCTGGGACTCGGGCACTCCGATGCGCGCGGCGTAGGTGAGATAGGCGGACATGCTCTCGGCGGTGACCAGGCCCGGCCGCTCGCCCACCAGCATGCAGACCACCTGGGCGCCGGTGAGCTCCCCGATGTGGTCGGAGGCTCCCACCCGGCAGTATTTGACGAAGAGGGCGGGTCCGGGGTCGATGCCGAAGGTCTTCAGGCCCGCCCGGATGGCCTCCAGGCAGTCGGCGGCGTTGGCCTCGATGGCGGCGGAGGACAGCCCGTCCCCCACCACCAGAGCCACCTTGGGGTTCTGGCCCAGGGTCTTTTGGATGACGTCCTGGTTGGCCTCGTCGAACCGGCGGCCCTTGTCGGGCCGGGTCAGGTATTCGTCCTTGTCTTTGCACAGGGTCTGGACGAAGACGTAGCGGTTGCGCTGGACGAAGTTCTCGTCCACCAGGGAGAACACCGAGTCCTGGGCGGCGGCGTGGTCGGCCCGCATGCGCAGCATGGTCTCGGTTTTGTACCGGGCTCCGGCCCGGCCGAAGCCCAGCCGGGCGGGGGTCTTGGCCTTTAGGTCCAGGAAGGCGGGGCCGTTCTGGGGGTGCTCCACCAGATAGAGCTTCCGCAGGTCCACCTCGGTGATGTCGGGGAGGCTCTCCCCGGTCCCGGCGGCCGGAGCGTCCTCCAGGGGCTTGTAATCGGCGGCCTTGACCTGGGGCGTGGGGGCCTGACCCATCAGGTCGGCCACCATGCGCTCCACCAGGGCCCGCAGTTCTGTTTCATTCAACGTGTGAAACCTCCTTTACGCCAGTAAGATCGAGCCGTCTCCCGCCAGAGCGGTGAGGGCTCCGTTCTCCACAAAGCCCATCTGCTCCAGCCACTGCTGGAAGGGCTTGATGGCGGTGAGCCCGAACAGCTCCCGCAGGGCCGCCGTCTCGTGATACCCGGTGGTCTGGTAGTTGAGCATCACGTCGTCGCCGTGGGGGATGCCCATGAAGTAGTTGCACCCGGCGGTGGTCAGCAGGACGGCCAGGTCCTCGATGTCGGACTGGTCGGCCTTCATGTGGTTGGTGTAGCAGGCGTCGCACCCCATGGGGATGCCGGTGAGCTTGCCCATGAAGTGGTCCTCCAGGCCCGCCCGGATGACCTGCTTGGAGTTGTAAAGATACTCCGGCCCGATGAAGCCCACCACCGTGTTCACCAGGAAGGGCTGATACCGCTTGGCAAAGCCGTAGCACCGGGCCTCCATGGTCACCTGGTCCCAGTCGTTGTGGGCCTCGGAGGACAGCTCGGAGCCCTGGCCGGTCTCAAAATACAGCACGTTGGGGCCAGTGGCGGTGCCCTCCCGGAGCGCCAGGTCCCGGGCCACGGCGAGGGTCTCGGCGGTGAAGCCAAAGGCCTCGTTGCCCTTCTGCGATCCGGCGATGGACTGGAAGATGAGGTCGGCGGGGGCCCCCTTGCGGATGCACTCCATCTGGGTGGTGACGTGGGCCAGCACGCAGGTCTGGGTGGGGATGGCCCAGCGGGTCTTGATGTCGTGGAAGCGCTCCAGCACCCGGGTGACGCTCTCCACGCTGTCGTCCACCGGGTTCAGGCCCAGCACCGCGTCCCCGATGCCGAAGGAGAGGCCCTCGAGCAGGGAGGCCATGATGCCGTCCGGGTCGTCGGTGGGGTGGTTGGGCTGGAGCCGGGCGGACAGGGTGCCGGGCTCGCCGATGGTGGTGTTGCAGGTGGCGGTGACCCGGATCTTTTTGGCGGCGTAGATGAGGTCCAGGTTGCTCATCAGCTTGGCCACGGCGGCCACCATCTCGCTGGTGAGGCCCCGGGAGATGCGTCGGATGGCGGCCCCGTCGTGCTTCTCGTCCAGAATCCACTCCCGCAGCTCGGACACCGACCAGTTTTTGATTTCTCCATAAATTTTCTCGTTCACGTCGTCCTGGATGATGCGGGTGACCTCGTCGGTCTCATAGGGGACGGCGGGGGAATTGCGCAGGTCGGCCAGGGTCAGGTTGGCCAGCACCACCTTGGCGGCCACCCGCTCCTCGGCGTTCTCGGCGGCGATGCCCGCCAGCCGGTCGCCCGACTTCTCCTCATTGGCCTTGGCCATGACCTCACGGACCGACTTGAAGTCATAGACGTGGCCCAGCAGCTTGGTTTTTAAGATCAATTGTGTCAGCTCCTCCAGTTTTTACTTCTTTTCAAAGGCTAAGGTCTTGACCACCACCGGCAGGACGGTCCCCCCGGCCACGGGGGCGCCGATGTCGATGTAATCTCCGTTGCTCACACCGACGCCGTCCAGGCACAGCAGGGGGCCCGGCAGCCGGGGGGCCAGGGCCTGGCCCAGCACCTTGGCCAGGTCGGCCTCCACCGCCACGACGGGAAAAAAGCCTTGGTCCAGAAGGGGTTCCAGCCCTTTTTGGATGTGCTCGGCCAGCTCCTGCACTCGGCGGTAGGACGGGGAATTCTCCCCGGCAAAGGCCAGGGCCACCTGAGTGAGCCCCCCCTCGTCGGCGTACCAGCCCAGCTTGGAGCGGATGGCGGCGGCCAGATCCCCCCGCTCCTCCTCCGGCTCCAGTCGGAGAACCGGCAGGTTTTTCAGCGGGAACTCCACCCCGCGGTAGAAGATGGTGGAGCCGGACACCTCCATGGAGTGGGCCCCCGCTCCCACCACCGTGGCCCGGATGGTCTCCGCCCCCTGGATGGGGGCCACGCCCTTGGCCTGCAGAGCCTTACGGATGGTTTGCCCCAGCAGGGGCCCCATGTCGCCGTAGGCCAGCTCGTCCGCCGGAGGCGAAAACAGGCAGTCGGCCACGCCGCCGGAGAAGGAGAGCGCCGCGCCCCGGGCCCGCATGGGGGACACCCCGGCGGTGGTGTAGAATTCCAGCAGAGGTCCGGGGGGCTCCAGCCCCGCCGCCTGCAAAAGGGCGGCCGTCATCTCCTCCGCCACGGGGGCCAAAAGGGCCGAAGAGGCCTCCGCGCCCCGTACAACTCCGGGAAAACGCCCCTCCAGTTTGGGGGAAAGATAGGTGATTTTTCCTGTTTTCGGCTCGATTTTTACCAATCTTCCGCCGATATCGAGACACGAGGTTGCACACAGCCGTCCACGGTTGTACAGGGCCAGGTTGGAGGTGCCGCCGCCGATGTCATAGTGTAATACCTGGGTATGATTCTCCTTTGAGTATTCATCCGCCCCGGCCCCTCGGGCGGCCAGGATGGACTCCAGGTCGGGGCCGGCGGTGGCCACCACGAAGTCCCCGGCAAATTCCGAGAGCGCGGCGAGGACCTCCCGGGCGTTCTCCTTCCGGGCGGTCTCGCCGGTGATGATGACCGCCCCGGTCTGGACCTGGTCCCTCCGGAGCCCCGCCCGGCGGTACTCCTCCGCCACGATGTCCCGGACGCCCCGGGCGTCGATGACCGTGTCGGACAGCAGGGGGGTAAAGTGGATGCCGCTGCGGTAGACGATCTCCTTGTCCGTGATGGCGATGCGGGGCACCGAGAAGGGGTTGGCCCGGTTCTCCAGGGTCAGGTCGGAGACCACCAGTTGAGTCGTACTTGTTCCTATATCAATACCCACGGATTTCAGCGTCTCCGTCATACCAGCGCCTCCATCATGGCCTCCACGTCGGCCGCAGCGACCGGCCTGGGGTTGCCGGGCAGGCACACATCGGACAGGGCGGCGGCGGACAGGGCGGGCAGGGCGGCCTTCAGCTCCGCCGGGGGCAGGTCCAGCCGGGCGGGGATACCCAGGCCGGTGCGCAGGCGGACCAGAGCGGCGGACAGAGCCCGTGGGTTGGCGGCCAGGCCGCACCGGCGGGCCAGGCGGGCGTATTTCTCCGCCGCCCGGGCGTCGGCGGCGTTGAAGGCGACGACCTGGGGCAGCAGCAGAGCGTTGAGCCGGCCGTGGGCCACGTGAAAGCGGCCCCCCAGGGCGTGGGCCATGGAGTGGCAGACCCCCAGCCCGGCGGCGTTGAAGGCCACCCCTGCCATACAGGAGGCGTAGAGCATCTCCGCCTTGGCCGCCCGGTCCCCCTGGTAAGCCCTGGGGAGGGCCCGCCAGGCCAGAGCGAAGGCCGACTCGGCCAGGGCGTCGGTGAAGGGATTGGCCCCCACGGCGGCGGCGGCCTCGGCGGCGTGGGTGAGCACGTCCATGCCGGTGTCGGCGGTCACCTTGGGGGGCACCCCGTCCAGGAAGGCGGGCTCCAAAATGGCCCCCTCCGGCAGAAGGCCGTCCTCCACCAGCGGGTATTTCACCCCCTGGTCGGTGTCGGTGAGGACGGCGAAGGAGGTGACCTCGCTGCCGGTGCCCGCGGTGGTGGGGATACAGTAGAGCGGCAGGTCCCGGTCGCCGGAAAACCAGCACATGGCCTTGGCGCAGTCCATGGGGGAGCCGCCGCCGAAGGCCACCACCGCCTCGGGCCGGAAGGTCCGCACGGCCCGCACCCCCTCCGCCACCAGGCGCAGGGAGGGGTCGGGCTCCACCCGGTCGAACACCGACACCTCGCCGGTGAGCCTGGCCTTCACCCGGTCCAGCAGGCCGGAGGAGGCCAGAAAAGCGCCGGTGACGATGAGCACCCGCTTCCCCGCCAGAGCCGACAGGGCCTCCAGCGGCTCGGGGCCAAAATAGAGCTTGGGCTTGATCCAAAAGGTTTCCATGGCATTCCCCTGCTTTTTCCTTGATGGGCTTAGTATGGCAAGGAAGGGAAAAAATATAGCCGGAGCGGAAAATTTTCCGCTCCGGCCATTTCCTCTAATAGACGATTCCGGTACTGTCCATCAGACTGCGCATCAGACGGGCCCCCACCCGGAGGCCGGAACAAAAGCCCACCCGCTGGTGGTCGGCGCCCAGAGCCCCGGCGGCCCGGCGGATGGGTTCGGCGGCCGGCTCCCCCAGGCCGGCCAGGCTGGCCTCCAGGCGGCCATATGCGCGGTCCAAAAGCTGTTTTTCCGTCTCGCTGCGGGACAGGGCCTCCGGTCCCGGCGCGCCCCCGCTCATCAGGTACTCCCCCAGGTACTTCAGCTCTGCGCGTTTTAACATGTCCTCATTGTAACCCACGGTTCTTCCCCCTTATAAAAATTTATGAATTGTTCATAATATACCTGTTGTTTTTAATCCAAAATTTATTATTTTCTATTTTAAACTTTATGGTTGTATATGTCAAGGTAAAATTAACTCTTTCGCGTATTTTTGAGTTGCTAGAATTTATTTTTGAAATATAATAGTTGAAAAAAGGAGTGGTGCCCCCATGAGTATGGACATGAAAGTGCGTATGATGCTGGCCGCCAGAGACATCAGCATGACCGAGCTGGGCAAACGGCTGGAGCCGCCCACCACCGGCCAGAATATCAGTGCCAAACTTCGGCGGGACAACTTTTCGGAAAAAGAGCTGGCCGCCATCGCAAAGGCCTGCGACGCCGAATTCGAGGGCTCTTTCATCCTGAACGATTCCAAAAAAGTGATTTAACGCCTCCGGAGCACTCGGAGGGGATGCGAGAGGCAAAAACCCCGCGGCCATTCGGAAGAACGGCCGCGGGGTTCCCTTTTCTGTTTTCACTTTACGGCGGGGAACTCCAGCGTCAGGGTGGTGCCCTGACCGGGCTCGCTCTCCAGGGTGACGGCGCCGCCGTAGAGCTGGGTAATGTGCTTGACGATGGCCAGCCCCAGACCGGTCCCCCCCGTCTTGCGGGCACGGCCCTTATCCACCCGATAGAACCGCTCGAACACCCGCTCCTGGGCCTCCTTGGGGATGCCGATACCGGTGTCCGCCACGGTGATGAATACCCTGCCGTCGGTCTGGCGGACCCCTACGTCCACCCGGCCGCCGGGCTCGTTGTACTTGATGCCATTCTCCATCAGGTTGGTCAGCAGCTCCCGCAGGCGGCCGGGCGCCATGGCCACCTGGGTCTCCACCCCGGCCAGGGACACCGTCACCCCCGCCCGCTCGGCCATGGGCTTCAAAAATTCCCGGGACTCCCCCGCCACGGCCAGCACCGCCGCCCGGTCGTCGGGCTGGGGCATGGCCACCGACTCCAGCTCGGACAGCTTGAGCACGTCGTTGATCAGCTCCACCAGCCGGTCCACCTCCACGCCGATCATGGTGATGAACCGCTTCTGGTCCTCCGGGTCCTTCACCATGCCGGAGGAGAGCATGTCGGTAAAGCCCTTGATACTGGTCAGGGGGGTCTTGAGCTCATGAGAGACATTGGCGGCAAACTCCGAGCGGACGGTCTGGAGCTTCTCCCCCTCCTGATCGAGCTACTCCTGCTTCAATTCCAGGGGCTGCGCCGTACTGATGGCCAGCTTGCGGGCCAGCAGCAGGGTGAGGACCAGGGCCACCGCCGCCGCCGCCAAAAAGCCCGCCACTCCCTGGAGCACCAGGGCGTTCACCGACGAGATGGGCATGGAAACCCGGCCGATGTTGCCGTCGGTGAAGCGGCGGGCCTCATAGAGCATGGTGGTGCGGGTGGTGTCCGAGGGCCGGATGGCCTCCCCGCTCCCCTTCGCCAGCGCGTCCTGGAACTCCGGCCGGTCGGCGTGGCTGGCGGTCACCTCCCCCCAGGTGTCGGACAGCACCGAGCCGTCCGGGGCGATGATGGTCAGGCGCTTATCCGGCGCCGCCACGGCAAACTGGGCCGACCAGGCCGCCGCGTCGGTATAGTAGCTCTGGGCGTCCATCAGGTTCAGCAGCTCCACCAGCGTCTGGCGGGCGGCGGTCAGCTCCCGGTTCCGGTACGCCCACACGCCGAACACGCTGGACAGGGCGATGCCCAGGGCGGCGATCAGAAAAATGTAGGTGGTCAGGCGTTTTTTCATGGCGGCTCCCCCTTACGGCATCTTATAGCCCACGCCGCGGACCGTCTGTATGTACCCCTCGCCCAGCTTCTGGCGCAGGGTCTTGACGTGCATGTCCACGGTGCGGGTCTCCCCGGCAAAATCGTAGTCCCAGACGGCGTGGAGGATGTCGTCCCGGGTCAGGACGGTCCCCCGGTTCTCACACAAGAGCTTCAAAAGCTCAAATTCCTTATAGGTCAGCTCCACCGGAATGCCGTCCCGGCGGACCTCCCGGGCGGCGGGGTCGATCTCCAGCCCGTCGCACTTCAGAATGGCCGGGGTCTGGGGCCGACCCGTCCGGCGGAGCACCGCCTTCACCCGGGCCTGGAGCTCCATGATGCCGAAGGGCTTCACCACATAGTCGTCCGCCCCCTGCTCCAATCCCTTCACCCGGTCCAGCTCGGCGGTGCGGGCGGTGAGCATGATGACGGGGATATGGGCCGTATCCGGCGCCCCCCGCAGACGGCGCAGAATCTCCAGCCCGTCCATCCCCGGCAGCATGATGTCCAGGATGTAGAGGTCGGGCTGCACGTCGTGGACCGCCTGAAAGTAGTCCTCCCCGGATTCAAAGTCCTCCACTCCGTACCCCACCGAGTGAAAATAATAGCGGAGCATCTCGCGGATGCTCTCGTCATCCTCGATGATCGTAATCAGGTCCGGCACGCGGCATCTTCCTTTCCATATGGCTTTATCCCCCGGGGAAGCCCCGGGGGACACGCAATGCGCTGGGGGTGTGGTCTCAGAGCTGGCCCGTCACGCAGAAGATCGCCCACTGGGCGATGTTCACCGCGTGGTCCGCGATGCGCTCCAGGTACTTGGCGATGATGATGAAGTCGATGGACAGGTCGGCCTCGTCCCGGTTGGCCGCCACCTGGTCGATGAGCTCGCCCTTCACCTGCCGGAACAGATCGTCCACCTCGTCGTCCAGGTTGATCACCGCGTGGGCCGTCTCTACGTCCCGGCCGGTATAGGCCGAAATGGCCTGGCGGACCATCAGTCCCGCCTTGCAGGCCATGACCCCGATGTCCTGAGGCACCTTCACCTCCCCGTGATTGCTCAGCAGCAGGGAAATCTCCGCGATGTTGGCCGCCTGGTCCCCGATGCGCTGCAGGTCGGTGACCATCTTCATGGCCGCCGAGATGGCCCGCAGGTCCCGGGCCACCGGCTGCTGCCGCAGCAGCAGGTTTAGGCAGCGGTTCTCAATGTCCCGCTCCATCTGGTCCAGGGAGGCCGTCATGTCGATGGCCGCCTTGGCCGTCTGCTCGTCGTCGGTGGACAGGCTCTCCGTGACCACGTCGATGGCGTCCTGGGCCTGACGGGCCATGGCCGTCAGCTCCTCGTTGAGCTCCAGCAGCTCCGCGTCAAATGTCTTGCGCATGGTGACCCTCCTTTAACCAAACCGGCCCGTGATGTAATCCTCCGTCCGCTTGTCCCGGGGCACGGAGAAGATCTGAGTGGTGTCCCCATACTCAATGAGCTCGCCCAGCAGGAAGAAGGCGCACTTGTCCGAGATGCGGGTGGCCTGCTGCATGTTGTGGGTCACAATCACTATTGTATAGGAATTTTTCAAATCTGCAATCAAATCTTCAATCTTTGACGTAGAAATTGGGTCCAGGGCCGAGGTGGCCTCGTCCATCAGCAGAACGTCCGGCTCCACCGCCAGAGCCCGGGCGATGCAGACGCGCTGCTGCTGGCCGCCGGACAGGCCCAGCGCCGACTTCTTCAGCCGGTCCTTCACCTCGTCCCAGATGGCCGCCCCCCGCAGCGATTTTTCCACGATCTCATCCAGCTTGGCCTTGCTCTTGATGCCGTGGGTCCGGGGGCCGTAGGCGATGTTATCGTAAATGGACATGGGGAAAGGATTGGGCTTCTGGAACACCATGCCGATCTGACGGCGGATCCAGGTCACGTCCACGTCCGGGGCGTAGATGTCCCTGCCCCGGTACTCCACCCGGCCCCGGATCGTCACGCCGGGCACCAGGTCGTTCATCCGGTCCAGGGTTTTCAAAAAGGTGGACTTGCCGCAGCCCGAGGGGCCGATCAGGGCGGTGACCTGCTTTTCCGGGATATCCATATTCACCGATTTCAACGCCTGGTTCTCTCCGTAAAAGAGGTCCAGGTCCTTGGCGGAGAGGATGGGAGTCTGGTTCATAGCTGCCGCTCCTTCTTACTTTTTGAGCTTTTTGCCCACCAGCTTGGCGCACAGGTTGATGAGCAGAGTGATGATCATCAGGATGGCCCCGATGGCAAAGGCGATGTCAAACTGGGCCCGCTCCTTGGCAAAGACGTACAGGGCCACGGTGAGGGTGGCGCCGGAGCTCTGGGTCAGGCCCTGCCAGGTCCGGGCCAAGCTGGCGCCCAAGTCGCCGTTCCAGACGAAAAAGCGGTTGAGCGTGGTGGACATGCCGGCGGTGAACATCAGCACCGCCGACTCCCCCACGATGCGCCCCACCGCCAGGATGCAGCCGGTGACGATGCCGTCGATGGAGTTGGGCAGCACCACGGTGCGGATCATGTGCCACTTGCCCGAGCCCAGGCCCAGCGAACCCTCCCGGTAGGACTGGGGCACCGTCTTGAGCGACTCCTGTGTGGTGCGGATAATGGTGGGCAGAGTCAGGATGACCAGGGTCAGAGAGGCCGCCAGCAGAGTCTTGCCCAGGCTCATAAACTGACTGAAGATCAGCACCCCCACCATGGCATAGATGATGGAGGGGATGCCCGCCAGGGTCTCGGTGGCAAACTCGATGGCCGCGACCAGCCGGCGGTTGGAGGCGTACTCCGTCAGGTAGACCGCCGCCCCCACGCCCAGCGGCAGCACCACCAGCATGGTCACCACCACCACGTACACCGTGTTCAAAATGCTGGGCAGGATGCCGGTGGTGTCGTTGAGGATGCTCTCCTGGGTGGAGACCAGCTCCCAGGTGATGTGGGGCAGGCCCCGGTAAAAGATGTAGCCGATCAAAAACAGCAGCAGGGCGCAGGTCAGCCCCGCGCACAGGTACAGCAGCCCCCGGAGGGTCCGGTCATAGACCCGGCGGCTGAGAGAGAGGGGATGTTGCTCTTTCACGGTATCCCTCCGTTCGGCAGTTTTGGGCCTGACGCCTTCCTTGACTTCGTCCATAGCTTACCCCTCCTTCTCCCGTTTTAAGACCAGATTGAGCAGGATATTGATGAGCATGATGAACAGGAACAGCACCAGGCCGATGGAAAACAGGGCCTGCCGCTGCAGGCCGGAGGAATAGGACATCTCGCTGGCCACGGCGGTGGTGAGAAACTTGACGCTTTTGAGCAAAGAGGGCATATTGGCCACGTTGCCCGCCACCATCAGGATGGCCATGGCCTCGCCGATGGCGCGGCCGATGCCCAGCACGATGCCTGCCACGATGCCGCTTTTGGCCGCCGGGATGCTCACCTTGAAGATCGTTTCGATCTTCGTCGCGCCCAGCGCCAGGCTCGCCTCCTCATACTCGGGCGGCACGGCGTTCAGCGCCGTTTCGCTCAC
>ENA-UEOI01001646-UEOI01001646.1-human-gut-metagenome-genome-assembly--contig:-NODE-1646-length-18501-cov-2.669399_pt1 | contig 18501 bp, 18 predicted proteins | sample MGYA00242883_ERZ507882 | MGnify/ENA primary metagenome ERZ507882 (study PRJEB26167, sample SAMN06115502) | human gut metagenome | host: Homo sapiens | place: China:Chongqing | collected 2015-07-29...
CGGGAACGCATAAGCGTTCCCGGTGTTTTTCATATTTCCTTGTATTCGGCGGCAAAACATGGTAAGGTAGGCACCATGGAACCGTTTGAATTGATTCGCTCCCGCCGCAAAACGCTGGCGCTGGAGATCACAAAAGACTGCCGGGTTCTGGTCCGGGCACCCCGGACCCTCTCCCGGGAACGCATCGACGCCTTCGTGGCCAGCCATCAGGACTGGATCGCCCGCCATCTGGAGCGTCAGCGCCTCCGGGCCGCCAGTGCCCCACCCGCCCCCACTTCGGCAGAGATCGAGGCCCTAAAGGCTCAGGCACGGGCGGTTTTGCCTCCCAAAATTGCATATTGGAGCGAGAAAATGGGCGTGACTCCCACCGGCTTCCGGGTGACCACAGCCAAGACCCGGTACGGCAGCTGCAGCGTCAAAAACAGCCTCTGCTTTTCCTGCTTTTTGATGAACAGCCCGGAGGATGCCATTGAGCTGGTGGTGGTCCACGAGCTGTGCCACATCCGTGTCAAAAACCACGGCCCGACCTTTTATGCCCTGCTGGAGCACTATCTCCCGGATTACCGGGAGCGGAAACAGCATCTGCGCTGACAGCAGGCGGGGCGGCCGCACAGCGCGGTGAACGCATGAAAAACCGGCCCCCGAACAGGAATTCCTGTTCGGGGGCCGGTTCGCTTTCACAGATTTTCTCAGGAAAGGGCCCCGCTCAGATCAGATCGTGCAGCTTGAGCACCATCTGGATCTTGGCCCGGGCGTTTTCATTGTGGCGTCTGACTTGCCGACACAGTTCGTCCGCGTCACCCGCCTGCATGGCCCGGTACATGTCCTCATGCTCCTGAATTCCCTCCACGGTCTTGTCCCGGGGCTGCTTTCCAAAGAGATATGCCGCATAGGTATGGGTATTGAGCTGCCGGTACATCTGCACCGCCGCCTGACTGCCGCTGGCGGTCATATAAAGTTCATGGAACTGGCGGTCCAGCTCATAGGTTTGGAAATACTCTTCCGGAGAGGCAAAGATCTTCACTAGCCTCAGGTTCTCCCGCAGATTCTCCTCCATTTTTTTCTGAAGCAAGGTGCTGCAGGACACCGCCTGAGCCGCCTGAGGCGCAAAATACAGCTCCATCATCAGCCGCAGCTCAAAGAGTTCGTCGATCTCTCGCCAGTGCACCCGGCGGACCCGGTACCCCTTCCGGGGAATCCCTTCCACCAGACGCTCCATCATCAGCCGGTTGAGCGCCTGCTTGATGGGCGTGGGACTCACCCCGTAACGCTGGCACAAAAGCGACAGGTTGATTTTCTCGCCGGCGGGCAAGACCTCCTCGATGATGTCCCTGCGGATACAGCGATAAGCAAGGTCTACCAGGGTGTCGTTCCCGCCCCGCTTGGCTGCCTCTATCGGCGTCTCTTCCCTTCCGGGGGCCGCCGCTGCGGTCCCGTTTCCACCGGGCCGCATCTGCTCAACCCAGCCAGTCGAAGTGGAAGCTCCCTTCCTTGTCGGTGCGGCGGTACGTATGGGCACCGAAGCAATCCCGCTGAGCCTGCAGCAGGTTCATGGGGCCTTCGGCATCCCGATAGCCGTCAAAATAGGCAAGGCTGGCAGAGAAGGCCGGTGCTGCCACGCCGCAGGCCGCGGCAGTGGTCACCACCTGACGCCAGGCGGGCTGATAGGCCGCCAGCTTACCGGCGAAGTAATCGTCCATCAGCAGGTTCTGGGGAGGCTGCGGCGCCCGATAAGCCTCGGCGATGCGCTCCAGGAAGGCGGCGCGGATGATGCAGCCACCCCGGAACAGCAGTGCAATGCCGCCCAGATCCAGGTTCCAGTCATACCGCTCAGAAGCCGTTTTCAGCAGCGCAAAGCCCTGGGCATAGGAGCAGATCTTGGAGGCATACAGCGCCTGGCGGATGGCCTCCAGGAACGCGGCACGGTCACTGCCGGTGAAGGGCGCGTGCTCACAGCCGTAGCGCTCCTTGGCAGCGGCCCGCTCGTCGGACTTGGCGGACAGATCCCGGGCAAACACCGCCTGGGCAATGGTGGGCAGGGGCACGCCCAGCGCCAGGGCCTCCTGCACGGTCCACATGCCGGTGCCCTTGCTGCCGGCGATGGGAGCGATCATATCCACCAGAGCGCTGCCGGTCTCCGGGTCCTTGACGGTCAGAATGTGGGCGGTGATATCCACCAGATAGCTGGAGAGCTCCCCTTCATTCCAGGCCTTGAACTGCTCGGCGATCTCCGCGGCAGACATGCCCAGCAGCTTGCGCATCAGGTAGTAGGCCTCGCAGATCAGCTCCATATCGCCGTACTCAATGCCGTTGTGGGTCATCTTCACAAAGTGACCGGCGCCGCCGGGTCCGATGTAGGCGCAGCAGGGGTCCTCGCCCACATGGGCGGCAATGGTGGTCAGGAACGGCTCCACCTGGGCGTAGGCATTCTTGTCGCCTCCGGGCATCAGGGCCGGGCCGTGACGGGCGCCCTCCTCACCGCCGGAGACGCCAAGGCCCATGAAGTTGATGTTCTTCTGGGCGCACGCATCGTGGCGGCGGACCGTATCGGGATAGTGGGAGTTGCCGCCATCAATGACGATATCGCCGGGCTCCAGGTAAGGCATCAGGCCCTCCAACACGGCGTCCACCGCCGCGCCGGCCTTGACCATCAGCAGAATCTTCCGGGGCTTTTCCAGCACGGAGCAAAGCTCCTCCAGCGTGGTGCAGCCGGTGACGGTATATCCCGCCTCCTTGCCCGCATCCACAAAGACCTTGGTAGGTTCGCTGCTGCGGTTATAGCCTGCCACGGCAAAGCCGTGCTCCGCCAGGTTCAGTGCCAGGCCCCGGCCCATGACCGCCAGACCCGCAACGCCGATTTGATACTTCATGATTCTTCCTCCTTTTAATTATTGGGGTTTTCCCGCTATCTGGAAACCACATAGGGACAATCGCGTCCATTTAAAAGATCCAGCGCATTCTGCGCCGCCATCATACCCATGCGATACCCGGCCTCACAGGTGGCCGCGCCGGCATGGGGCGTCAAAACACAGTTGGAAAGACCGGCCAGAGGACTTGCGCAGGCAGGCTCCGTCTCAGTGACGTCCAGACCCGCCGCGCCGATCTTCCCTGTCCGCAGCGCCTCATAAAGAGCACTTTCATCCACCAGGCCGCCCCGGGCGGTATTGACCAGAACCGCCCCCGGCTTCATCTCCGCCAGGCGCGCCCGATCCACCAGGTTCCTGGTCTCCTCGTTGAGGGGACAGTGAAGCGTGATAAAATCAGATTCACGGAAAAGCGTGTCCAGATCTACATATTGCCCGCCGTGGGCGGAGAGGAAAGCCTCGTCGGGGTAAGCGTCGTAGGCCAGCACGTTCATCTCGAAACCGGCGGCACGGCGGATGACCCCCTTGCCGATCCGGCCAGTGCCCACCACACCCAGGGCCTTTTTCCACACCTCCACGCCGGTGACCGGCTTTTCTGTTCCCCCGGCCCGGATCACTCCGTCCATGCGGCACACCTGCCGGGCGGCGCAGAGCATCAGCGCCATGGCCAGGTCCGCCACGGAATCACTGTTGGCCCCCGGCGTGATGGTCACCCGGATGCCCAGCTCCCGGGCCGCCTCCAGGTCCACCTGATCATACCCCACGCCGTAGCGAGAGATGACCCGGAGTTTTTTGGCTGTGGAGAGCAGCGTGCGGTCATAGGGCTCCAGCCCCGCGATCACCGCGTCCGCCCGGGGCAGATATTCCGCCAGCTGAGCGGTGAGGTCGCCGCCGTCTCTCGGCAGGCGCACCACTTCACAGCCGTTTTCCTCCAGCAGCCGAATGGGCGCATCGTTCGTTTGAGCAAAGGTGCGGGGCGTTGCCAATACCAAATATTCTGCCATAGTCCCTGCTCCTCACCGGCCGCTGCGGCTGCGGCGCCGCCTCAGGTCCATTTTCATGGGTCAGTCCCCTTCCCGTTCGTTGAGCTTGGCAAGCTGGCGCTCATACTGCTCCAGATACATCTGGAACCGCTTTTCATAGAGTTCATGCATCTCGGGGTCGGGGATCAGGGTCTCGGTAGCGTCCGCCCGGTAATCCTCAATGTGCTCGATGCAGCCCAGGTTCTCCATAGCCAGCATGGCCGCGCCCAGGATGGAGGCATGGGGCATATCCGCACACTCCAGGGACCGGCCGAAGATGTCCGCGCACATCTGCATCCAGTTCCGGGAGTTCAGGATGCCGCCGGAGAGCTGGATCTCCCGGGGCTCGCCGTTTTCCCGGCAGAGCATCTGATAGCAGTGATAGAGGTTGAAGAGGACGCCCTCCTGCACACTGTGGTACATGTCGGCGGGACCGTGCTGGGGCAGCAGATTGCAGAACCCGCCCCGCCATTCGTCGTTCCAGCCGGGGCAGCGTTCGCCGAAGAGGAAGGGAAGGAAAATTGGCATATCCTCCACCTCACCCGCCTGGGCCTCGATGGCCTCATAGGGGATGTTGGGGGTGAAGAATTTGGCCTTCAGCCAGTCCAGGCAGTTGCAGGCACCGGAGGTAGCAGCGCCGGATAGCCAGCCGTTGGGAGAGAGATAGCACCAGGTGCTGGGCTTTTTGGGCAGAATGGGCTTTTCCACCGACATCCGCAGTGCACCGCTGGTACCCACGGAGAAGGTCATCACGCCGGGCTTGAGCGCGCCGGCGCCCACCTGGTTGAGGGCGCCGTCCGGATAGCCGGGCAGCACCGGGGTGCCCTCCTTCACGCCCAGGAGCACCGCGCCCTCCCGGCTCAGGGGGAACATCTCCCGATAAGTGGTCAGGCGGCACAGCTGGTCCTCCCGAACTCCCACCATCTCCAGAGACGCCGGGTCCCACTGGCGGGTATGTACGTTCAAAAGGCCCTCGCCGGAGGCGATGGAATCGGACACCGCCCACGCTCCGGTGAGCTTATAGACGTTATAGGTGCTCTGGGAGCAAAAGAGCTTGTCACTCAGGTCCAAGCCCCGTTTTTTCAGATCCAGCAGCTTGAAGGCCGGATAAATGGCATGGACCATACAACCTGTGCGCTGGTAGAACTCCGTGCAGAACGCCTCGTCTGCCCGCAGTTTCCGGGCGGTCTCCGCCGCGCCGGTGTAGGCCCAGGTCAGTGAGGGCGTCACCGGTTTTTTCGTCTGGTCCAGGGTGATGATGGAATGCCAGGTACCGCCGGTGGCCACGGCGTCGATCTGCTGGTCCGCCGCCAGCCGGCGGGCCACCTCCGCCGTTTTTCCAAACACGGCCTCGGGGTCCTGGGCGCCGGTGGCACCCTGCTCGATCCCCTCCGAATAGGGTTCGCTGAGCATCCCCACCACGCCGTCCTTGCTGTCGTACAGCATGGCCTTGGCCGATGTGGTGCTGGATTCAATGGCTAAGATTCGCATGGCTCCTCCTTTTCCTCGACAGTTTAACTTGTTAAATTTTTAGATTTTATTTTGCAGATTTCAAATTTCTTGTGTTCATTTTAGCACGTTTTCTCGGGGTGTCAATTCTGTGGGTTTCCCTTTCCGCAATCTTGTAGGGACCACCAAAAACACCTTCCTTTTTTTGGTGCTCTTTTCCGGCGCACCGCCGCATACTTTGTCAAAAAACGGCCATTCTGAGTAGAGAATCTCAAAAATCAGTAACCGGAGGTGCCTATTTGATGTTTTCCTTTCAACGCCGGCCGGGGCCGCTGGCAATCCTCTGCGCAGCGCTGCTGCTTTCGGCGATGCTGCTCTGGCCGTTGAGCCGGCAGTCCTCCTCCCTGCCTGCCGCCGGAGATGCCGCCGTTACCGTCTCCACCGACAACTGGGGGCTCTCCTTCCCCACCGAAGGACAATCCCCCGTGGGGAACGCCACCGTGGAAGAGCTGGCCCAGTACAATGCCTATTACCTGGGCGACACCACCAAAAAGGTGATCTACCTCACTTTTGACTGCGGCTATGAAAACGGCTACACCGCCTCGATCCTGGACACGCTGAAAAAGCACAACGCCCCGGCGGCTTTCTTTGTGGTTGGCAACATGATCGAGTCCGCCCCGGATCTGATCCGCCGCATGGTGGCGGAGGGGCACATCGTGGGCAACCACACCTATCATCACCCTGACATGTCTGCCATCAGCGACCAGGCCTCTTTCCAGAAGGAGCTGGAGTCCCTGGAGGCTCTCTTCCAGGAGACCACCGGCCAGACCATGAGCAAATACTACCGCCCACCCCAGGGAAAATACAACGTGGAAAACCTGCGGCAGGCCAAGGCCCTGGGCTACAAGACCATTTTGTGGAGCCTTGCCTATGTGGACTGGTACGTGGATGACCAGCCCACACCGGAGCAGGCCTATGCCAAGCTCCTGCCCCGCATCCACGACGGCGCTATCGTGCTGCTCCACTCCACCTCCCGCACCAACGCGGAGATTCTGGACGATCTGCTCACCAAGTGGGAAGAGATGGGCTTCACCTTTGCCTCTCTGGACCAGCTGTCCGGCAGCACAGTCTGACCGTTTCCCGGGGCCTGACGGCCCCGGGCTTTTTTCTCCGTCCCACTGCCGAGACGGCTCCCCCAGAGAAAGATTTACAGCAGCCGCTCTGGACGCAGAGCCCGGGGCGTGGTATGCTGGAAACAGAATTTCTTTTGATACCGTGCAATAAACTCCGGTTTTGTTCCGTTATCTTAGTAGAACAGGAGGAATCCCGTATGTTCTTCTTGACTGTGGCGGCACCACCGCCCGGAGAGGACGCCCTTTTAGACACGTACATCTCCCACATTGCCCTGGGGAGCCAGGACGCACTGGCGGCTTTGTACCAGCGGACCCACGCCGCCGTATACGGCTTTGCCCTCTCCATTTTGAAAAATGCGCACGACGCGGAGGACGTGCTCCAGGACGCCTACCTACAGGTGTGGAACGGCGCCTCCGGCTACCGCTCCCACGGGAAGGCCATGGGCTGGCTGATGACCATCACCCGGAATCTGGCCCTGGACCGGCTGCGCCAGCACAGCCGCACCCAGACGCTGCCCCACGAGGACTGGCAGACCCTGCCGGAGGAGGTCTCCCCCGTCACCGCCGAGGACCGGATGATGCTGGAGGCCCTGCTCTCTGTTCTGGAGGACCAGGAGCGGCAGATCGTCACACTCCACGCCCTCACCGGTCTCAAGCACCGGGAAATCGCCGCCCTGCTGGGACTGCCGCTGCCCACGGTGCTCTCCAAATACAGCCGGGCATTGAAAAAACTGCGCCTTGCATGGAAGGAGGCTGACTGACATGCGCGATCAGGAACTGGAAGAACGGCTGCGGACCGCCGTGGAACACGCAGCCCCCAACGCCCTGGACCGGATTCTCGCGTCCTGCGAACCTCAGACACAAACCACCGCCGTAGTTCCCATGCGCCGCCCCCATGCCAGACGCCGCTGGGCCGCCCTGGCTGTGGCAGCGGCATTGGTGCTGGTGTGCGGACTGTCCTTCTGGCACGCGGGCAACTCCGTTGCCTCCGTGGTGTCTCTGGACGTCAACCCCAGTATCCAGCTGCAGGTAAACAGCAAGGAACGGGTACTGGCGGCCGATCCCCTCAACGAGGACGCCCAGGTCATCCTGGAGGGCATGGACCTGAAGGGCACCCAGCTCAACGTGGCGGTCAACGCCATTGTGGGCTCTTTGCTCCAGCACGGCTATCTGGATAAGATCTCCTCCGCCATCCTCATTTCCGTGGAGGACCAGGACCTCCAGCGGGCCTCCCAGCTGGAGAGTTCCCTGACCGACACCGTCAACACCGCGCTGCAAAACGCCTCCTCCGGGGCGGCGGTCCTGAGCCAGGCCATTTCCTCCGACACGGAGCTGGACTCCCTGGCCCGCTCCAGCAACCTCTCCGTCGGTAAGGCCGCCCTGATCCGTGATATACAATCTCTCAACAGCTCTTTGACCGTAGACGATCTGGCCGCCCTCTCCGTAGAGGAGCTGGAGCAGCTCCGCCAGACCGGCGCCGCCCGTGGCCTGCCCATCGGCAAAGACGCAGCGGCCGCTGCCGCGCTTGCCTATGCCGGCCTAAGCGGGGACACCGCAGTGTGGGATGCGGACCCGGAGTTGGATGAGACCCCCGCCCATTATGAGGTGGAAGTGGAAACGTCCTTCGGTGAATTTGAGTACACCGTGGACGCCTACTCCGGTCAGGTCCTCAGCGGCCCGGCCAACGTCCAGACCGCCGCGCCTCCCCCCTCCGGCAGCACCGCCGGCATCACGGAGGCCCAGGCCAAGTCCATCGCCCTGACCGACGCCGGCGTGCAGGAATCCGCCGCCCTGGGCCTGCAGGTCAAGCGGGACTGGGATGACGGCCGCCTCTTCTACAAGGTGGAGTTCCGGGCAGGCGGCGTGGAGTATGAGTACGAGATCCTGGCCGCCGACGGCACCATTTGGAGCGTGGAGCGGGACGGCGATGATGATTGGCATACTTCTGCCTCCTCCACCGTCTCCATCGACGCCGCAGCCGCCAAGAGCGCCGCACTGGCCCACGCGGGTTTCAGCGCCTCCGCCGTAACCGGCTTCCAGTGCGAGCTGGACGAAGATGACGGCCGCTATCGCTACGAGATCGAATTCCGGGCCAACGGGCAGGAATACGAGTATGAGATTGACGCCGCCACCGGCGCCGTACTCAAAGCCGAGATCGACGACTGACCCAGGTGCATAAAAAGGCATCCCCGCTATGGGGATGCCTTTTTTATGTAGGAATGTCTTCGGCAGGCCGGTCTTACAGCAGGGCCGGTACCAGCAAAATCGCCAGGAAAATCACGTTCCACAGCGTGAAGATCCCCAGATACCGCCCCCGGATATCCCCGGAGCGGCGGGCCATCTGTTTGTAGGAAATGAGGCTTGCCATGGAGGCGATCAGTGTGCCCAGGCCACCGATGTTGGTGCCCACCAGCAGATCCTCCCACGCATCCGTAAAGCCGGAGAGCAGCAGCGCCGCCGGCACATTACTGATGATCTGGCTGATGCCCACCGACGCCAGCCGCACATGCCCTTCCAGCAGCTGGGCCACCAGATTGTGGAAGGCGGGAAAGCGCTTCATGTTGCCAATGAAAACAAAGAGGCACACGAAGGTTGCCAGCAGGCTGTAATCCACCCGCAGCAGCAGTTTCCGGTTCACCACCAGCACCGCCGCCAGGATCACCGCCAGCATCACCTCCGCCGGCAGCACCCCCAGCACCTCCAGCAAACACACCGCAAACAGCGCCAGCCACCCCAGCAGTCTCCGCCGGTCCAGGGGCTCCGTCTCCCCGCCGGTGTCTCCGGCGGCGATGGGTGCGCCCCGATAGCACAAACACACACTGCCCGCCAGCAGCACGCCGGAGAGCACGGTATAGGGCAGCGTCACCGCCAGGAATGCCCCCAGGGAAATACCGGAGACGGAGTAGAGATAAAGGTTCTGGGGATTGCCGATGGGGGTGAGCATGCTGCCCAGGTTCGCAGCGATGGTCATGAGCGTCACGGTGCGGCACAGCGAGGCGTCCATCCCCGTCAGATCTGAGAGCAGCAGCCCCAGGGGCACAAAGGTCAGGAGCGAAACATCGTTGGTGATGAACATGCTGCTGAAAAAGCAGAGAAACACCAGCATCAGCGCCAGCTGCCGCTGGGAGCGGATGCGGCGCAGCAACGTCTCCCCCACCCGACGGAACAGGCCCATCTCCTGAAAGCCCGCCACCACGGTCATGAGGCAAAACAGCGTCAGCAGGGTGTCCTTATCCAGATACCCCGGGTATTGCCCGTCCGGCGGCACCAGAAAGCAGGAAAGCACCGCCAGGATGAACGCCAGGGAGAGCACCGTCTCCCGGCGGAAAAAGTTCCACAATTTTTTCAACATGGCTCCTCCGGTTCCGGCAGGTCCGTTTCCTTCCGGGCCTGCTCCAGATAATCCTGTTCCTCGGTTTTTTTACTGGGGACGAACCCTTGGGCCGGCGTCCGGCGGCGGCCCTTGCTCTTGGCGTAGAAAAAGCCGGTGACGGAGAACACCACCGCGCCGATAAAGTTCACGAACAGGTCCTTCATGGTGTCGATGATGCCGATATCCACATAGCCGCCCACCCCCAGGCTCTGCCCGTTGATGACCACGTCCTGGATATTCGGGATGGTCACCACTTTGTTGGTTCGGGTGGGGTCCAGCAGCACCGAGTGGATAGAGTGGATCACCGTGTCCTTCTGCATGTCAAAGCCAAAAAAGTAGTCCATGCCAAACTCGAAAAACTCCCACAGCACCCCGATGGTCATGGAAAAGCAGAAGGCCACCAGTGCCAGGAAAAACGGCGAGAGGTGGAAGGTCAGCCGCTCGTCATCATTGAGCAGGATCACCAGGGAGAACCCCACCGCTGCGGCCAGAAAACCGTTGAGGGTGTGAAGCATGGTGTCCCAGTTGGGCACCACACAAAATCGTGATCTCCAGCGGCGGCGGCAGCTCGATGCGCAGCTTCACCTGCAGCCAGCTGGGCACGTAGAGCAGCAGCAGCGTCAGCACGCAGAAAAAGGCGCTCTCGTAGCTCGCCAGCATAATCTGGCGCACCAGGACCGCAAGGACCAGAATGCGCAGAATGGAAAAGACGATGAAGGAACTCCGGTGCTCCCGCAGTTCCTTGGCCATGGCCTGCCGGAACGTCTTTTTCTCCCATTGCCGCCGCAGGCGGCGGGCCGTTTTTTCCCGTCTTGTCAATCAGATCCCTCCTTGTGCTCCCTAGTCTTTGCCTCTTGGGCCACCTCATTCCCCGCTTCCCGCAGCCACACCAGCAGCTCTCCCAGGTCCCGGCACACCAGTGTGGGCGGCGTCTCACTTTTGGCGGCATCCTGCGCCGTTGCCTCCCCGGTGAGGACCAAAGCCGTGTCCACCCCGGCATTCACGCCGCAGGCGATGTCCGTGTAGAGCCGGTCTCCCACCATCAGCGTCTCTTCCGGCGTACAGCCGGTCTGCTCCAGGGCCAGACGAATCATGGTGGGGTCGGGCTTTCCAATAAATTGAGGCCGTCGTCCCGCTCCCCGGGCGATGAACTCACAGATCGCCCCGCAGTCCGGGACGAATCCGAAAAGAGTGGGGCAGGCCCAGTCGGGATTGGTGGCCAGAAAATCCACTCCCCTGGCCAGCAGACGGCAGGCATTTTCCACCTTCTGATAGGTGAGTTCCGTGTCAAAGCCCACCAGCACCGCCGTCACGTCCGCATCCGGCGTCTCCCGGATATCAAATCCCGCCGCCCGCAGCTGGCGGCAAAAGGACGCCGTACCTACGGCGTAATAGACATCCGAGGGGGAGCGGCTGGTTTTCAGGTAGTACACCGTGGCCTCCACGGCGGTGAGGAACTCCTCCCGCTCCGCCGGGACTCCCAGCCGGTGCATCTTCTCCAGCCCAGCGTCCACGCCCCGGGAGGAGTTGTTGGTGAGGTAGCGGACCACGCCGCCATTGGCACGGACGCAGGACAAAAATGCCGCCGCGCCGGGCAGCAGCGTCTCCTCCAAATAAACGGTTCCATCCAGATCCAGCAAAAAAAGCCGCTTGCGGGCCAGGTCCACACCCTCACATCCTTTCACGCATCCGTAACACCATATCACAAAAGGCCCCCGCTTGGCAAGCGGGGGCCGCAGTGAGGCGAAAAGTCTTTTTTACGCAGTGCAGGGTCCCGCTTGATAGGACCCTGCACTCTCTCGGGATGAGATCCGCGTCTGCTGCTTTATTGGAGACCGCACCACCCGGACTGTACGGCAGGTCCCAACCAGGTCAGATCCAGGCGCCTCCGCCCTTCCGGCTCAGCCGGATGCACTCCAGGGTATAGACGACTTGAAGTACGCCGAACACCACCAGCAGCACCACCCACAGCCACAGGCAGGTATTGGTCGCCGCCCGGCAGGCCTTGTAGCACGCCTGGCCGATCTGACGCTTTTCCGACTCGTCGCAGCTGTCCATCCACTTCTTCTGGAACTTCAAGTCGTAGACACTGCCCTGTTTTTCCGGGTTGATACGGCGGGTCAGGTCCACCACCTTCTGCTGGAGCACCACGATCACTGCCACGGAGACCAGAAACAGCGCCACGCCTCCCAGCCGCTCCAGGGGAGAACCGGCCCCGCAGATCACCAGCACCGAGAGGAAAAAGAAGTCCCACAGCAGAGCGATGGCGGACATCAGCAGCGCCCAGCTGAGGGTCTCCTCGGCGGTGTCCACAGGCTCCTCAGCCTCCCCGTCCCAGGTGCTGTACAGCCGCCGGGCCTTGGTGTAAAACCACCAGCCCAGACCCAAGAACACCACGCTGGTGACGGGGATGCCCCAGGGAGCCACGGCAGTGAGGGCCGTGTTCACCGCTGTTTTGATGCTCTCCGACAGATTCCCGGCGCCTACGATACCGGCGGCAAAGCCCGCCAGGGCACCGAAAAACGCAGCAATGAACAGCACCAGAATGTACTTGGGCAGCGCCCTGCGGTTATCACTTTTCTCCTTGCTTTTCATGTTCCCCATCCTCCTCATAGGAAAAAATGTCCTCCACGGTGACCCCGCAGAGCTTCGCCAGCTTCAGTGCCAGCGTCACCGAAGGCGAGTAGTCCCCCCGTTCGATCTGGCTGATGGTCTGCCGGGACACCCCCGCCAGCCGCCCCATCTCCTGCTGGTTGACCCCCAGCCGGGCCCGGTACTCCTTCAGTCGGTTGTAAAGCGGCATTTCACCGCCCCCCTCTCTGCCAATGATTCCTGTCATATTGACAACTATTCTTGTCATTTTCAGAATAGCATTGACAAGGAAAGTTGTCAAGAGCAAAAATAAAAAGACCCCCGCAAAATGCGGAGGTCTTTTGCATCACTTCTTTTTCCCGGCAGTTCGGGGCGGCGCATCCTGCCACTTTTGGGCCGGAACAGCTTTCTGGGCCAGCCGGTCCTTCACATACCCCCGGAACAGTGCATAGAGCACCGAGCACACGGGGATGAACACCAGCATCCCCAGGATGCCCATCAGGCTGCCGCCCAGCGTCACAGCAAAGAGCACCCAGATAGAGGGCAGTCCTACGGAGGAACCCACCACATGGGGATAGATCAGATTTCCCTCCACCTGCTGGAGCACCAGGAAGAGCACAATGAACCACAGTGCCTTCCAGGGGTCGTCGATGGCAATGAGCAGCGCACCCACGGCGCAGCCGATGAAAGCGCCCACAAGGGGGATCAGCGCCGTCAGAGCGATGAGGACGCCCACCAGCAGCGCGTAGGGCATCCGGAAGAGGGTCATGGACACCACGAACAGCGTCCCCAGGATGCAGGCCTCCAGACACTGGCCGGAGAGAAAACTGGAAAACGTCCGCTCCGCCAGCCGCAGCACCTCCAGCAGCCGGTCTGCCCGGTGCTCGGGCAAGATGGCGTAAAACACCTGCCGGGCCTGACGGCTGAGCTTTTCCTTTTGCAGCAGGATGTAGAAGGAGAAAATCAGCCCGATGACAAAGGTACTCACACCGCTGACCACGCCGCCGATAAAGCCGCTGCCCGAGCTGAGCAGTCCGGACCCCCAGTCCTGGGCCAGGTCGATGGCCTTCTTGGACAGCTCGCCCCAGTTGATATCCAACTCCGCAATAATAGCCTCCAGCTGGGGAAGGTATTCCTCCAGCGCCAGCAACTGCTCCTGAAGCCGCCGGGCTGCCTGGGGGATTTGGTTGACGATGGACATCACCGCATCGGCGATACCGGGGCCGATGACCCAGGAGGCCAGTGCCAGCACCCCCAGCACGCCCACCAGCGTCAACACCAGCGCCAGGGGGCGCCGGAACCGGGCGGCAGCTTTGGCCCGGGGCATCAGATTGCGTTCAATGGCCCGCATTGGCACGTTCAGGATAAACGCGATGGCGCCCCCCAGCAGGAAGGGCGCAAGGATGCCCAGAAGCCAACCCACGGCGCCCACCAGGGCCCACAGATTCTGCAGCACCCAGAAAAAGGCCACGCCGCCGCAGACCACTGCCAGCAGTCCCTTGATCGTCTGTTTGTTCCATTCCATGGTATGGTTCTCTCTTTCCGGGCCAAAGGCCCGCAGTTATTCCACCAGCCGCTTTTTCCGCCACGTTCCCCGGCGGAAGCGTACCACGAACAGCGCGCCCCGCAGCCCCTCGTCGCAGGCCATGGCGATCCAGATGCCCACCAGGCCCAGACCCAGCAGGTCACCCAGGGCCCAGCCTCCCAGCACCGCCACCAGCCACTGGCTGAAGATGCCCACCGTCACCGGGAACCACACGTCTCCGGCGGTGGTCAGCCCCCGGACCATGACGATGTTCACTGCCCGGCCGATTTCCAGGGCGAACTCCACCAGCACGATCTGCCGGCCCAGAGCATGGATGGCGGGGTCAGTGGTGAAGAGATTATAAATGGGGTCGCAGAAGAGGAAAATCAGCAGTGTCAAAAGTTCCGACACCACCAGGGCGATGCGGACCGTGGACCAGACCCGGCGGTTCACTTCCTCCAGCCGCCGGGCACCCAGCAGATACCCCAGCAGGATCTGGGTGGCCTGGGCCACGGCGATGGCGTACACGTACGCCACGTTTGCCAGCATGCTGGCATAGACCTTGGTGGCAATGACGGTGGTTCCCATGAGGTTGATAAAGCGCAGGATCATGATCTGGGAGACGTTGTAAGACAGCGACTCCGCGCCGGAGGGCATGGCAATCATCAGAAGCTGGCGGCAGGTGCGCAGGGGAAAGGGACGGAGGTACCGGAGGGAAAAGCGCACATCGCACTTGTGGTGCAGTGTCCACAGCACCAGCGCAAGGCCCACCGCCTTGCTGATGCAGGTGGACGTGGCGGCCCCCGCCACCCCCATCCTGGGAAGGCCCAGCCAGCCGTTGATGAGAATGGCGTTGCCCGCCACGTTCATGAGGTTCATCACCACGGAGACGCACACCACTTCCCGCAGCAGCGTATAGCTTCGGAGCACGGCACAAAGCTCGATATAAAGTCCCTGAAGCACCACGGCCCCGCCCACAATGCGAGTATAGAGGCAAGCACCGTCAAACGCCTCCGCCGGGGTCCGCAGAAGCGTGAAGATCACGTGGGGCGCCAGCAACAGAATCAAGCCCATCAGAAGGCTGAAAAAGCCGCTGACCGCCACGCCCACGGTGGCGATCTCATCACAGGCCTCTCCCTTCTTCCCGGCACCGATGTGCTGGGTCAGGAGGATAGTGGTGGCGGCGCTCATGGTCTCCAGCACGATGATGACTACGTTCATCACCTGGTTACCGTTTCCGATGGCAGACACGGCGGCCGTGCCGAAGGGGGAGATCATGAACTGATCCACATTGCCCACCAGCAGCTGCAGCAGCAGCTCCGCGAAAATGGGCAGGGAGAGATGAAAGACCCGGCGGGTCTGGGGGGAAAATCGCAGTGTCATGAAAAACTGGCTCCTTCCTGGCGGAGCGGAAACGCTCCGCCGGGCTGTATGAAATCAGGATGCCAGTATACCCGTCCGCCCCTCCGGGCGCAAGAGGTGAATCCGCCGAAAGCGCAGGCCCTTCCCCCGCCGCTTTCGTCACTTTGCCCTCAGCGGCCGCTCTCCTCCCGGCAGAGCCGGGCCGCCGCCAGATAGCTGCGGCAGGCCTCCCGGTTGCTCTCGATCTCCTCTTCGGTCAGAGGGCGTACTACCTTAGCGGGGCTGCCCAGGATCATGGACCCGTCGGGAGCATCCATCTTGCCGGTGACCAGCGCTCCGGCGCCCACGATGCAGTTGCTGCCGATTCGGGCCCCGTTGAGGACCGTGGCTCCCATGCCGATGAGGGTGTTGTCCCCCACGGTGCAGCCGTGGACGATGGCACCGTGGCCGATAGTACAGCCCCGGCCCACGGTGGTGGCCTCGTGAAGGACGGCGCAGTCCTGGATATTGGTGTCCTCCCCCACGGTGATGGTTCCCTCGTCGCCCCGAAGGACGGCGTTATACCAGATGCTCACGCCCTTGCCCAGCACCACGTCGCCGGTCACGGCGGCGCCGGGGCAGATCAGAGCGGATGCATCGCTGGTACGCAGTTGATAAGTCATGGTTGCTGCTCCTTTCTCTATTTGCAAAGCATATCCCACAGTCTCAGCCGGGTTTTATCCCCGGCTCAGAAGCCCTGGGCAAAATTGCCGTTTTCAAACACCGGGATCTCCCGGCCGTCATGGGTGGTGCCCACGATCCGCAGGTCCGGCGTGCCCACCATGAAGTCCACATGGGTAATGGAGTCGTTGAGGCCCCGGGCTTTCAGCTCGTCCTTGGTCATCTGCTGTCCGCCCTCCAGGCAGGGATACGCCTCGCCAAAGGCGATATGGCAGGCGGCATTTTCATCAAAGAGCGTATTATAGAACAAAATCTTCTGGTTGGAGATGGGGCTGTCGTAGGGCACCAGGGCCACCTCGCCGAAATAGCCGGCGCCCTCGTCCACGGAGATGGCTGCCTTCAGCGTCTCCTCACCCTGGCGGGCCCGGGCCTCCACGATCTTGCCGTCCTTGACCACAAAGTGGAACCCGTCGATGATGTTGCCGTCGTGGACCAGGGGCAGCGAGGCGTACACCACACCGTTGACACCGGTTTTCAGCGGAGAGGTGAACAGCTCCTCGGTGGGAATGTTGGCGATATACTCCTGGCCGGAGAGGGTCACGTCGTTGCCGGCCTCCCAGATATGGCCCTCCGGAAGCTCCACCGTGAGGTCCGTGCCCAGAGCGTTGGCATAGTGGCGGGCCTTGAATTTCAGGGCGTTGAGCTTTTCCATCCGGGCGTGGAGAGTTTTCAGATGGGCCTGCCACTTCTCCACCGCCTTGCCGTCCCCGCTGATGCGGACAGCCCGGAAGATGGCATCCCACAGCCGCTCCATGGCCCGCTCCTCCCCGTCCTCGGGGAATACGGTCTTTGCCCAACTGGGGATGGGGATGGAGGCGATGCACCAGGGGAAGCCGCCGCACATCTGCAGCCGGTCAAACTCCTTGAGGGCCTTGCCGCTGGCCTGCTGGGCCCGGATGATGCGGCTGCCGTCCACGCCCTTGAGATTCTCCGGGTCCGAGGCGGAGATGGCCAGATACGCCGCCCCCTCCTGGGCATAGTCATTGAAGAAGTGACGCCGCCACAGCGGCACGTCGTCAAACACCGTATCGTCGGCGTAGAGATACTTCATCCGGCCCAGGGCGTCGTCGTGCCAGTTCATGACCACTTCTTTGCATCCGGCAGCATAGGCCTCCGCCGCACACAGCCTGGCAAAGTAGGCGCACTCCACCGGGGAGGAGATCACCAGCGTCTGTCCCTGCTGGATGTTCAGGCCCACCCGCACCAGAAGCTGGGCATATTCCTGCAGTTTTTCTTCCATCAAAGCAGTTCCTTCCTTTCGGTATATTCCAGAATACGTGTATTGTAGAAGATTTCACCAGTAAAGTAAAGAGAGGGACCCCGGGATTCAAAAAACGTTTACGTTTTGCCGCCCCCCGGTGCCCTATGCCGTGCGGTCCTTCCGCAGGCTGATGAGTGTTCCGTTGAACTCCGCGCCCATGATGAGCACCACAGAGCTCATATACAGCCAGATCAGCAGCACGATGGCGGTACCGATGGACCCATATAAAATAGAGTAGTGGGCAAAGTTATCCACATACACCGAGTAACAAAAGGACAGCGCCATCCACGCCGCCAGGGAAAAAAGCGTCCCCGGCCACAGGTTCCGCCAGGGCTGGCGCCCGTCCTGGGACAGTGCGTAGAGAAAGAAGAGGGCAAAAAAGCCCACCGTACCGGCTACCGGGAACCGAAGCCGGGACCACAGCCCCGCCACAAAAAGCGGCAGATGAAAGTTTTCCACAGCGTATCCCAAAAGCCGGTCGCCCACCGTCATCAGTGCCAGCGTCACGGCGATGGCCACGATCCGCAGCACCGTATACAAACGGCCTTTGACCTGGTGGACAATGGCCCGCCGGGGCGGGCCCAGATGATACGCCGTGCGCACGGAGCGCATCAGGGCGTTGGCGGCCCGCATGGGGAAATACAGTGAAAAGAACAGTCCAAACAGCAGCAGCTGGGGGCTGGGGTTTTCCCCTACATAGGTGAGATACACCCCGATAAACTCCAGGATCTCCCGCGGCAAAATCTCCCGCAGGGCCTCCAGAATCCCCGCCACGTTCAGATCCAGCAATCCCAGCAGCGCGCTGATGAAGATCATGAGCGGAAAAAGGGTGAAGAGCAGATAGAAGGCCAGCGCCGCGCTCTGAATCCCCACGTTGTGCCGCAAATAGCGTTGAACCATCAGATAGATTCCCCTCAAAAAGCGGTTTTGCGGCAGCGGACGATCCATTGGGGCTCTCCTCCTTTCGTTTGAAAAAATTTGGCTGCGCCGCCCGGACAATTGCTGGGCAGCGCTTCCATTTTACCCATTTTACACCTTTTTATTGGGGAATGCAGGCGGTTTTGCGGGAATTTCACGTCCACTGGCTCCAAACATCCGGACAGTAGCCTACGGTGGCCTCCTTGCCATTGCGGACGATGGGCACGTTGAAAAGCTCCGGGTACATCAAAAGCTTTTCCTCCCTGGCATCCGGCGTGATAT
>ENA-UEOI01001668-UEOI01001668.1-human-gut-metagenome-genome-assembly--contig:-NODE-1668-length-18266-cov-3.684755_pt1 | contig 18266 bp, 16 predicted proteins | sample MGYA00242883_ERZ507882 | MGnify/ENA primary metagenome ERZ507882 (study PRJEB26167, sample SAMN06115502) | human gut metagenome | host: Homo sapiens | place: China:Chongqing | collected 2015-07-29...
ACGAATTTATGTGGGTCCGCATGTGGAAGGTGTTTCATTTTTGAATACTTTTGAGAAATAAAAAAAAGTTGACGCTACGTCCGAAATGCTCGCGACAGATAGAGCGGCGTTTGTATTCCGTTCGATATGCCGTCGTACTGGCAGTTTGCAGGATCGTTGCCGGTGCGGCAGAGGGGTTTCCGTATTGCCCGACTCGGGGGACGATTGTGCCCGAGAGTGCTGCAAGGTATAAGTACGATTGTTTTTGGGGAACCCGAATTTCCAAAGGAAATATTTTCGGCCGACGGCCGGATAATTTGGTGCAGGTCCGCAGGAATGATTACCTTTGCCGTCGGCATAGCAGGGAGGCTCTACCGCTGCTCCCGAAAAGCGGAATTCAGACCTATTCGTGAAACGGGAGGGGAGGAAAGTCCGGGCAACGCAGAGCGCCGCGCTTCCTAACGGGAAGATCCTCGCGAGGGGATAGCAGCGTAACAGAGAACGACCGCCGTCCCGGACGGGACGGTAAGGGTGAAAAGGCGGGGTAAGAGCCCACCGCGGAAGTGGCGACACGTTCCGGTCAGTACGTCTCGCGGGTTGCAAGACCATGTATACCGGCAGTTGTAGGGTTGCTCGCCCGATGTCGGGGGGTAGGTTGCTGACGAGCCGTGCGGGTGACCGCCGGCCTAGATAAATGGTAGAGGCCCCTCGAAAGAGAGGGTACAGAACCCGGCTTATACGCCCTGCTATGCTTTTTTCTTAAGATACATCGGCGATTCGGCCTGTACGTTGTCCGAATCCTCCGTCGGTCGGCGCGGAAAGGGGCATGCGAGGCCGGACCGGCGTCCTGAAAATGTCACGGTTCCCGTGCGTTTCGTAATCAGGTCTGGAAGTTGTCCTGCGGCAGCTTCCGGACCTTTCCCGTTTCAATCGGATAGGTATGTTTTCAGCCGTTGCTCGAGGAGCCCTTGTCCGTATCCGGCCCACGAGTCGAGGACGATGCTTGCGGGAGAGATGATTACCTGATGCGGGATGCCGTTGACCCCGTACCGGGCGCTGACGGCCGGATCGTCCGAGGCGTTGAGGTTGATGTGATGCCGTGCTCCTTGGAGGCCGTTTGCCACTGGTCCTTCGGATCGGAGGTGATGCTGATAACGGTCAGCCTGTCCCGGTACGATTCGGATGCGGCTTTCAATTCCGGTAGCGACAAGAGGCAAGGACCGCACCCGAAAGACCAAAGGTCGAGCAGAACCTATTTGCCCGAATATTCCGATAGCCGGTGCGTTTCCCCGTCCGAACCGACCGACTCTGCATCGGCTATCCGGTCGTTTGTACGGACCTTTGCCGGCGGATGGAGGGCTACGTACATTTCCTTGCCTGCCTGGGATCGCTTGATTTCTTCCGGCAGCCGGTCGTATTGAATCTCGGCCCGTTTTCTCAGGCCGGCGAAGGCTTCGTAATGGCGTATCGTCAGGTAGATGCCGCTCAGTTCGTCCGTGAAAACGGGCGAGTCGGGTTCCGAGCGGTCGAGCTGTTCGAGCGTCTTGTCGTAGATCAGATATTGCAGCCTGTCTTCCGTATGCTTCAGCGCTTGCCTCTTATCGGCGATGCTGTCTGCCGAGACACCGTGCGTATTCGACAGTTTGCGGTATTCTATGGAAATCCGCTGCAATTTCTCGTATTCTTTTTGCGGCCTGTTTGTATCGTTCGGCTTCCCTCTGTTCGGGGATTCGGCTTTTCACGCTCCATGTGCGCTTGCAGTTGTTGTCTCTCGTGATGACGGCTTTCTCTCCGGGGCCGACCACAGGGGCAGGAACATGTCCGACACATCGTCGGAAAAGGTGAGGATGGCGAGCCGGCCCTTGCCCGTAGCGGGATAGCGGAAAGAGAAGCGGCCGTTCGTGGCATGGGCCGTGTCGACGGGGATCAGTATTTCGCCTTCGAATCGTGTCAGGATCAGTCGGGTACTGTCGGGACATATCCTTCGGCGAGGAACGCGTTTTCCGGTGCGCCGCAGCCGGCTGCCAGAATCGCCGAAATCAGAAACGCTGCTTTTTTCATGGGCGGGTGCGATTTATGGCCAAGATAGCGATTTTTCCTGAAATCCGGCTATTTATGTATTTTAACAGGGGGCCGAAGCCGTCGGCTTCTATCTCCCGGCGGCGGACGAGCCGGCCGTTCCGAAAAGCGGCCGGCTCAAAGCTTTTCGGCGATCAGCAGTACCGGGTGATAAGTCAGCGTGACCTGTCCCTCGGCGTTCCGGAAGCCGTTGCGGTATCGGGTCTCGAAATCGCTCAGCTCCCGCTTTGTCCAGCGTGCGTGCCGGATCGAGTTGACGCCTGTCGCACGGATGTGCCTCAATACGTCGAGGGGCGTGTCGAACGCGAGGCTTCGCGTGTATTCGAGCGTCTCGAGCGTCAGGAACCCGGCCGACTCGAACAGTTCTTGCAGTTGTTCCCGGGTGTAATAGTCCAGACCTTCGTCCGTCACGGCCTTGATTTCCCGGAAGTTTTCGGGCCCGAACGTGCTCAGCACGATATATCCTTCCGTTTCGAGCAGATTCCCCGCTTTCCGTGCGAAGCGCGGCAGATCGTCGAACCACTGAACGGCCGAGGCCGAAGCGATCAGATCCAACCTGTCGGGCAGGGCGATCGTTTCGGCGTCTCCCCACAGATAGCGTACGTCGTGTCCGGCCGCGTAGGGCTCGAGAAAATCGGCCGATTGTTCGACCAGATCGTTGATCGTCCACAGCGCATGTGGATAAAGCTCGAGCATGCGGCGCGTCAGGAATCCGGTTCCGGACCCGATCTCGAGTGCGCTGTCGACCGGACGGGTGCAGTTGCGGCCGGTCATTTCGGCCAGCTGGCCGCATATGGCGTCTTGCACGACGGCCAGCGAGTCGTAGTCGCGCAGTCTGGCCGAAAAACGGCTTTTGAGCAGTTGTTTGTCGGTTGTCATGGTTCGTTGCTTTTCAACAGTTTTTCCATTGCGGTCCGGTCACCGAAAGGGTAGTGCGGCATGTCGGGTACGGGGATGGCCAGTTCTTTCCAGTAAGCGGCCATATGGGCCGGAGGAAATATCCTGTCGGCGCCTCCTACGACGGCCGCGCTCCATTCGATGTTCGGGCGGTACGGTTCGGCGGCGGCTTCGCTCAACGCGTCGAGCTCGTCGCACAGTTCTTCGAGCGGACGGGTGTGCAGCGTTTCCGACAACCGATCATAATACGTGCCGTAGGCGCGGCGGTCGAACAGGTCGGTTCCCGTCCGGCGGATGCCTTGCCGCGTTACGGCCATCGCCTGCGGCGGAATGCCGTAGCGGGCGTCGACCGGAAGCGGAGTGCCGTTGAGGGCCACGGCACGGCGAAACGGAATGTCCCGGCAAACCTGCTCGGCTACCCATACGCCGAACGACCAGGCCAGCAACGTGATCTGTCCATAGGAGGCCGTATCGGCTGCCGCGAGCGGCTCCAGCGTCCGGTAGTCGTACAGGACCAGCACGTCGTACCCCTCGGTCGGAATGTTTTGTACCAGCCGGGGCTCCGAGGCCCAGCCGAGGGCGACGACGATCAGATCGGGCGCGCCGATGCGCTTCAGCCAATGTTTTTGCATGCTTCGACGAATTGGAGGATATCTGCTCGTTCGAGTGCCGCGCTGAGCGACACCCGAATCCGGGCCGTACCTTTGGGCACGGTCGGGTAGCGGATCGGCACGACCCAAAAGCCCGCCTCGCGCAAGCGGCGGCTCATCTCGATGGCCCGGGCGTTCTCGCCGGCCATGATCGGAATGATGTGCGTATGCCGGTCGTCGCCCGTGATCGTGCGCGCGTATTCGCGGAGCCGCTCGCGCCGGTCGTCCATCGAAGGCAATGCGCGCACGACGTGCTCGGACCACCGCAGCGAGATCGGCGGCAGCGCGGTCGAAAAGATCAGCGTCCGCATCCGGTTGACCAGCAAGTCGCGTGTCAGCGGGTCCGTGATGACGAAGGCTCCCTGCGACGCTATGGCTTTGCCGAGCGTCGCGATGCGGATGTCGCAGGCGTCCTCGACGCTTTCCTGAGCGGCCAGCCCCCGGCCGCCGGGGCCATAGGCGCCGAATGCGTGCGCCTCGTCCACATATAGCTTGCAGCGGTACTTGTCTTTGAGCTCCGCGAGCTTGCGGAGCGGGGCGCAGTCGCCGTCCATGCTGAAAATCGACTCGGTGACGATCCATACGTTCCGATAGGCGTCGCGGTGTCTGGCCAGCAGGCATTCCAGATGTTCCGTGTCGTTGTGCCCGAACCGCCGCCACTCGGCCTCGCCGAGCCGCAGTCCGTCGATCAGGCTCGCATGGACGAGCTTGTCGGCCAGAATCAGGTCGCCCTTGCCCGTCAGAGCCGGCAGGACGCCCGCGTTGACCAGATAGCCCGATCCCGCGACCAGCGCCGAGCGGCCGCCGAAGAGTTCCGACAAGGCCGACTCGAGTCGCGCATAGTCGGAACTGTTGCCGGTGACGAGCCGCGACGAGGGGTTGCTCAGCAGAAAAGCCCCGTCGTCGGGCTGCCGTTGCATGAATTTCCGGTCGGCGTCGCTGCAGGCGAGTCCCAGATAGTCGTTCGACGACAGGTTCAGGTATCGCTTGCCGTCGCAGACGACGTATTTTCCTCGGATTTCTATCCTCGGCAGTTCTCTCAGGTTGTCTTCGGCCCGGAGCCGTTCGAGCGTTTCCCGTATCATAGGAATGCCTCCTCGTTTTCGAGTTCCAGCAGCCGCACGACGGCCCGGCGGCCTTCCTCGCCCAGATCGGCCGAATGGCGGTTCACGAACAGCTCGATATGGCTTTTCGTCACCTCCTCGCTCAGTTCTTGGGCATGGCTGCGCACGAAGCCGGCCGATGCTTCGGGATGAGCAAAGGCGTATTCCACGCTGCGGCGCAGTACGCGCTCGACCGTCCGGGCCAGTTGCTCGTCCAGTCGGCGCGAAACGACGATGGCTCCGAGCGGCAACGGCAGCGAAGTGCGTTTCTCCCACTCCTCTCCCAGATCGGCTACGAGCCGCAATCCCTTCCCGCGGTACGTGAATCGGCCTTCGTGGATCAGTACGCCGGCGTCGCATTCGTCGCTCAGAACGGCGTCGGCGATATCGGAGAACAGGTAAACCCGTTTGTCGGACGCTTCGGGGAAAAACAGCGACAACAGCCGGTTTGCGGTCGTGTGCTCGCCCGGGATCGCGATGCGGGCGTCGCGCAGTTCGTCCGGGTAGAGCTTGTGCCGGCTGACCAGCAGTGGCCCGTTGCCCCGACCGAGCGCGCTTCCGCTGCCGAGTATCCGGTAGCGGTCCGCGACGAGGGGGAAGCTCGCGTAGCTCAGTTTCGTTATGTCGGGCTCTCCGGCGAGCGCCGCGGCGTTGAGCTGCTCGATGTCGGCCATGGTCAGATCGAAGTCGAGTCCTTCGGTGTCGATCCGCCGGTGAAGCATCGCGTCGAACATGAACGTGTCGTTCGGACAGGTCGATATGCTCAGTTTGAGTTTCATGCTTTTCGTTTATTGCGTTTCTATGCGCTTTGTCTGCGCTTGGTAAGCGGACGGTGCCGCACAGTATGCGGCTTTCGCCGCTCGGCCGGAGGCGATACCGTCCGGCCGTAGACTTATGTGTCGTCGGAAGGCCGCGCGGTGCGGTACGTATTTTCCGCCGTTTGCAGCAGGCGGCCTATCGCTCGGGCCAGCGCGTCGGTCGCCAGCGGAATATTCCATTGGCCGAAAGGCTCGCCGACCGTATTCGAGATCGTGCGGAGCTCCCAGAAAGGTATTTGCTCGCGCAGGCAGACGTCGAAAAAAGCGGCCCCTTCCATATTCTCGATCTGTGCGGCGCTCCGATCGACATGAGGCGAGGCCGCTCCGCTCACGCTGTTCGAGGCGACGATCGGCAACGGAGCATCCGCCGGAATATGCGGACAGTCGTACCGTTCGGAAAACTTCGGAACGAACCCCTTTCCTTCGAAGGAACCCATGTCCGCCGCCCGCTCGCTTCCGACGAGCACGGCATCGCCTACCGCCAGCGCGCTGGCGGGGTATCTCCCTGCGATGCCGCATAAGATCATCATGTCCGGCCGCCGCTGTATGATGGCCTCCTGCGTCGCCGCCGCGCATCGGTAAGGGCCTATGCCCGTGACCACGGGGCCGTAGCCCTTTCCCTGCTGACGGAGAAAGGGCTCGATTTCAGGCAGAGTCGGGACGAGAAGGAGAATTTCGGGCTTCATGGCCGCCGGTTTTTATTCGGAGTATGTGGATCGTGACGAACAAAGATACGACAAAAAGCAGAATTCTGATCCACCAGCGGTCGATCAGTACGATGGCGGTGAACATCATCGAGCTCCACATCGTGATCAGGGCCGAGGTCTTGACCCCGCTCGGTATGCCGCGTCCCTGCTGGTAATCGAGCAGGTAACGCCCGAAAATCCGGTTGCGGTACAGCCAGCGATTGCGCATCGGATTGCTCCGGGCGAAACAGTATGCCGCCAACAGCAAAAACGGAGTCGTCGGTATCAGAGGAACGAAAGCCCCGACGAGTCCCCAAGCGACGAACGTGTATGCGGCGATTTCCAGCAGTTTCTTTTTCATGTTGTTCTCGCGTGGCGCGCAAGATACGAAAAATCAAAAAAACGATTACCTTTGTGGTCGCGTAATCGACGGTTCCTGCGCCTCGGTCGGACGATGTGGCGCGGACGCGATACGATTAAGCCCCGTTTCCTATGCCAGAAAATTCGATGCTTGCCCGTCTCGACGGGCTGAAGATAAAGTACGAGGAGATCGGTCAGCAGATGACCGATCCCGAAGTGATTGCCGACATGAAGAAATTCGTCGCCCTCAACAAGGAGTATAAGGAGCTTCAGCCGGTAGTCGAAGCGAGCGAGAAATACCGCACGGCATTGAACCATCTCTCCGAGGCGAAGGAGATCCTCGCTACGGAGAAAGACGACGAGTTGCGCGAAATGGCCCGTGCCGAAGTGCTCGAACTCGAGCCCGAGCTCGCCTCGCTCGAGGAACGGATCAAATTGTTGCTGATTCCCGCCGATCCTCAGGACGGCAAGAACGCGATCGTCGAGATCCGCGGCGGCACGGGAGGCGACGAGGCCGCCCTGTTCGCCGGCGACTTGCTGCGCATGTACATCAAATACGTAGAAAAGCGCGGTTGGAAGTACGAGATCAACAGCGCAAACGAAGGCGCGGCCGGAGGCTTCAAGGAAGTCGTGATGAAGGTTACGGGCGAGGGCGTCTACGGCGTGCTGAAGTACGAATCGGGCGTGCACCGCGTGCAGCGCGTGCCGCAGACCGAGACGCAGGGCCGCGTGCACACGTCGGCCGCTTCGGTAGCCGTGCTGCCCGAGGCCGAGGAGTTCGATCTGGAGATCAATATGAACGATATCCGAAAGGATATTTTCTGCGCTTCGGGTCCCGGCGGCCAGTCGGTCAATACGACCTATTCGGCCATCCGGTTGACCCATATCCCGACGGGAATCGTCGTGCAGTGTCAGGACCAGAAGTCGCAGCTCAAGAACTTCGACAAGGCTTTCGAAGAGTTGCGCACGCGCATATACAATCTCGAGTACCAGAAATACTTGGACGAAATCGCTTCGAAGCGCAAGACGATGGTTTCGACGGGCGACCGCAGCGCCAAGATTCGCACGTACAACTATCCGCAAGGCCGCGTGACGGATCACCGGATCAACCTGACGCTCTATAATCTGAGCGCCGTGATGGACGGCGATCTGCAGGAGATTCTCGACAAGCTGCAGGTAGCCGAGAATGCCGAGCGTCTGAAGGCGAGCGAAGTTTAGTTCGTGTTTCCCCATGCGTTGCGGTCACGGCGGAGATCGGAGCTGGAGTCGGGAGGCCGGTCGGCTTTCCGGAGAAGCGGCCGTTCTGTCGGTCGCGGCGGCCGGAAACGGTGCGAACGATTGCGCTGCTGTCGTACGGCGCGCAGTTCCCCTGATTTTGCAGCGCGCGAATATTTGCCGGGCGATAATCCGTTCTTGCCTGTGATCGACTCGCCGGCCCGGAATCGCTGCCCGATAGGGGTGTCCGCATCGTTTTTCGCATCGCGGGGCACAGATTGAACGTTTCGAGGAGCGAAAGTCCGAATTGCCGGTATGGAGTGTGGGGGCCCGCTCCGAAACAGCAGGGCCGTTCAGGAGAAAGGAACGAGGAACGAATGTGTAAAGTGCATCATGTTAATACGATATATATGACATCCGAACAGCTTTTTTCGCAAATCCGCTCCAAGCGCAGCTTTCTCTGCGTGGGGCTCGATACCGATGTGAACAAGATTCCTCGCCACCTGCTTTCGCAGGACGATCCCGTTTTCGCTTTCAACCGGGCGATCGTCGACGCGACGGCTCCCTATGCCGTCTGCTATAAGCCGAACATGGCCTTTTACGAGGAGAGCGGCGCGAAGGGCTGGGAGAGCTTCCGCCGGACGGTCGAATATATTCGCGAGCGCTATCCCGATATGCTGATTATCGCCGACGCGAAGCGGGGCGACATAGGGAATACGTCGAAGATGTACGCCCGGGCGTTTTTCTCCGAAAATCTGGCCGATGCCGTGACCGTCTCTCCCTATATGGGTTACGATACGGTCGGGCCTTTCCTGCAATACGAGGGGAAATGGGCGGTCGTTCTGGCGCTTACGTCCAATCCGAGCGCGGCCGATTTCGAGCTGCAGCGTATGGAGGACGGCGGCTATCTGTACGAGAAGGTGATCGATACGGCATGCGGCTGGGGAACGACCGACAACCTGATGTTCGTCGTCGGAGCCACGCAGGCCAAAATGCTGAGGGGAATCCGTCGCCTGATTCCGAATCATTTCCTGCTGGTGCCCGGCGTGGGGGCGCAGGGCGGCAGTCTCGAAGAGGTCGCCCGTTACGGGATGAACGGCCGCTGCGGATTGCTTGTCAATTCCTCTCGCGGCATTATCTATGCCGATTCGACCGAGCGTTTCGCCGAGGCGGCTGCCGAGAAATCGGCCGAACTGGCCGCCGAGATGGCCGGCTTGCTCGACGCGTATTTTTTAATGATACGGCGACCACCGAGATCTACCCATAGAGGCACACTCTTTCCCTACACGACGCTCTTCCGATCTCCATTCTCATCTACAACTATACCGCTGATCATCCGGTCTGTTTGTGCATACGAAAGTCAGCCGGAATTGCAGAATATCGGTTTTCTCTTCCCGGCAGAAAGTTTGTGCCATTGCATGCACGGACAGAGCTGACGGGAAGATCGCGCGACCGAAACAGCATCATGGCGTGTCGGATGTCCGGCACGCCATTGCCGTACGTATTCTTTAAAGCGCGTACGGAACGGGATGCCGGCAGCGCTGCCGCTGGTCGTACCGAAAGTGCGGAAATATCGGGAACGATCCGGATAAAGAGGGGTTTGAGTCTTTGTGACCCTGAATATCCGAAGAGCGGAAAACAGGCTTTTTTCTTGTATGTTTTTGCGGGAAACCGTTACCATGTTTTCGATTAAATGGTTAGATTTGTAACGGATCAAAACCGATTCCGTTATGGATATTACAATTAGTCCGCTTTCCGGCCGGTTTCGTCGCGAGCACGATTTGCTCGGCGAGAAAGACATACCGGTCGAGTATTATTTCGGAATACAGACTATGCGCGCGATCGAGAATTTCGACATCGGTCGCGTGCGTCTTCATTTTTACCCCGAGCTGATTCGCGCGCTGGCGATGGTCAAGGAAGCCGCGGCGCGGGCGAACGGCGATCTGGGACTGCTGGACGGTCCGACGGCACGGGCTATTGTCGATGCCTGCCGCGAGATCGAGCAGGGCAGGCTGCACGAGCATTTCGTGGTCGACATGGTGCAGGGCGGCGCCGGTACGTCGACGAACATGAATGCCAACGAGGTGATTGCGAACCGCGCGCTGGAGCTGCTCGGGCACGAGCGGGGCGAGTACGACTACTGCCATCCGAACAATCATGTGAACCGTTCGCAGTCTACGAATGACGCCTATCCGACGGCTGTGCGTATCGCTTTGATATTCAGTCTTCAAAAGTTGGTCGAAACGCTTCGCTGGCTTGTCGATGCGTTCCGGGCCAAGGGGGCGGAGTTCGCGCATGTGATCAAAATGGGACGCACCCAGCTACAGGATGCCGTGCCGATGACGCTCGGGCAGGAGTTCGAGGCCTATGCCGCGAATTTGTCGGAGGAGATCGACCGCATCGAGCAGAACTATCGCCTGTTTCTGGAGGTGAACATGGGCGCGACGGCTATCGGGACCGGGATCAATGCCGATCCCGACTACTCGCCGCTGTGCATCCGTTATCTGCGCGAGATTACCGGCCTGCCCGTCGTCGCGGCGACGAACCTGATCGAGGCCACGAACGATACGGGCGCGTTCATCATGAATTCGTCGGCCTTGAAGCGGCTGGCGACGAAAATGTCGAAGATATGCAACGACTTGCGGCTGCTGTCTTCCGGCCCCCGGGCCGGTCTGGGCGAGATCAACCTGCCGCCGATGCAGCCCGGCTCGTCGATTATGCCCGGCAAGGTCAATCCGGTGATCCCCGAAGTCGTCAATCAGGTGGCTTTCAGGGTAATCGGAAACGATCTGACGATTACGATCGCCTCCGAGGCCGGCCAGTTGGAACTGAACGTCATGGAGCCGATCATCGTATACAGCCTGTTCGAGAACATCGAGATGCTGATCCGCAGCATGAACACGCTGCGCGACCGGTGCGTCACGGGCATCACGGCCAACGAGGAGACCTGTCGTCGGATGGTGCGCAACAGTATCGGAGTGGTGACGGCTCTCAATCCCTATCTGGGTTACGAAACCTCGACCGAGCTGGCCAAGACAGCGCTCCGCACCGGCAAGGGCATATACGATTTGGTGCTCGAGCAGGGGTTGATGAGCCGCGAGGAGCTCGACAGCGTGCTTTCGCCCGAGAACATGCTCAGGCCGCACAAGCTCGCGCAACGGTAGGCCGTGCGACGAAAACCGCGCGGAAAGCCGTCCTGCAGGCGGCTTTCCGCGTCTTTTCAGAGGACGGGTTCCGACTTTAAGAACGCAAAAAACGACTTTTCGCGGCAATATGCCGGCCGACCGTTTCGTTTGAAAGACAGAACGGGACCGCCCCTAACCGGGCACGGCGGAAAGTCCGGAAGATTTTTACTAACTTTAGCGCGGAAAGATCCGTTGGAAACATGGAAGAAATTGAGAGGGAGATCGATCTCGAGCCGCAGTATTACCGGCCGTTTCTGGAAACGGCTCGTTCCATTTTTGACGACGGGGTGTACGCCTTGGTCCACGAAGCGTTGCGTCTGGCGGTCGACCGTCTGAAGGGCATGACCCGCCACGACGGCACGCCGCTGGTCACGCATTCGATCAATACGGCGATGATCGTGATCCGGGAGGTCGGGCTGGGACGCAACTCGACGATCTCGACGCTGCTGCACGATGTCGTGCGGCTGCAGCTGGTGGACGTCTACAAGATCGGCAATCGCTTCGGCGAGCAGTGCGTCGGCATTCTGCAGGGGCTGTGCAACATATCGGACGTTGACCCGAAGGTGGCCAACGACCAGGTCGACAATTTCCGCGAGCTGATCGTCTCGTATTCGACCGATCCCCGGGTCATTCTGATCAAGCTGGCCGACCGGCTCGAGGTGATGCGCATCCTCGACATATTTCCCGAGCAGAAGCGGAAGAAGAAGTCGTGGGAGAGCCTGAACCTCTATGCGCAGATCGCGCATAAGCTGGGATTGTACAGCATCAAGTCGGAACTGGAGGACATCGCGCTGAAGTACCTCGAGCCGGCCGATTACGCCTATATCGAGAAACGGATCGCCGAGACGGCCGCCGAGCGCGAGCAATTCATCCGAGGCTTCGTCCGGCCGATCGAGGAGAAGATGCGGGCGCAGGGCATCCGGTATCACCTGAAGAGCCGCACCAAGTCGATCTACTCGATCTGGCGCAAGATGAAGCGGATGCGCATCGGCTTCGACGAGGTGTACGACCTGTTCGCGATCCGGATCATCATCGATTGCCCCCGGGAACAAGAGAAGGCGCAGTGCTGGAGTATCTACTCGATCGTGACCGATTTCTATACGCCCAATCCGGACCGTATGCGCGATTGGATATCGATTCCGAAGTCGAACGGATACGAATCGCTGCATACGACGGTCGTCACCGATACGGGCCGTTGGGTCGAAATACAGATCCGCAGCGAACGGATGGACGAGATAGCCGAGCGCGGCGTGGCCGCCCATTGGCGTTACAAGGGTGTCAAGGGGGGCGGTCTGGGGACCGAGCAGTGGTTCTCGAAGCTGCGCGAGATCATGGAGACGACGCAGACGCAGTCGCTTGCCGAAAAGTTCGATGCGAAGCTCTCTTCGGGCGAGGTGTTCGTTTTCACTCCCAACGGCGACTTGCGCAAGCTCAGCGAGGGCGCGACGGTGCTCGATTTCGCTTTCGATATCCATTCCGGTTTGGGAATGACTTGCGTCGGGGGTAAGGTCAATCACCGCAATGTCTCGCTGCGCGAGGTGCTGCACAACGGCGATATCGTCGAGATTCTGACGTCCAAGCAGCAGAAACCCAAAGCCGATTGGCTGAATATCGTCACGACGGCCAAGGCCCGAAGTCGGATCAAGGCCTATATGCGCGAGCAGCAGGCTCAGGCGGCCAGTCTCGGCCGCGAGGAGCTCGAGCGCAAGATCAAGAACTGGAAGCTCCCGGTCACGATGGACGACGCCGTCATGGTGCTTTGCAAATACTACAAGCTGAAGACGGGAACCGAACTGTACGGCCAGATCGCGCAACAGAAGATCGTGCTGGCCGTCATCAAGGAAGTGCTGACGCGCTATCTGTCCGACAGTCTCGACGAAAGACCGGTCCGCGAGGTGCCGGTTACGAAGGTGAGCGTCGAGAGCGACGACGCGCTGATTATCGACGAGTCGCTGAGCAATATCGAGTACAAACTGGCCAAATGCTGCAATCCGATCTTCGGCGACGAGATTTTCGGCTTTACGACGGTCAGCGGCGGCATTACGATTCACAGGCAGGATTGCCCGAACGCCCAGCGGCTGAAGGAACGTTACCCTTACCGGGTGTTGCCGGCGCGCTGGCAGCAGAACGCGGCGAAGGGCGCGTTCGTCGCGACAGTGCGTATCCAGGCCGAAGATGCGACCGGCCTGGTGAATAAAATCGCCGAAGTGATCAACCGCGACCTGAAGATCAATATCCGCTCGATGAGCCTGAATTCCTCGGGCGGCACGCTCTCGGGCCTGATCAACATCGAAGTGACCAGCACGCAGGTCGTCGATGCGGTGATCTATTCGCTGATGCGGATCAAGGGGGTCCAGAAGGTTTTCCGAGTCAATAACTGAGAAACGAACGATAGCCAGCCATGCCGCAGCATATAACCCTCAGCGAGCTTCAGTCGCTTATCAAGCGAGGCCTCGACGACGCCCATCCGCTGCCGTATTGGGTGACGGCCGAGATCAGCGAGCTGAAAGTCAACTATTCGGGGCACTGCTATCTGGAACTGGTCGAGAAGGGGGGGGCCAATCATGTCCCGAAGGCGAAGATCAGCGCGGTGATCTGGCGCAGCACGTACGGGATGATCGCTTCCTATTTCGGCGCTGCCACCGGGGGACAGACGCTTTGCGCGGGACTGAAGGTGCTCGTCAAGGCTCTCGTCTCCTACCATGAGCTTTACGGACTGTCGCTTCAGATCACGGACATCGATCCTTCCTACACGCTCGGCGATATGGAGCGCCAGCGCCGGCAGACGATCGAGCAGTTGCAGCGGGACGGAGTGTTCGACATGAACCGCGAGTTGCCGATGCCTGCCGTCGTGCAGCGTCTGGCCGTCGTTTCGTCGCGCAACGCGGCCGGGTACCAGGACTTCATGAAGGAACTGTCGTCCGGCCCTTATCGTTTCGAAGTGACGCTGTTCGACGCCTTCATGCAGGGAGCCGAGTCCGAGGAGTCGATCGTCCGGGCTTTGGAGACCGTGGCCGACGCGCTGGACGACTTCGATGCGGTCGTGCTGATTCGCGGAGGCGGATCGCAAAGCGATCTGGGCAGTTTCGACAGCTATCGGCTGTGCTGCCATCTGGCACAGTTCCCGCTGCCGGTGATCGCCGGGATCGGCCATGACAAGGACCGGAGCGTGGCCGATCTGGTGGCCGCCGTGTCGCTCAAGACTCCGACGGCCGTCGCCGTCTATCTGAAAAACAAGATGGCCGAGTTCGAGGCCCTGCTCGACTCGCTTCGCGGCCGGCTGGCCGAGTGGGCGGAAGAGATGCTCGGCGGCTGTACGACCTTTCTGCGCGAGCGGGCGATGCGCCTGGAGCAGCAGACCATGCGACTGGTACATGAGTGTTCGCTGGGTCTGCAGCGGACAGGCGCGGAGTTGGGACACCGTGCGACCGAAGCGGTCCGCCGGAGCGGCGACCGGCTCGGAACGCTGCGTTCCGGAGTCGCTCAGGCTGCCCGTTTCGCTTTGGCGAATCACGGGCTCCGGGCGGACAATCTCGCGTCGATGCTGCGCCATCGCAGCTTCGATTTCCTATCCGTGCGTCGCCGCGAACTCGCGCTGACGGGCGATCTGGTCGCTTCGCGCGATCCCCGGCGGATACTGGAGATGGGCTTTTCGGTGGTTCGCCAGAAAGGCGGGGCGCTGGCCGATCCGCTCGCGCTGCATCCGGGCGACCGGGTCGAGATCGAGACGCATTCCCGCACGTTCGAAGCGCAAATCGATAAAATCAAACCAATATGACACCTCCGAAATTAACTTACACGCAGGCCGTCGAGGAAGTGGAGCGAATCCTCGAAAAGTTCAACGACGGGCAGATGAGCGTAGACGAGTTGGGGGCGCAGGTCAAGCGCGCCGCCGAGCTGATCAGGCTGTGCCGCGAGAAGCTGCGCAAGGCCGAGCAGGAAGTATCCGAAGCCTTGAAGGAAGAATAACGCCGGCGACCATGAAAAGACTGATCCGATTCGTACTGAGGCATGTCCCTCGACGGTATATCCAGCGGGTGGTGCATCTGTGCACGCCGGTGCTGGGTCTCGCCTATGCGGGGCGCGGCGTGGAGTGTCCGGTCTGCGGCGCGCGCTATAGACGCTTTATGCCGTACGGCTATGTGAATCCGCGCGGGAATGCGCTGTGTCCCCGTTGTCTGGCACTCGAGCGTCACCGACTGATGTGGCTCTATCTGAAGAACGAGACCGCTTTCTTCGAGACGCCGGCCCGTCTGCTGCATGTCGCGCCCGAGCGTTGTTTCCTGAAGCGTTTCGAGAAGCTGCCGGCGCTCGATTACGTGACGGCCGATCTGGAGTCCCCGCTGGCGAAGGTCAAGATGGACATTCAGCGGATTCCTTTTCCCGATGGCGAGTTCGACGTGATATTCTGCAACCATATTCTCGAGCATGTCGATGACGACCGCCGCGCGATGCGCGAAATGTACCGCGTGATGCGACCGGGCGGATGGGGCATCATGCTCTCGCCGGTCAACACGGAGCGCGAGACGACTTACGAGGACCCGTCGATCACCGACCCCGCGGAGCGGGAGCGGCATTTCGGGCAGAAAGACCATTTGCGCGATTACGGCCGCGACTACGGCCGGCGTCTCTCCGAGGCCGGCTTCGACGTCGAGGAGATCGACTACGTGCGCAGTCTGTCGCCCGAGGCGGTCAAGTTGTACGGGTTGCGCAGCGAGATCGTCTATGTCGTCCGCAAGCGTTCCGAACGCGCGGAGTACGCAACGGACCGTCCGCGATCCTAAGCACAGGGAAATGGAGGATCGGAGGTACGGACGTAAGAAAGATTCTGCAGCTTGTTGCGCCGACGAATACCGGGTTTTCCGAGTAAGGAGTCTTTTACGACTTGCGGTGCGGTCTGTTGAAATGGTTCGGTATGAATCCTAAGATATGAAATCGTTCGGAGCTATCGGATCGGCGGTCCCGACCGGATTACGGAATGGTAGCTCGAGGGAAATGAGGATGCCCGCCTTGCGGCAGGCGTTACGGGAGGAATCGCTTTCTGCCCGAAAGAGAAGCGATCCCGTTTACGACGGTTCCTGCCTGCAAGTTTGGGCGGAGCGAGCGACCGGCGAGAGCATGGGAACGATTCGTCGAAGTGCATGAAATGTGCGACGAAGTTATCGGATCGGTGAAGTTCGAGATGGTTCGGCTGAAGAATGACGACGGAAGCGATAACTTGCGATTTTTTGATATGTGTCCGAGGCGGGTTTCCTGTGCCCATGCGACCGGTGTTCGAGCGGAATTATACAGAGGCGTCCCGGTCGGTGGCATGAAGAACGGTCGAACGCTGTCTTCTCAGCGTTCGACCGTTCTTTCCGAAATTGTCCGGACCGCTTGTTCCGGGACGTGAGTTATTGGAACGGATAAGCTATTTCGAGCGCTTGCCCGTTCCCCGTGTAGCAGTTTTTCATTTTGATCGTGCACCGGGCCGGGAGTCTCGTCCGGATCGTTTTCCCTGCGGGCAGGCTGATCGATCTTCCCTCGACCGTGCCCCGGAACGGGATGTCCGAGCGGTTGGTCAGCTCGACCAGTTCTCCCTGCTCGTCGCTGCTGATGACACGCCTGTCGATGGAAGCCTTCACCAAGCCGGTCAGCAGCGCCTCGGGGCCGGCCAGCAGGTCGTTGAACAGGGCGATCGTCCGTCCGGCGAACATCGCTTCGCGGATACCGGCCTCCGAGCGTTCCTTGGCCAGAACGAGCGTCACCGGGCGTCCCAGCGGTTTGGGATGGTAACTGTCGCCCGTCGTGCTGTGGATATCGCTGTTTGCGAGGAAAGCCAGTTTCAGGTCGCGGCACCAGTCGATCGCTTTCGGATAGTATTCGGCCGAGTTGAATACCTCGACGCCGTGGATCTTACCCTCCTTGATCAGCTGCTCGTGCACGTCGTACATTGTGCATCGGTCGTCGGGCCAGCCCGGATGGTTCCACATGATGAAGGCGCCCTGACGGTAAGCCTCGTTCACGGCGTCCAGCGGTTCGGGCGTCTCGATCGGATTGGCATTGGTAATGAACAGCGCGTTGATATGCCCCAGCGGTTTCGCGCGCGTGATCTCGATGCCTTTGATCACGATGAATCCGATCTGGTCGGCCCGCTGCTTGGCGATGTCGAACGACGAGTTCAGATCGCCTCCCGATACGAACGGTTTCCACGGGCGGACTTCGATATGGTCCGTGATGGCGATGGCGTCGAGGCCGTCTTTCCATGCCTCGTCGACGCGCATGGTCGGCCATACGCGGCCGTCCGAGAAGATCGTGTGCGTGTGAAAGTCGCATTTGAGCACATGGAAACCGTCGACGTCCGGAATCCGGATGTCGTTGCGCAGGTCGCTTATTTCCATCTCGGGCAGTTCGAAGACTTCGTCGTTGCGGATTTGACCGCTCAGAGACAGCGAGCCCAAAAGCAAGACCGGAATCAGAATTTTTTTCATCTCTTGTTTATTTAGGTTTGGTGTACAGTATAAAATTAGAAAAATTATCGGAAGAAGCGAGCCTTGAAACCGCCTTTTGCCGATAAATTAACGATATTTTCAAGCGGGGCCGTGTATCGAAGCGCTCTCTTGGGCGTTCACGATATGGAAACGTTTCCCTGCCTATCGGTGAAATCCTGTCGGGTTTCGGTTGCGCATGTCCGTGCCGATCGTATAATCGAGGTATCGGTGTAGGACGGGCTTCCGACTTGCGAACATTTTCATGGCGTCATTCGCTCGTAGCCTACAGCCATGGCCGTTGCGATCCGGCGGATTTCTAATTCCCTTGTCCGGGAAGCCTTCCTTTCGTTGATTATTTGACATGCCTGAGGCCATATTTCCTCTAAACTCCGGTGTTCTTTGCATCGGGGGAGGGACTGAAAATGGGTTTCAAATGCGAGACGAAACTTCGGAAGAAATGTTCCGGCCATGAAACCCATGGCGTTTTACCAAATAAATGCGTAAATTTGATCGGTGCCGTGATAGATGGACTTGCTTATGAAAACATCGATGCTCAGATTCTTCTGCCTGCCGGTTCTCGGCGCCCTTCTGCTGACCCATATGCAGGGACAGACGCCGGCAAAAACGTTCCGAAAGGTCGTCAGCCAATATGAAATCGGGGCCGGGGACGACTTCCTGCGCCGGATCGAAGAGGTGAACCGGGATATAGCGGCTCGCGGCGTCGTGCTGTACGAGCCCGACGGGCGGAAGCTGCTGACCGGGTATGCCTACCATGAAATGTACGACTGGGACCTGTATTTCGAGAATCTCTATATGAGCTATTT
>ENA-UEOI01001671-UEOI01001671.1-human-gut-metagenome-genome-assembly--contig:-NODE-1671-length-18229-cov-4.591285_pt1 | contig 18229 bp, 18 predicted proteins | sample MGYA00242883_ERZ507882 | MGnify/ENA primary metagenome ERZ507882 (study PRJEB26167, sample SAMN06115502) | human gut metagenome | host: Homo sapiens | place: China:Chongqing | collected 2015-07-29...
AAGGAAACCGTCAGGGTTTCCTTTCGCGTTTAATCACCCGCCGCAGCGACCAAAATAGCAAAATATAAAACAGTATTTTATTTTGCTATTTTGCAGGCAGCTTGTCGGAAAAGTCCGAACGGGCTTTTTCGACAAGCTGAGGCCCCCGGCTTCGTGAGAAGCCGGGGGCTTGTCTGTCCCATTTCAGTTTTTCTTCCACCGCCGCAGCGTCCGTATCAGCACGGCGGACTCCAGCGGCTTTGCCAGATGCGCCGTCATGCCGGCCTCATAGGCCCGCTGCCGGTCGTCCGCAAAGGCGTGGGCCGTCATGGCCACGATGGGCACAGCCGCCGCGTCCGGCCGCTCCAGCGCCCGGATGGCCCGGGTGGCCTGATAGCCGTCCATCACCGGCATCATCACGTCCATCAGGATGGCGTCGAAGAAGCCCGCCGGGGACTCCCGGAAAATGTCAAGCGCCTCCTGTCCGTTCTGCGCTTTCGTCAGCTCTGCGCCGGCATTTTCCAGCATGAACGCCGCGATCTCCATATTCAGGGTGTTGTCCTCCACCAGCAGCAGCCGCATCCCCTGCAGCTCGTCGGGCGCGGGTGCTTTCACCGCCTGCGGGGGCAGCTCTCCGGGCTGGCAGATGCGGAAGGGCAGGATGACGCGGAACGTCGTCCCTTCACCCGGCTTGCTGGTAAAGGTGATCGTGCCGCCCATCTTGTCCGCCAGACTCTTGGCGATGGGCATACCCAGTCCCGTGCCGCCGTAGGTGGACCGGGCGGTGCAGTGCTCCTGAGTAAAGGGCTCGAACAGATGCTGCTGGTACTCCTCGCTCATACCGATGCCGGTGTCGGCACAGGTGAACTCGAACCAGGCGGTGTTCCCCTTGGTCTCCAGCTCCCGGCAGGACAGCGTCACCGAGCCGTTGTCCTTGTTGTACCGCACCGCGTTGCTGACCAGGTTCATCAGCAGCCGCTTCAGGTGTATGGGGCTGCCCACCAGCGCGGTGTGCTGCACCTCCCGGGGCTGCCACTCCATCCGGATACCCCGTCTCTTGGCGGTTTGCTCCAGCGGCACGCCCACAGCGTCCAGCAGGGGGATCAGGTCAAAGGGGATCTCCTCCAGGACCATCTCACCGGACTCCAGCTTGCCCATGTCCAGCACCTCGTTCACCAGCTCCAGCAGCAGGTGGGAGGTGTCCCGTATCTTCCTCCGGCACTCGGACTGCTTTTCCGGGTCCTCCCGGAAGTATTCGCCGATCTCCACCAGGCCCAGGATGCCGTTGATGGGTGTCCGGATGTCATGGCTCATCCGCTGCAAAAACTCCGTTTTGGCCACGTTGGCACTTTCCGCCCTCCGGGCCTCCTCCTTCAGCCGTGCCTGGTACTCCCGATCCCGTGCCAGCTGCTGCTCGTGGTAGCCCTGCGCCGTTTTCCACTGGAACAGCAGCACCAGCAGAAGCGCCCCCACGTAGAACCCCAGGGCCACCATGGCGTTGGGAACGGTCGTGTCGAAGATGGCCCGCTCCGGCAGAAGCGCGTACACATGATACGTCCTGCCGCGCTGGATCATGCCGAAGCTCCTGTGGGGGCTGTTGTCGCCGCTGCGCACCGTGAGCATCTCGCCGTTCTTGCCCTGCTCATTGATGCTCCGCAGCATGGGGATGTCGTCTGCCTCCAGCCCCACCAGACTCTCATCGTTGGAGATGAGCACCGTCGTGCCGTCCGTCACCACGATCGTCCCGTTCCGCTCCGACCGATAGCCGTCCAGCAGGGTGGAAAAGTCCAGTCCGTAGCTGCTGACATACTCCGGCGGCGTCTTGTAGTAGGCCACCACGACCCCGTCGCCGTCCAGCTGTCCGCAGGCCGCCATGTCGATATACGACCCGTCCGCGGTATAGACCCGCACCGCATACGTCTTCTGCGGGTGATCGGCGGTGTCCAGCAGCACGCTTTTCTCCAGCTCCACTGCCAGCATCGTCTCCAGCGCCGGATCTTTTGCGTAGGAGACGACCACCTCGCCCGCTCTGTCCAGCAGCAGTATGCCGTTCAGATAGTGATCCAGCGTCAGCTCCCGCAGCATACTCTCATCCGCCGGCCCTTCCAGATACTGGATGTCCCGTGCCGCCTGCTTGGCCTCCTCGATCAACCGGATCAGCCCGCGCGTCTCCAGGGCCATGGAGGTCATCCGGTACGCGTCGCACCGCTTGCTGACATAGCCTGTCAAGCTGGCCAGATTTGCCTCGCCGGACGCCAGATCCGCCCGCACCGACAGCGCGATCACGCCGCCCATCAGCAGCACGAACAGCAGCGCCGCCGCGAAGTAGCGCACGCCCCGCCCTTTCCTCCGCGCCTTTTTCCCGTTCACCGCCATCAGCCGTCCACCTCCAGATACGCCGCCGCATCCGGCAGATACCGTCCGATGATAGCCTCCGCCGTGCCGTCCGCCCGCATTTCCGCCAGCGTTTCGTTCAGCGCCTGCTCCAGCCCCCGCTGGTCGTTCCGGTCAAAGGCCACGCCCAGCCCTACCGTCAGCAGCGGCTCGTCCAGAATGCGCATCTCCACGCCGTAGTCCGCCATATACTGCCGGATGGACGTCTCATGCGCCGCGATGGCGTCCGCGTAGCCCCTGCTCAGGAACGGATAGATCAGCTCCCGGTTCTGCAGCGAAAACAGCTGCCGCAGCCGGGGCAGGCCGAACTCGTCCGGGCTCAGGAACATCTCCTCCGGCTTGGTGGTGACCTGCACCGCCAGCACCCGGTCCTCCAGCTCCGCCAGCGTCGTGATGTCGCTGTCCGGCGACACCGCCACCACCTGCCGGCTGACCATATACGGCCCGGCCCAGCGGTACTCGTCCTCCCGGCCGTCCATGCTGAAGCAGCACCACACGCAGTCCAGATACCCGCTTTTCAGCAGCGCGCCCTTCTCCGCCCAGTCGATGAACCGGAACTCCGCCCGGTATCCCATCCGCCGCAGCGCCTCCGTCGCCAGCTCGACGTCGATGCCCGCCGGCGTGCCGTCCGGCCCGATATAGCTGTACGGCGGGTATGTGTCCACGCCCACCACCAGCGTCGGCAGCGCCTCGTCCGCCGTGCTCTCCTGCGCGGTATTCTCCTGACCGCAGCCTGCCAGCAGCCCCGCCGCCAGCGCCAGTGCCAGCAGCAGGCTGTATATGCGTTTTCTCCTCATTTGCGTCTCCTTACCGTTAAGAAGCTGAAAAAGCTGCCCTAAGTATATCCCCTGCTCTCCCCGATTGCAAGAGGTGATTCCTCTTCGTCCCCTCGCCGGAGCTTGAAATTCCCCTTGCCAAACCCTCACCTGCATAGTATAATATTGATACATATATTAAATTCATCACGAAAGAGGGATTTCTATGGCACTGCGAAAGGACACGCTGGCGACAAAGCGCCGCATCCTCTCGGTATGCGTCCGCCTGTTTTTGCAGCAGGGCTACCACGCCACGCCCATCAGTCAGATCACGGCGGAGGCCAACGTCTCCGTCGGTACGTTTCAGAACATCTTCCGCACCAAGGACGCGGTGCTCCACGAGCTCATCGGCTTCATGTTCAGCGGTCAGTTTGCCGCCGCCCGCCGCATGACGGGCCTGGACCTGCCGCCGCTGTATATCTACGCCGCCGAAACGGCCATCCAGCTGGCCCTGACGGAGCTGAACGAGAACCTCCGCGACATCTACCTGGTGGCCTACTCCCTGCCCGAGACCTCCGAGTACATCCACCGCCAGACGGCGGCGGAGCTGCTGTCCATCTTCGGCCCGAACTTCCCCGGCTGCGGCCCGCAGGACTTCTACGAGCTGGAGATCGGCACGGCGGGCCTCATGCGGGGCTACATGGCCGAAAAGTGCGGCCTCTACTTCCCCCTGGAGCGCAAGCTGGAGCGCTTCCTCACGGCGGCCATGCGTGTTTACAGAGTTCCCGAACCGGACCAGCAGGCCGTCCTGTCCTACATCGCCGGGCTGGACGTAAAGGCCCTGGCCTCCGGCGTGATGCAGCGTCTTTTCTCCCTGCTGGAGATGACATTCGACTTCAAACTGACCGGAACGGAGGAAACCACATGAACAGAAAACTGCTCACCGCCCTGCTCGCCCTGTGTGCGGCCCTCTGCCTGCTGCCTGCGTTGGCCCTTGCCGAGGGCGCGGCAGACGTGGCCATCGACCCCACCAACTTCCCGGACGCAAACTTCCGCACCTATGTCTCCACCTTTGACACGGACAACGACGACCGCTTGACCCCTGCGGAGCTCGCCGCGGTCGAGAATATGGCCCTTTACAATAAGTCCATCGGCGACCTCACGGGTATTGAACACTTCACCGCCTTGACAGAGCTGGACTGCCGCCGGAATCAACTGACCTCGTTGGATCTCAGCAAAAACACGGCGCTGCAAGTGCTGAACTGCAATAACAACCCACTGACCTCGCTGGTTCTCGGTGGGAACACCGCCTTGACGAAGCTGTCCTGCACCAACAACCAACTGACCTCATTGGATCTCAGCAAAAATACGGCGCTGCAAGTGCTGGACTGCGAAGGCAACCAACTGACCTCGCTGGATGTCAGTAATAACACTGCCTTGAAGGAGCTGTACTGCGGCGACAACCCACTAACCTCGCTGGACGTCAGCGCCAACACCGCTTTGACGGATCTGAACTGCATCAACACCCAACGGACCTCGCTGGATGTCAGCAAGAATACCGCCTTGACGAGCCTGCTCTGCGGCGACAACCAACTGACCTCGCTGGATGTCAGCGCCAACACCGCCTTGACGAGTCTGCTCTGCGCCAAGAACCAACTGACCTCGCTGGATGTCAGCAAGAACACCGCCTTGACGGATCTGGACTGCCGCTGGAATCAACTGACCTGGCTGGATGTCAGCAAGAACACCGCCTTGACGGATCTGGACTGCCGCTGGAATCAACTGACCTCATTGGATCTCAGCGCGAACACAAAATTGTCTTTCTCGCACTGTTCTACTAATGACAATACATACCGGCTCACGCTGGATGAGAGCCGCACCCTTGACCTCACCACCCTGCCGGGCAGCTTCGACGTCACTAAGGCCAGCTACTGGAGCGGCGGAACGGTCGCCGATACTGTTCTGACGGTGGACGGCGGCGCGGAGCAGGTCACCTACAGCTATGCCTGCGGGAACGACATCACCGCCTACTTCACGCTCACGTGCGACAAGGCGCGCTACACCGTCACCTTCGGCAACGACCGAGCGCCTGCGCAGACCGTGACCCACGGCGAAACGGCCGTCGAGCCTCCCAAGCCCACCTCGCCCGGCCACATTTTCAAAGCATGGTATGCGGGGAACGCACCCTATGACTTTAACACGCCCGTCACCCAGAACCTTCATCTGGAGGACTGGTGGAATATCTGCAGCCACAGCGGCAGCACGGAAAAATCCACCTGCACCGCCACCGCCGTCTGCACCGTCTGCGGCGGCAAGATCCGCACCCTCAAGCACCTTTGGGGCGCATGGCTGCCTGACAGCGGCGCGGCCACCCACACCCGCACCTGCACCCGCGGCGTCCCCCACACGGAGACCGAAGCCTGCGCCGATAATAACAAAGACCATACCTGCGACACCTGCGGCAAAGTCCTGACTCAGTGCGCCGACGGAAACAGCGACCACGCCTGTGACCTCTGCGGCAAAGTCCTGACCCAGTGCGCCGACGGAAACAGCGACCACGCCTGCGACCTCTGCGGCAAAGTGCTGACCCAGTGCGCCGACGGAAACAGCGACCATGCCTGTGACCTCTGCGGCAAAGTGCTGACCCAGTGCGGCGACGGAAACAGCGACCACGCCTGTGACCTCTGCGGCAAAGTGCTGACCCAGTGCGCCGATGGAAACAGCGACCACGCCTGCGACCTCTGCGGCAAAGTCCTGACCCAGTGCGCCGACGGAAACAGCGACCATGCCTGTGACCTCTGCGGCAAAGTCCTCACCGTCCACACCGGCGGCAGGGCCACCTGCACCGCCCCGGCGTCCTGCGCCATCTGCGGCCAGCCCTACGGCGAGAAGGACGCCGCCGCCCATGCGGCCCTGAACCATGTCCCCGCCCGGGCCGCCACCACCGAGGCGGAGGGCAATATCGAGTATTGGCGCTGCACCGGCTGCGATACGTATTATCGGGACGCGGCGGCCAAGACCCCGATCACCCTCGCCGATACCGTCACCCCCCGGCGCATCCCCCACCGTTACAGCGGCCCGTCCATCTCCGTGCTCGAAACGTCCTATTATGACGGCGGACGCACCGGCCTGACGTTCATCAGCAGCGCCAGCTTCGACAGCTTCAAGGGCGTGCAGGTGGACGGCAAGACCCTCGCCGCCAGGAACTACATCGCCGGGCGCGGCAGCATTGAGGTCTACCTCAAGCCCGCCTATCTCCGCACCCTGACCAACGGCGACCATATCGTGACCATCCTCTCCGCGGAGGGTGATGTCTCCGCGGTGTTCGCCGTCAGCGTCACCGCCGGCAGCGTCACCGGCGGCAAGACCAGCCCCACCACCTTCGACCCCGGCGTCGCCGCCTGCGCGGCGGCGGCCCTGGTGTCCCTCACCGGCCTGACCCTCCTGCCCCGCAAGCGCCGCAAGGAGGACTGACCTCTGAACAGAGCGGACTTCTGAAAAGACCAATTCAAAAATAAAAAATGAGGAAGGGAGGGGCGAAGCCCCTCCCTTCCTCATGCCTCCGCCGCCTTTCTCTCCACTTTGCACAAAAATAATTGACATTTTTGTGCAATTAGCGTAAAATGGGCTTCAAAGCCGGAAAACCCCTGCCCGCATACAAGGTGTTATAAAGTTTTTCCACTTTTTTCTATATTTTTTCAAGTTATTTCCGGATTTTTTCAACATTTTTCCACGTCGTCGGTTGCCGTCAGATTGCACAAATTTACGATATTTCAATAAACATATCATAAGGAGGAGCTCACATGAAGTACACTGAAATGACCCTGGCCCAGCGTCAGGCGGAATACGCCGCCGTCCGGGCCGCCTATGAGCAGCAGAAGGCTCTGGGCCTGAATTTGAACATGGCCCGCGGCAAGCCCGGCCGCCAGCAGCTGGACATGGTCATGGACATTTTCGACGTGCTCAAGACCCCTCAGGATTACATCGTTGACGGCCTGGAAACACGAAATTACGGCGAGGTGGCCGGCGTTCCCGCCGCCCGCGCCCTCTTCGCGGAACTGTTGGGCTGCAAGGCCTCCCAGGTTTTTGTGGGCGGCAACGCCAGCCTCCAGCTCATGTACGACGCCGTGTCCAAGGCCTTCACCCACGGCCTGCTCCACAGCGAAAAGCCCTGGTGCAAGCTGGACAAGGTCAAGTGGATCTGCCCCGTCCCCGGCTACGACCGTCACTTTAAGGTCACCCAGTCCTTCGGCGTGGAGATGATCTCCGTCCCCATGACCGCCGCCGGCCCTGATATGGACATGGTGGAGGAGCTGGTGAAGGACCCCGCTGTCAAGGGTATGTGGAACGTTCCCAAGTATTCCAACCCCGAGGGCGTGGTCTATTCCGACGAGACGATCCGCCGTCTCGCGGCCATGAAGCCCGCCGCTCCCGACTTTATGCTCATGTGGGATAATGCGTACTGCATCCACGAGTTTGACTGCGATTTTGTGGAATTTCCTGACATTCTGCAACTTTGCGCCGACTATGGCAACGCCGACATGGTGTACGAATTTGCGTCCACCAGCAAGGTCACCTTCCCCGGCGCGGGCGTCGCCGTCATGGCCGCCAGCGAGGAAAACATCGCCTATTTCAGCAAGCTCGTCAACATCCAGACCATCGGCTTTGACAAGATCAACCAGCTGCGCCACGTCCGCTATCTGAAGGATAAATCGCACACGCTGGAGCTGATGAAGCGCCACGCCGCCGTCCTCGCCCCTAAGTTCCACGCCGTTCTGAACGCGCTGGACAGGGAGATCGCGCCCCTGGGCATCGCGGACTACAAACGCCCTGTGGGCGGCTACTTTGTCAGCGTAGATGCTATGGCGGGCTGTGCAAAACGTACCTTGGCTTTGTGTAAGGAGGCCGGCGTCACCATGACCGGCGCAGGCGCTACGTTCCCCTACGGCATCGACCCCAACGACAGCAATATCCGCATCGCGCCGTCCCTTCCGCCGGTCAGCGAGCTGGAGCAGGCCATTGCCATTTTCTGCAATTCCCTGAAGCTGGCAGCCCTGGAAAAGCTGGGCGTGTAACCGCGTTTGAACCAATACCTGCACAGAAAAAGGACCGCCGAAAAGGCGGTCCTTTTATATCAGAATTTACTTGTGCAGCAGGGGGCTGAGCGGCTTGTAGATCAGGAAGCACAGCGCTACATCCAGCAGCCCCTTGCACAGAGTGAACGGTATATTGAATACCAGCAGGCAGTTGAACAGGGCATTGCTGGTGGGGATCTGCGCTACGGTGCCCAGGATCGCCTGATACATCCCGATGATGCCCTCCAGCGGCAGGCCGTACAGCACCACATAGGCGGGGTAGACGATGAAGTAGTTAATGGGCAGGCTGATGAGAGCCATGGCGGCCGCGCCGGCCACTGAGCCCCACAGCGCGCCGGTGCGGTTCTTGTGGTGCTTGTAGATCAGGCCGGCGATGAACGCGAACGTCGCGCCCAGCAGGAAGTTGGACAGCTCACCTACGCCGGCGCTGCTGCCGAAGGGCAGGTGCAGCAGGTTCTTCACCAGCTGGATGGCCGCGCCGTACACCGGGCCGAGGGAGAACGTGCCCAGCAGAGCCGGCAGGTCGGAGACATCCAGCTTGATAAAGGCGGGCATCACGGGGATGGAGAACTCCACAAATTGGAGTACGGCGGCCACGGCGGACAGCAGTGCCGCCACGGTCAGATGATGGGTGGTTTTCTGGGACTTGGTCATAAAAAACGCTCCTTTTCAATGGTAAACACCCGGAAATTGCCTTCCAAGGTGTACGCATCAAAAAAGAGCATCGCAAAATGCCATACACGCCTTCTCTCATCCAGACTATACTGTCGGTATCGGAATTGCACCGATTCATGCGGCTGACGCCGCTCGCGGACTATACCGCCGGTGGGGAATCACACCCCGCCCCGAAGACAAAATATGCGGTTGTTTTCGCTCCCTATGATACACCATGCTTCCACAGAATGCAACTGTTTTCTTGCGTATATCAGTTTACAATAAATATTTATTGAAAAACGATAAATAATAGTTGACAAACGATATAGTCCGTGGTATGCTTACCGCAGAAAGGATGTGGATGTTATGAAGCGTATCGAGCACAAAAAGCTGGCGGTGCTGCTGCGTATCGGCCTTTTGATCGCGGCGCTGGTATGTGCGGCCATTTTCTTCTGGTTTCTGCCGGAGCAGGGCCGGGGCATCGCCCGGATAGACCCGGAGTACGCCTGGGCGTTCTGGCCGTGCCTGATCTTTGCATGGCTGTTCGCTGTGCCGGTGTTCTGGGGAATGGCCCTGATGTGGAAGGTGTTTGGCCGCATCGGACGGGGCGAGGCGTTCTGCACTGCCAACGCACGGGCCATGCGCACGGCGGCGCAGCTGGCGTTTTTTGACGCGGTGCTGGTGCCGGTGGGGGTGATCACGCTGGGGCTGCTGGGCGCGGGGTCACCGGGTCTGACGGTGATCCTCATGCCCGCGGGCACGATGGTGTGCGCCATGGTGGGTGTCATGGCCCTGGCGCTGAGCCGGCTGGTGGCGGACGCAGCGGCTCTGCAGGATGAGAACGACTTGACGGTGTGAGGTGGCGGTATGATCGTATTTCACATAGACGTAATGCTGGCGAAGCGGAAGATGAGCCTGACGGAGCTGAGTGAACGGGTGGGCATCACGCTGGCGAACTTGTCCATCCTCAAGACGGGAAAGGCCCGGGCGGTGCGGATGGAGACGCTGGACCGGCTGTGCGCCGCGCTGGACTGCCAGCCGGGCGACCTGCTGGAGTTCCTGCCGGAGGAAAAGGCTTGAACCCTTTACAAATCCCGGGTTTCTGAGTACAATGGAGGGCAGAAGGCAGGTGAGGGCATGAGACCGAAACAGATGTCCGTGTGCTTCTCCGGCTATCGGCCCGAGAAGCTGCCATGGGGTGAGAACGAAGCTGACCCCCGGTGTGAGGACTTGAAAAAACGACTGTATGAGGCGGTGTGCAGCGCCTGCGAGGAGGGGTATGCCCACTTTATCTGCGGCATGGCCCGTGGGGCGGACCTCTACGCCTGTGAGGCGGCGCTGGCCGCCCGGGAGCGGTATCCCCATATCACGGTGGAGTCGGCCATCCCGTGCCCTACCCAGGCCGACGGCTGGACGGAGGGGGAGCGGACGCGGTGGCGGTCACTGGTGGCGCGGTGCGACTTTGAAACGGTGGTGCAGGCCCGGTATGCGCCGGGGTGTATGCAGCGGCGCAACCGGTACATGGTGGAGCACAGCGGACGCATCATTGCCGTATTTGACGGACAGGACGGCGGCACGAAGCGCACCGTGGAATATGCCATGCGGCAGGGCCTGGAGGTGGTGCTTTTGCCGCCGGCAGAGGGATGAAACGGGCCGTATTTTCCAATAAAAATGACGAGGGACGCCTTATGGCGTCCCTCGCTGTTTACTGTGGGAGAGGTATCAATAGCTGCCCAGGTCGGCGCTGGCGTCGCCCTCGGCGTTCTTGCCGAACTCGTAGTCGTTGCCGGGCAGGAGGGCGTTCAGCACGACACCTGCCAGGGCGGCGATGGCCAGACCGGTCAGGGTGATGTCGGCGCTGCCCACGGTGAAGGTGATGCCGCCGGTGGAGGCAAAGCCCAGACCGCACACGAAGATGACGGCGGCGATGATGAGGTTGCGGGACTTGGTGAGATCCACCTTGTTCTCCACCACGTTGCGGACGCCGACGGCGGAGATCATACCGTAGAGGACGAAGCTGACGCCGCCCACGATGGCGGTGGGGATGGAGTTGACCAGTGCGTCAAACTTGGGGGAGAAGCTGAGGATGATGGCGTACAGGGCGGCCAGGCGGATGACCCGGGGGTCATAGACGCGGCTCAGAGCCAGCACGCCGGTGTTCTCGCCGTAGGTGGTGTTGGCAGGGCCGCCGAACATACCGGCCATGGCGGTGGCCAGGCCGTCACCCAGCAGGGTACGGTGCAGGCCGGGATCCTCGATGAAGTTCTTGCCGGTGGTGGAGGAGATGGCGGAGATGTCGCCGATGTGCTCCATCATGGCGGCGATGGCGATGGGCGCCATGACCAGGAGGGAGGTGATGTCGAACTTGGCGATGACGAACTTCTGCAGGCCCACGATGCCGGCGCTGTGTACCTCGGCAAAGTTGATCAGGGGCTGCATCACGCCGTCGGCGTCAGGCAGCTGTGCGCCGCAGGCCGTGGCGATCAGAGCTACGATGTAGCTGCCCACCACACCCAGCAGGATGGGGATGATCTTGATCATGCCCTTGCCCCAGATGTTGGCCACGATGATGATGGCGATGGCCACCAGCGCCAGCCACCAGCAGCTGGAGGCGTTGGTCACGGCGGTGCCGGACAGGTTCAGACCGATGAGGATGATGATGGGGCCGGTAACGATGGGGGGGAAGAAGCGCATGACCTTTTTCGCACCCACCAGCTTGAACAGCAGCGCCAGCACCAGGTACAGCAGACCTGCCACCACCACGCCGCCCAGTGCGTAGGGCAGCTTCTCCTCGCCGGTCATGGCGGCGAACTTGCCGCTGTCCAGATTGGCTACCGCCTGGAAGCCGCCCAGAAAGGCGAAGGAGGAGCCCAGGAAGGCGGGTACCTTAAACTTAGTGCAGACGTGGAACAGCAGCGTGCCGATACCGGCAAACAGCAGCGTGGTCTGGATGGACAGGGGCAGGCCGTAGCCGCTGACCAGGATGGGGACCAGCACCGTTGCGCCGAACATGGCGAAGAGGTGCTGCAGGCCCAGCAGGAGCATCCGGGGGATGCCCAGCTCCCGGGCGTCGTAGATGGCGTCTTGTCCGAGTTTCTTGTTCATGTGACGTGTCCTCTCTTTCTCATTCGTTCTTTATTTCCACTTACGTACAAACAGGTTCAAAAAAATGACCGGTGAAAAAATCACCGGTCAAAGGAAACACTATTAAAAACGGAAACAGAGGGAGCGCCCGTCCGCTTTTTCGTGACAGTCTTGCAGGTGCAGATCATGGCGTTTCCCTCCTCTCATTTTCCTGCCTATTATACGGGCCGCGGCGGCAAAATGCAATACATTTCTACGCCAAGAAAGCGACAAAATTTCAGAAGAAAGTTTGTTGAAATCGCACAAGGTCATTCATCCCGCTTATGGCTGGTATCGGCCAGCTTTAACCGGCGGCGGAGAATGGGGCACACGCCGGCGGCGACGATGATCTTTACCGCGTCGCCGGGGAGGTAGGGCAGCATACCGGCCCAGAGAATGGCGGAGAACGTCATGCCCTTGCCCATGTAGACGTTGAGGATCAGGGCCATGTAGGGCATACCCACGGCGTACAGCACCGCCAGGCCCGCCAGGGAGGCCAGGGCCATGCGGCGGGGGTCGAGACTGTCGCCGCAGATGCGGCCCACGGCCCAAGCGGCGGGGATCAGACCCAGCAGGAAGCCGAAGGTGGGCTGGAACACATAGCCGAAGCCGCCGCCCATGGTGAAGATGGGCAGGCCCACCAGACCTAACAGCACGTAGACCGCCTGGCTCAGCGGTCCCCAGCGGCGGCCCAGCAGCAGACCAGCCATGGCGGTGAACAGATATTGGAGGGTGACGGAGCTGAAGCCCATGGGAATGCGCAGAAACGCGCCCACCGCCGTCAGGGCGGAAAACAGGGCGGAATAGACCAGCTTTCGGGTGTTCATGACCGTGACCTCCGCGACAAAAACTGCCCTGATGATACTAAATTTCTTGGCACCTGTCAACCATTTACAAACAAGGGGGACAGTGGTAGAATACCCGGTGAAAAGGACGGTGGAGCGAATGTGGAACGTGATACGGTATGAGCAGGTCGCCTCCACCAACGAGGTGTGCAGGCAGCTGGCGGTCCGTGGCGCGGACGACACCGCCGTGACGGCGCGGGTGCAGACGGCGGGCAAGGGCCGGCTGGGCCGGTCGTTCCAGTCGCCGGAGGGCGGGCTGTATCTCTCGGCGCTGTGGCGAAGCTGCGGCAGCGGGGAGCTGCTGCGGGTGACGCCCATGGCCGCCGTGGCGGTGTGCCGGGCGGTGGAGCGGCTGTGCGGCGCGCAATGCGGCATCAAGTGGTGCAACGACGTGGTGCTGGCGGGGCGGAAGCTGTGCGGCATCCTGACGGAGAGCCAGCTGCGGCCCGACGGCGGCGCGGAGTGGCTGGTGGTGGGCATCGGTGTGAACGTGGCACAGACCACGTTCCCGGCGGACATCGCGGACACGGCCACGTCGCTGGCGCTGTGCGGGTACGAGGTGGACCGGGACGCGCTGGCGTTGGCCATTTTGGCCGAGCTGGACGGGCTGCGGGAAGCGCTGCCCCACCCGGACGCGTGGCGGGCGGAGTACCGGGCGCGGTGCGTGAACATGGGAAAGACGGTGCGGGTGCTGCGGGGCGGTGAAGCCCGGCAGGCCCGGGCGCTGGACATAGACGGAGAGTTCGGCCTGACGGTGGCATACGAGGACGGCGGCCGGGAAACGGTACGCAGCGGCGAGGTGTCAGTGCGGGGACTGTATGGATATATCGAATGAGGTGACAGGTATGTGGAAAATGCTATGGGAGCTGTTTTACACCTTTGCCAAGGTGGGCGTGATGACCTTCGGAGGCGGCATGGCCATGCTGCCCATCCTGCAGCGCGAGGTGGTGGAGAACAAGGGCTGGGCCACCGATGAGGAGCTGACGGATTACTTCGCCATCGGCCAGTGTACGCCGGGCATCATCGCGGTGAACACCGCCACCTTTGTGGGGCAGAAGCAGCAGGGGATCATCGGCGGCATCGTGGCCACCATGGGCATCGTGTTCCCGTCGCTTGTCATCATCTCGGCGCTGGCAGGGGTCATCAACACGTTCTCCCACCTGGCGTGGGTGCAGCACGCCTTCGCCGGGATACGGGTGTGCGTGTGCGTGCTGATCTTCAACGCGGTGGTGAAGCTGTTCAAGAGCGCGGTGAAGGACTGGCCAGCGGGGGTGATCTTCGCGGTGGTGCTGGCGCTGGCGCTGCTTACCGACCTGTCGCCGGTGGTGTTCGTGGCGCTGGCCGCGGCGGCGGGCATCGTGGTGCAGAACCTGGTAAGGAGGAACGGCTGATGCTGTATTTACGGCTCTTTTGGGAATTTTTCAAGACGGGGCTGTTCGCCGTAGGCGGCGGACTGGCCACGCTGCCGTTTTTGCAGGATATGGCGGAGCGGACGGGGTGGTTCACCCGCGCACAGCTGGCGGATATGCTGGCGGTGTCGGAGTCCACGCCCGGGCCGATCGGTGTGAACATGGCCACGTATGTGGGCTTTACCACCGGGGGCGTGCCGGGAGCGCTGGTGGCCACGCTGGGCCTGGTGACGCCGTCGGTGATCGTGATCCTTATCGTGGCGGCGTTTCTGAAGGCGTTCCGGGACAGCAAGTGGGTCAGCGGTGCGTTTTATGGCCTGCGGCCCGCGTCCACGGCGCTGGTGGCGGCGGCGGGCATCTCCGTCGTGCCGGTGGCGCTGCTCCACAGCGGCAAGACGGGACTGGCGCTGCTGAACTGGCCGGCGCTGGCGCTGGCGGCGGTGCTGCTGGTGTTCACCAACTGGGTGAAGGTCACGAAGAAGTGGCATCCCATCATCTTTATCGGCATCTCCGCCGTGGTGGGCGTGGTGCTGGGGTTCTGAATGACATAAAAAGCAGGAGGCGGGAAGCCTCCTGCTTTTTATGTCATTCTTTCCGCAGCTGGCTTTGCAGCAGCTTGGTGACGGCGTCGGCAAACCAGCCCACGGAGGGGATGCGGGTCATGGCCGCGCCGTAGATCCGGCGGGCGGCGGGGACTTCCCGGTCCGTGCCGGTAAAGACGCAGACGGGGGTGACGCCCTGCAGCCGCAGGCGGGCGGCCTCGGCGGCGGTATCCGCCACGCCCCGTTCCCCGGTATAGCCGTGGCCTCCCACGGGCAGGCCGGGGAGGGGAATGGGCTGGTCGTCGTTGGGGCTGGCGTCGGACAGCACCAGCAGCAGAGATCTATCGCCCAAGGGCTGGCGGCGGAGCAGCCAGTTCATGGCTCGGAGGGCCAGGCCGTCCCTGTTCCAGCCGGCGGCCACGTAGTCAAAGACATCGTCGCCGGAGCGCTGGCCGTAGTCCCGGAGGACGCGCAGCACCGTGCAGCCGCTGACAGAGCAGAAGGCGGTGACGCGGACGGGGATGCCGCAGCGTGTCAGGCTCTCGGACAGGATATACGCCTGGGTGGAGAGCTTTTCCTGCTGTTGGTTTTGGGAGGCAGAGCCGTCCAGCAGGATGTCTACCGACAGGCCGCCGGGGTGCTCCTGGCTGGTGCGGGTGAACACACGGGTGTCGTCCAGCGCTGCGGCGCGCCACACAATGTCGCTCCGCAGCGCACCGGCGCGGCTTCGGGACTGGTCTGTGTCGCTGCGGAGGAGCAGCGTGTTTTGCAGCTTCTGTGTCAGCTGGGAGATGACCAGCCGGTTCTGCACCAGGTGGTCGTTGTAGTAGGCGCGGTTCTTCTCCCGCTGCTTTTGGAAGGACTGGGCGTCCCAGGCGGCATCACCGCTGCGGGCGGCTTTGGACGGTTCGCCACGGGTGAAGTGAAGGCGGCAGTTTTGGTGCGGGCCGGTGCACAGCTCCCGCTCCGCCTGGGCCAGCTCCGCCGGGGTCAGCATGGACACGCCGAAGCAGTCGGTGACGTAGCGGCGGAGGATCGGCTCGGGGGTGACACCCCGGAGGAAGGACAGCAGGCCGGGCCGGGCCAGCTGACCGCTGCCAGCGGCAGGGGTGCGGGCAAAGCCCCGGAGGGCGTTGGGCCGGACAAGGCCGCCGCTTTTGCCCCGGTGCAGCAGGCTGCGGCCTGCGAAGGCCGCCCACTGGCGGTCGGTAACGGCGCGGCGGGGACGGTTCATATAGCGGTAGAGGGCGGCCTCCACCGCCTCAGTGAGCTGGGGTTCGGTGGTGGCCGGCGGCAGCGTCAGCGCGTCGAGAAAGCCGCGCTGCCAGTCATCCTCCGGGGCGGCAAGGCCCAGCACCCGGCCGCACCAGGCCCGGCGCAGGGAGGGCAGGGTGCGGGGCTCGGCGGTGGGCGTGCGGTCTAAAAGCGCATGGGCATAGCTGCGCCGCAGGGACGCCAGCACAGGGCGGCGGGGCAGCTCCCAGGCGTAGACGACGCTCTCCAGCGCCAGAAAGAACACGTCGCTGTAGACATCGCCCTGGGGCTGCTGCTGAAAATTGTGGAGCAGGGGCTGGAAGCGGGCGAAGTCGCAGCGCCGGGCGGCAGCGCCCATGATCGTATTCCAGTACAGCTCCGGGTCGCCGTTGGGGTCAAAGGCCAGATAGTCCGGCTTGACGGTGTAGTTGCCTGAGCCGTTCCAGACCTGGTTCTCGCCCCGGCGGGCCTGTAATTCCTGGCGGTCCATATCAGGCGGTGAACAGCTGGGCGCGGGTGGCATCCTGGGGGATGCGCGACCAGACGGCATCGGCCACCAGCTGACGCTCAAAGGGGTCGAAGGCCTTGTTGATCACGCCCAGGCGCAGGGCGTCGCCGCTGGTGATGCCCTTTTTCACCAGGTGCAGGGCGGACAGCAGGCCGCGGAGATCCAGCGCCTTGGTGGTGATCTCACCGCCGTCGCACTTCTGCCGCAGGTCGCGGAACAAGGCGGCGAACTGCTCCGCCCACTGGGGGGACAGAGCGGGGAAGGTGCGGCGCAGCAGCTTTTGCAGGTTTTCCTCGGAGATCACGGGCATATCCAGCACCACGAAGCGGGAGACCAGCGCCTCGTTCAGCTCCCGCGTGCCGGCGTAGCCGTAGTTCATCGTGCCGATGAAGCGGGCGGCGTCGTCCAGCTGGATGCGCCGGTAGCCGGGGACGTCAATGACGCGGCGGAAGTCCAGCGTGGCGTGGAGCACGGCCAGGGCCTCGTTCTTTGCCATATTCACCTCATCCAGCACGCCGAAGCCGCCCAGCCGGGCGCAGGCGCAGACCGGGCCTTCCCGGAACACTACCTGGCCGTCCTTCAGGGTGTCCGCGCCGATGAGGGCGGCCGCGTCCACGTTGACGTACATGGACACGTCCCAGCTGGGGCGGCCGAACACGGTGGCCAGGTTCTCCGCCAGCACGTTCTTGCCGGTGGCCTTCGGGCCGGCCAGCAGCAGGTGCTCGCCGCACAGCAGCGCGGCGGCGGCGCTCTCCCATATCTCCTTGCCATAGTAAAGGTAGTGAGGCGCGGGGATGCGGGACTGGGCCTCCGGCGGCGCGGGGTGCTGGGCACGGAAGGTCTGTATCTCATCCAGCAGGGCGGGGTCGATGCCCTCGTCCCGCAGTTCTTTCCAAATATCCGTCATGGTGCTTCCCTCCTGCTCGGCAGGTTTTTTTGTATTATAATCCTGCGAAGCGTTAAGAGGATGTTAAGCATTAGAAAACAGCACCGGCCGCGTGTGGGCAACGCCGCCGGTGTTGTTTTTGCTCATTTGGCCACCGGCGCGTCCAGCCAGTAGATGACGTAGCACTCCTGCATCTCGCCCATGTAGAAGAAGATGTTCTCCCCCATCTCGATATGCTCGCCGAAGGTCAGGTCGGGCACAAAAAGCCGCCCGCTGGTGCGCTTTGGGCCTTTGATGGTAAAGCCCTCCGCCGTGGGGTGCTGCCGCAGCTCGTTGGCGGCCTCCTCCAGGCCGGGGAAGTGCAGCGTTCGCTCCAGCTCCGCCAGCTGCGTTTCGCCGTTGATGTAGACCAGGTGATTTTCGTCCTTGAACCAGTTGATACGCATGGTACGTCCTCCTTGGTGGTGATGAGGGTAGTATAGCACGCCGCGGGGCGTTTGTCACCGTATGTCCCGCAGAAAAATGGGGGGTGTGGAGGGGAAGCCTTTGCGGGACTCCCTTGCGCGTTCAGCCATCCTGCCCGCAGGTGACCAATTTGCAGAGCAAAGTGCCGCACCAACAAAAAAAGAGACATCCGTTCGGATGTCTCTTTTTTGTTGGTGCGCGAGGCGGGACTTGAATTGTCGCAGGGCAATTTTACGTCGTGTTGACTGATGCCGGGAAGTGTTGGTAATAAAGGCTTTGCGGGAAATCGCGCTGTTAAATGCTGCCAGACTGTATGATT
>ENA-UEOI01001696-UEOI01001696.1-human-gut-metagenome-genome-assembly--contig:-NODE-1696-length-18075-cov-6.126681_pt1 | contig 18075 bp, 10 predicted proteins | sample MGYA00242883_ERZ507882 | MGnify/ENA primary metagenome ERZ507882 (study PRJEB26167, sample SAMN06115502) | human gut metagenome | host: Homo sapiens | place: China:Chongqing | collected 2015-07-29...
CCGATATTGAGGTGTCCCACCTCCGAGTTGCCCATCTGTCCGTCGGGCAGGCCGACGTTCTCGCCGTCGGTGCGCAGCTGGGCGTGGGGATATTTCTCCGTCATGGCCGAGATATATTCGGGATGCACGGTCGAAATCACATCGGCCTTGTCGTGATGGCCATTACCCCAGCCGTCGAGGATCATCAATAATACCTTGTTATTCATAATCGTTTGTTTTTAGTAATTATCTCATCTGTTTCGCTCCGGCCCATGCCGTCGCACCGTTTGGCCTGCGCACCGCCGATTCCGCACCCGGCAAATATCCGTCGCAGCGCGACCGGAAACCGTGTCGGAACCACCGCCAGACATTGCAACCGGGAACCCGCCGCCGTAAATTGCAACCGGGAACCCGTCGCCGAACATTGCCGCCGGAAAATCACAACCGCCCCGCCGTAAATACGTCAACCGAGAACCGCCGCCGGAAACTCGCAGCCAGCATCTCCGTCGGAAAACCGCTGCTGAAAAATCGCTGCCGGAAGAGATCAGCCGCCCCCCGCCGCAAATACGTCAGCCGGCGACTTGCCAAAAGGCGGTTCGCCGCCGAACGCCGTGCGGCCTAATGCAGCTGCGCCATGATCAGCTCCACGGCCTTGTCGATGGCCGCCTGCAGCCCGTCGGGATTCTTGCCGCCGGCCGTGGCGAAGAACGCCTGACCGCCGCCGCTGCCCTGCATCAGCTTCGCGGCTTCGCGCACCACGGCTCCGGCATTTACGCCCTGCGCCGTGATCTCTTCGCCGAGCATCACCGTCAGCATCGGCTTGCCGTCGTTGACCGAACCCTGCACGAGCACCAGTTTCGGAGCACGCGCACGCAGACAATAGGCCAGATCCTTGACGAATTCGGGCGTACGGTCGGTCTGCGTGGCGATCAGCTGCACGCCGCGGCGTTCGGGCGTCGAGGCGATGATCTTATCGGCCCACTGCGCAACCTGCTCGCGGCGCATGGTCTCGACCTCCTTCGACAGCGCTTCGTTGCTTTCGAACATCTTCTTGACGGCCTGCAGCACCTGCGGGTTATGCAGATAGTCGCTGATGTCGCGCATCGTGTCCTCGGCGGCATAGATGATCTGCTCGGCGCGCTCGCCCGTCACGGCCTCGATACGGCGCACGCCGGCCGAAATGGCGCTTTCGTTCAGGATCTTGAAGAAGCCGATGTTGCCCGTGGCGCTGGTATGCGTACCGCCGCACAACTCGACCGACGAGCCGAAGCGGACCATGCGCACCTTGTCGCCGTACTTCTCGCCGAAGAGCATCATCGCACCGCATTTCTCGGCCTCCTCCTTGGTGGCTTCGCGGTTCTCTTCGAGCGGATAGTTGGCCCGCACGGCGCGGTTTACGAGCATCTCGACCTCGCGCAGCTCCTGCGGGGTCATCTTCTGGAAATGCGAGAAGTCGAAACGCAGGATTTCGGGCGTCACCATCGAGCCTTTCTGCTCGACATGCTGTCCGAGGACCTTGCGCAGCGCCTCGTGCATGAGGTGCGTGGCCGTATGGTTGTTGGCCGCGGCCTGACGCTTCGCGGCGTCCACGACGGCCGTAAACCCGGCTGCGGGATTTTCGGGCAGCTCCCTGACGATATGGATAATCAGTCCGTTTTCCTTCTCGGTGGCCACGACCGCGATGCGCTCGTCGGCGTTCTCGATATAGCCGATGTCGCCGATCTGACCGCCCGAATTGCCGTAGAACGGCGTGCGGTCGAAGACCAGCTGGTAAGAGGTCTTGCCTTTGGAGGTCACGCGGCGGTAGCGGGCGATCCGGACCTGCTCGGTCAGCGTGTCGTATCCCGTGAAGAGGCTCTCCCTGATGGGGAACAGCTCCACCCAGTCGTCGGTATCGACGGCCGCAGCGTTGCGCGAACGCTCCTTCTGGGCCTGCAGTTCGGTCTCGAAGGCCGCGAGGTCCACGCCGACGCCCTGCTCGCGGGCGATCAGCTCCGTCAGGTCGATCGGGAAGCCGAACGTATCGTAGAGTTCGAAGGCGTCCTTGCCCGAAATCAGCTCCCGGCCCTCGCCCTTGGTCTTTTCGATCACGCCGTCCAGCAGGTTGATGCCCGTGGCCAGCGTACGCAGGAACGAAGCCTCCTCCTCCTCGATCACCTTTTCGATCAGCGACTGCTGGGCCTTCAGTTCGGGGAACTGCTCCCCCATCTGCTCCACCAGTCCGGGAACGAGCTTGCAGATCGTCGGCTCCGTAAAGCCGAGGTAGGTATAGCCGTAACGCACGGCGCGGCGCAGGATGCGGCGGATGACGTAACCGGCCTTGACGTTCGACGGCAACTGGCCGTCGGCGATCGAAAAGGCGATGGCGCGCAGGTGGTCGGCGATGACGCGCATCGCCACGTCGCACTTGGCGTCGGCGCCGTAAGCCTTGCCCGACAGCTGCGAAATGCGCTGGATCGTAGGCTGGAAAACGTCGGTGTCGTAATTGGACTTCTTGCCCTGCAGAATCATGCACAGACGCTCGAAGCCCATGCCCGTATCGACGTTGCGGGCCGGCAGCGGCTCCAGCGAGCCGTTGGCCTTGCGGTTGAACTGCATGAAGACGAGGTTCCAGATCTCGATCACCTGCGGATGGCCCGCATTGACCATCTCGCGGCCCGGTTTGGCGGCGATCTCCGCCTCGTCGCGCAGGTCGAAATGAATCTCCGAGCAGGGACCGCAGGGACCCGTCTCGCCCATCTCCCAGAAGTTGTCGTGCTTGTTGCCGCGGATGATGTGGTCTTCGGGCAGGAATTGCTTCCAGTAGTCGTAAGCCTCCTGATCGAAGGGCACGCCGTCCTCCTCCGAGCCTTCGAAAACCGTGGCGTACATGCGGTCGGCCGGCAGTTTGTAGACGCCGCCCAGCAGCTCCCACGCCCACTCGATCGCCTCCTTCTTGAAGTAATCGCCATAAGACCAGTTGCCCAGCATCTCGAACATCGTGTGGTGATAGGTGTCGTGGCCCACCTCTTCGAGGTCGTTGTGCTTGCCCGACACGCGCAGGCACTTCTGGGTATCGGCCGCACGCGGATATTTGCGGGGCGCGTTGCCCAGAAAGATGTCCTTGAACTGGTTCATGCCCGCATTGGTGAACATCAGCGTGGGGTCGCCCTTCACGACCATCGGCGCCGAAGGCACGATCACATGGCCCTTGCTCTCGAAGAAGTCGAGAAAGGCGCGGCGAATTTTATTCGATTCCATATATAAGATTTTATCCGATTCTTTCGTTTGTGATTTCGGGTTGCAAAATTACACAATTAAAGTTAAATTTGCATCCTATTAACAGGAGTTTTTTCCACGATGGGGCAAAAAGGGCAAAGATCGGATACACACACGCTGACGCACGAGGCGCAGACACTGACGCGCGACGTGGTCACCGCCCCGTTCCGCCTGCGCACCTACCGTCTGATCCGCAAGATACTCATCGGCTTCATTCTCGTCTCGATCGCCAACGTACTCTTCTCCTACTTCTTCTACACCCCGAAGATGTACCGCATCATCCGCGAGAACCGCGATCTGGTGATCAAATACCGCATCCTGCAGGACCGCATCCGCACGGCGCAGCGCCACGTGGACGAAATACGCCACCGCGACAACTACGTCTACCGCTCGCTCTTCTCGACCGACACGATGTCGATCGAAGGCGTCTGGCAGCCCTACCCCGACACCAAATACGCCGCGCTGCTCGACGACGACTACGCCCCGCTGATGGTCGGCACGTGGCGGCAGCTCGACGCGCTGGCCCGCACGCTCTACCTCGAATCGGTGTCGTTCGACGAACTGCAGGCCTTCTCGCAGGACAAGGAGAAGATGTCGGCGGCGGTTCCGGCCATCTGGCCCATCGACCGTTCGGCGCTGCACAACAACCACATCGGCGCATTCTCGCCGCGCCGCTACCACCCCGTACTCCACCGCGTGCAGGCCCACACGGGCGTCGATTTCGGCTGCGACCGGGGTACGCCGGTATACGCCACCGGCGACGGCGAGGTGGAACTGGCCGTCGGCAGCGGCTACAACGGCGGCTACGGCTATCAGGTGCTCGTAAACCACGGTTTCGGCTACAAGACCCGCTACGCCCACCTGAGCAAGGTGCTGGTCAAACCGGGCGAACGCGTGACCCGCGGTCAGGTGATCGCCGAAACGGGCAACACGGGACGCTCGACAGGCCCCCATCTCCACTACGAAGTGATTCACAAGGGTACGCCCGTGAATCCGGTCAACTATTTCAACCGCGACATGACCGCCGCCGAATACGACGACCTGATGGCGCGGATGCGTGAAACCAATTTCGAAATGTAACGTATGGCCGGGAAAAAGGACCTGATACGGCTTCGCAAGCGTAAGCGCCGCAAACAGAACATCATACGCGCCACGATCCATTTCTTCGTATGGGCGGGCGTCGCCGTGCTCTACTACATCGGTTTCTCGGTGTTCTTCGACACGCCCGTCGAGTACGAGCTCAAGCACTCGACCGACCGCCTGCGCCGCGAATACACGGCCCTCGTCCAGCGATACGACACGCTGACGACGGTGATGCGCAACCTCTCGGAGCGCGACCGCAACGTCTTCCGCATCCTCTTCGAGTCGGACCCCTACGACTTCGACTCGGAGTACGAGCGCAAGCAGGCCGCCACCTACGAAAACATCTTCAACCGTTCGTCGCGCCGTCTCAAACGCGAGCTGCGCGAACGCGTGGCCGAAATGGAGACGCGGCTCGACGAGCTGAACGACACCTACCTCGACCTGCAGGCGCGCATCGACTCGGCCGGCAGCCGGTGCGACAACATCCCGTCGATCCAGCCCGTGATCAACAAGCAGCTGACGCTGCTCACGGCTTCGTACGGCATGCGCATCCACCCCTTCTACAAGACGCTGCAATCGCATCAGGGCGTGGACTACACCATTCCCGAAGGGTCGCGCGTCTTCGCCACGGCCGACGGAACGGTGCGCGAGGTGGCCCAGCGCAACTCGACGTCGGGACAGACCGTCGTCATCGACCACGGCAACGGCTACGAGACTTCGTACAACCACCTCTCGAAGATCAACGTCCGCAAGGGCCAGCAGGTGCGCCGCGGCGACATCATCGCCCTTTCGGGCGACACGGGCCTTTCGCTGGCGCCCCACCTCCATTACGAAGTCCGCTACAACGGCATGCGCGTGGACCCGATCCACTACTTTTTCATGGAGCTTTCGCCCACCGAATACCAGCGTCTGATGCGCATCGCCCAGTCGGGCATGCAGTCGTTCGATTGACAGCCTGCACCGCAACTCAAAAAACCGCGCCTTCTGCGGCGTTCCCTATTTTCCGCCACGACATGACACACCCCGGCTCCGAAATAAAACTGATCCTTCTGGATTTCGACGGCACGCTGGCCGACACCCGGCGTGCCAACACGCTCGCCTATGTCGCCACGCTGCGCGAAGCGGGTTATACGCTCACCGAAGAGGAGTATGCGGCCCGCTATTTCGGCATGCGGTGCGACGAGTTCCTGACCCGGATCGGCATCGCCGACCCGGCCGAACGCGAACGGCTGCGGCTGCGCAAGATCGCACTCTACCCCACGTTTTTCGACACCGTGCGGCTCAATAGGCCGTTATGGGATTTCTGCCGGCAGTTCCGTGCGCAGGGCGGCCGCGTGTGGATCGTCTCGACAGGCAGCCGCGCCAATATCGACAACGCCATGCGGCATCTGGGAATCGCCGGACCGCAAGCCGTCCGACGTCTCGAAACGCCGGACGAAGACACGTCACGCAAAGAAGAGAGACTGCCGGAGGAAAACGCAGTGGACGGGATTCTTTCGGGTGCCGACGTCGCGCGCAGCAAACCCGCCCCGGACTGTTTTCTGGAAGCCATGCGCCGCGAGGGCTGCACGCCGCGCGAGACCCTGATTTTCGAGGATTCCGAGATCGGTCTCGAAGCGGCCCGCCGCAGCGGGGCGTCGTATTTCAGGGTGAAACTCTGAGCCGTCTCAGCCCCGTTTGCAGATTATCCGGAAATCGCAGAACTTGCACGTATCGGCGTCCTCGCACTGGCGGAACGGCACCGCGGGGTCGTACATTTCGGCCAGCTGCGCGCGCAGCAGCTCCTCGAAACGTTCGCGGTAAAGCGTATAGCGCGCCCCCCTGACGCCCAGCTGCTTGTCGTCCAGCTGCGGCGAATAGTCGGGGCGGTTCATGCTGCGGACGTAGTAGAGCGCGGGTTCGGCGTCGCGGCCCCGCGTATGGTGCAGGATCATCGAATAGAGCAGCGTCTGCAGGATATTGGACAGCCGCTGTTTGCCGGTTCCGGTGAAAAGGCTCTCCACGCCGTCGAACTCCAGATGCGGCGCCCCGGTCTTGTAGTCCACGACCCGCAGCGCGCCGTCGCCGAGCGTGTCGATACGGTCGGCAATGCCCCCGAACTTCATCTCCAGCTCGCGCTCCCCGGCGCGGAACGGGAAGGAATAAGCCACCCGCTCCTCCAGTCCCGACACGGCGAACGCATCGTGCGCCGCATCGTAAGGCATCACCCCGCCACGCAGGTAACGCGTGACGATATCCTTCACCAGCAGCAGGTTGCCCGTATAATCTTCGGCCGAAGCGCGTTCGTCCTGCAAATAATTTTCGTTGATCGCCCGCTCGACCGCCGCGGCGACCTCGCCCGAACGGATCATCGTCCGGAGGGTTTCGCCGGGATGCTCCTCGCCCACGATCCGGGCGTAGAGCGTCTGCACGGCGGCGTGAAGGATCGTGCCGAACATCGGCGCATCGACCTCCTCCGAAATCTCGTCGTCGGCTTCGAGCCGGGCCACGGAGTGGAAATAGAAGCGCAGCGGGCAGGCCACGTAGCGGAAAAACGCCGTCGGCGAGAGCGCGGCGGGACTTTCGGCATCGACGAAGCGTTCCAGCCGCCGCATCACCTCCCCGTCCTTCGCCACCTCGATCGGAGCCGTCTCGGCGAGGTTCACGTCCACCCCCACCTCGATCTTGCGCACGTCGAAACCGCTTTCGTAATCCAGCTGATAGATATAGCGGCTCGGCTCGCCCGTCGATTTGTCGTCGGCATGCGAACAGTAGAGCATGTGCACGCTCTTCGCGCGCTGGATCAGACGGTAGAAATAGTAGGCATAGACCCCTTCGTGATGTTCGGGCGTGGGCAGTTCGTAGGCCGCACGCAAGTTGTAGGGAATGAACGACGACTGCGCGACGTGGTTGCCCGGAAAATTGTCGTCGTTCATCGAGAGAAGGATGACGTTCTCGAAATCGACGTTGCGGGTCTCCAGAATACCCATGATCTGAATCCCCTCCAGCGGTTCGCCCTCGAAGGGGATGCGCAGCGTCTGCAAATGGCGGCGCAGCAGCGAGGTATACACCTCGGTCGCAAGCTCGATGTCGCATTCGTCGAGCGAGTTGCGCAGTTTGGTCACCTGCTCGGCGATGACGGCCAGAAATTCGACCCGCTGTCTGGCGTCGTCGCCCTCGTAGGGCTGGCGCGCCACGGCGGCGATCACGCCCAGCAGGTAATCGGACAGCTCGCGCCACTCCGCCGCGGGCGAAAAGATCCGTTTCAGCAGTCCGTTGCGGCCCAGCCATGCGGCATCGACCGAAATCCGCCGGTCGCGGACGATCTCCTCGTGCATCGTGCGGGTCAGCGCGGCGTCGCACTCGGCGACATAGGGATGCGCCAGAATACCCGCCACGTCGGCATGGTAGAAGGTCCAGCCGCCGCCCTTTTTGCGGCGGTGGTTCTGCAGCTCCACAAGGCGTTCGACGAAGGTATAGGCAAGGCTCTGACGCAGGGGGAAACCCATCGTGACGTTCACGCGGCCTATATCGGCGGGCAGGGCGTACAACAGCGGCAGCAGCAGGTTTTCGTCGGTCAGCACCACGGCGGTCTCCTTGCCCAAGGCGGGCTTCAGCCCGGCGGCGACTTCGGGGTCCTCCTGCGCGCGGCGGCGTGCGAGGTCCGCGAGAATCGCCGCGGCGTATTTGCACTGCACGGCGTTCGACACGGCGGCCACGGAGACGACCTCCTTTTCGCCCCGCATGTTGTCGTGCGCGAATTCGGTCCGGGGCGGAAACAGCGCGACGTTCGAGCGCACGAACATCCCGGCCTCCTGTTCGGGGTTGTCCTTATAATAAGCGTCGTAATCCCAGTAGAAATCGGTTTCGGCGGCAACAGCAAGGAATTTGAAGAGCTGCTTTTCGCACTCCGACAGGGCGTTGAATCCCGCCACGACATACCTCCGCGGTTCGGGAAAGGCGAACGCGCCTTCGGCGATGCGGTCGGCGGCGGCCCGCTGGACCATGCCGTTGTAGGCGATGCCGAGCGACGCGAGCCGCCGGCGGAATTTGCGGTAAACGGGGCCGAGCGTCTTCCAGATCGCCAGAAAGCGGCGTTTCTCCTCCGAAAGATCGGCCTCCTCGCCCAGCGAAGACCAGAACGACAGAATCTGCAGCTGGGCGGGCGTCAGGTAGGAGATGTCGGCTTCGATCTCCTTGATTTCGGAGATGTTGCGGAAGAGCATCTGCGCGTCGATCCGGTACTTGTCGATCGTGTCGAAGTCCGTGAGGAGCATGTCGCCCCAGAAATAGAACTTGTCGAACGGCTCGGTGTGGAATTCCGAATAGACCTTATAGAGTTCGGTGATGAGCCGCACGCGGTCGCCCGCATGCAGGCCCGATATTTCGCTCATCAGGTCGTCGACGGTCACCCACTCCGGCTGCCACATGGGCCGCCCGGCGATGCGCGTCAGGGCATCGACGAAAAACAGCCGCGCACGCCGCGACGGAAAGAGCACGGCCCTCTCGGACAATCCCTCGCCGTATCGGGCATACAGGTCCCCGGCGACCTCTTCCAGAAATCCTTTCATAGCCGCCCTACAGTGTTTTCAGAGCAAAGTTCCGTAAAACAATGGCATCCGCACCGGACACCCCGCCGAATCGTCTCCGTATCCCGGCAGGTGCGCCGGTTACACCGGCAAAGCCAGACAGCTCCGCCGTCCGCCGCAGGAATACCCGTTCCACCCCGCCCGGAGAAGCCGGCAGGCCCCGCCGCAGGAACGCTCCGGCGGGCCGATATGCGAAACCCCTTCATCCGCTACTCCACGCGGTTGATTTCGCCGCCCATGAACTTCGCGCCGCCGCGTACGATCTTAGGATCGCCCTTGTAGCTGATCCGCGCATTGGTCGTCGTCTTGCCCACGAAACGGTCGGTGATCCACAACGACACCTCGGCCTTGCTCTGGGCATTGACCTCGGCCGACATCACCTCCAGATCGGATGCGGCCACCTTGCCCGTCGACACATACAGCGACAGGTAACGCACCGAACCCGAAAGGTTCGCCGTGCTGTATCCCGTCTGCTCCATCTTGAGGTCCTTGACGTCCAGCTTCGCCGTCAGCGAAGCCTTGCGGTTGACCGTCACGTCGAGCACCGCGGCGGCGAGCGTCCCCTCGAACGTCGCGGCCGCACCTGACAGCGAAACGGCCCGCAGCGCGTTGTAATAGACCGTCACCTCGGTGCGTTCGGGACGGCGCGAATCGGGCTTCTCGCTGATGCGCAGGGTCTTGTCCTTGACCTCGGCGCGGAACTTGGTGGTATAGGAGCCTTTGGTGTCGTATACGATTTTCGGGGCCTCGGTGTCGGGAACCCGGACGAATTTGACGTCCAGATCGGCATCGACCGCAACCGCCTCGAAGGTGGGCAGCCACTCGTTGCGCTCTCCAGCGCCCGCAGCGCCCGTTTCCTGCGCATAACCCGATGCAGCCAAAACCAGCATCACCGCGCTCAGAATCATCTTCTTCATACTTTTCGGTTTTAATACGTCGCTAATTTACGAAATTATTGCGAACCCCGGTTTGCCGTTCGGGATTTGTTTTGTACTTTTACTACCTAAAACGACATTTCGGACAGTGAGAGCGAAAATTCTGAACGCGAGCGCCGGATCGGGCAAGACCTACCAGTTGGCATACAAATACGTGCGCGACGTGGTCGAACAGCCCTCCATCTACCGCCACATCCTCGCCGTGACCTTCACCAACAAGGCCACCGAGGAGATGAAGTCGCGCATCCTCAAGGAGATACACCTGCTGGCTTCGGGCGGCGAAAGCTCCTACCTCGAAAACCTCTGCCGCGAACTGGACATGGACGCCGCCACGGTGCGCAGGCGGGCCGCGGAGGTGCGTTCGAAAATCCTGCACGACTACTCGCGCTTCACGGTGCTGACCATCGACACCTTTTTCCAGCGCATCCTGCGCGCCTTCATCAAGGAGCTGGGCATCGACCTCAATTACAACGTCGAGATCGAGACCGCCTCGGTGCTGACCAAGAGCGCCGACACGCTCATCGAGCAGATAACCACCGACCGCGACCTGCAGCGCTGGCTCACGGACTTCGTGCAGGAGCGCATCGACGAGGGCAAGAAGTGGGACGTCCGCGACGGTATCCTGACGCTCGGCGGCGAACTGTTCAAGGAGAAGAACAAGGAGGCCCTATCCCTCGCCCGCTCGCGCGAGGAGCTGGGCCGCATCGTCGGCGAAGCGACGGCGCGCGCCGCGGCGACCAAGCAGCAGATGCGGGAGCGTGCGGCCGAGGCCGTACGGATCATGGCCGATGCGGGCGTCGGCCCGGCGGACTTCACGGGCAAGAGCCGCAGTTTCGCCCACTATTTCCTCACGGTCGCGGCCGGAGAGCTGAAACCCTACACCGCCACGGTCGGCAAAATGAGCCTGACGACCGAAGGCTGGGCGCCCAAGGGATCGCCCGCCGCGCCGCTCGCCGCCCGGCTGCAACCCCTGCTGCGCGAAATGTGCGATCTGTACGACGCCAACGTCCGCTCGTGGAACACCTGCGACCTGCTGCGCGAGAACTACCGCAGCTTCGCGCTGCTGTCGGACCTCTACGCCAAAGTGCAGCAGTTGTGCGACGAGCAGAACATGATGCTCCTCTCGGAGACCAAATACATCCTCTCGGAATTCATCGGCCACAACGACGCGCCGTTCATCTACGAGAAGGTCGGCAACCGCTTCGAACACTTCATGATCGACGAATTCCAGGACACCTCCGTGAAGGAGTGGGAGAATTTCCTGCCCCTGCTGCAAAACGCCATGGCGCAGAGCGAGGCGACCTCGGTGCTGATCGTGGGCGACATCAAGCAGTCGATCTACCGCTGGCGGGGCGGCGACTGGAAAATCCTCCACTCGCAGGCACAGGCGCAGCTCGACCCGGCCAGCACCGAGGTGGAGATACTCAGGGAGAATTACCGCAGCCTGCCCGCCGTGGTGGAGTTCAACAACGAGATCATCGGCCGCGTGGTCGAGACCGACAACCGGGCGCTGAACGAGACGCTCGACGAAGCGGCCGCAAAGGGCGGCATCGACCCCGCGGCGGCGGCCGCACTGCACGACACCCTGCGCGACGCCTACCGCGGACACGCGCAGACACCCCGCCGCCGGAGCGACCGGCCGGGCTACGTCTCGGTCTCGACCTTCGCCGAGCAGCCGCCCGTCGTGGAGCGCATCTGCGAGGTGCTGGACAAGGGATTCCGGCCGCGCGACATCATGATACTGGTGCGCGGGGCCACCGACGGCGCCAAGGTCGCCGCCGAGCTGCTTGACTTCAAACGCCGCAACACCGATCCCCGCTACCGTTTCGACGTGATGACGCAGGAGGCGCTGATCGTGGGCAACGCCCCCGTCAGTTCGTTCATCGCCGCGTCCCTGCGGCTGTCGCTCAACCCCGACGACACGCTGAGCCGCGCCGTCTACAACCACTACCTCGGCCGCGGCTTCGACCGCCCGCTGTCCGACGACGAACGGACGTTCTTCCGCTCGATCCGCCTGCTGTCGCCCGAAGAGGCGTTCGAACGCATCGTCATGCGGCACGGTCTGCAGGACGACAAACAGCAGACGGCCTACCTGCAGGCGATCCACGAACAGATCATCGGCTTCTGTTCCAGCAAGATCGCCGATATCGCGCTGTTCCTCGACTGGTGGGAGCAGCAGGGGCAGAACCGTTCGCTGAGCGTCGAGGAGAGCGAAACGACCGTCGAGATCACCACGATACACAAGGCCAAGGGGCTCGAAAAGCGCGTGGTGCTGATCCCCTACTGCTCGTGGCAGCTGGACCCCAAGTCGGGCGGCAACGTGACCAACATCGTCTGGGCCGAGGCGCACGGCGACGCCGAAGCCGTTGGACGCTTTCCGGTGAAATACAAGAAGTCGATGGCCGAATCGGGATTCTCGGCGGAGTACTACCGGGAACTGGTCTACTCGCACGTCGACAACGTCAATCTGCTGTACGTGGCGCTGACGCGCGCCGCCGAATCGCTGCATGTCTTCATCCCGCAGAAAGGCGGCAAAACCGTCGGCGGACTGCTCCTCCAAAGCATCCTCACCGACGGCGACAAAGCCCTCGCGGGCAGCGCCGAAGGGCGTTACACCGTCACCGAAACGGGCGAGCGGTTCGAATTCGGCCAGTTCCGCGGCCCGGTCGCCGACGGCGGCAAAACGTCCGGCGCCGAGCACGTCGTGCTGGAAAACTACCCCACGGCGCGCGCCGACCTGCGCCTGCGGCTCCCCTCGCAGCGTTATTTCGAGCAGGAGGAAGAGGTGGAACTCTCGCCCCGCAATTTCGGCATCCTGATGCACAAGGCCTTCGAAAACGCCGACGACGAGGAGCAGATACGCCTCGCCGTGGAGCGGATGCAGGCCGACGGCACGCTTTCCGCCGCCGAAGCCGCCGCCCTGCGGCGGATGATCGCCCGCGCGCTGGAACACCCCGCGGCCCGCGAGTGGTTCGCCGGGGGCTGGGAGCGCGTGCGCAACGAAAACGAAATCATCATTCCCGGCGGCGCCTCCGCGCGGCGTCCCGACCGCGTGATGATCCGCGGCACGCGGGCCGTGGTCGTGGACTACAAGTTCGGCGGCCGCGAACCCGAACGCTACCGCCGTCAGGTGCGCGAATACCTCGCCCTGCTGCGGCAGATGGGCTACACCGAAACCGAGGGGTATTTGTGGTACGTGAAACTGGGAAGAATCGAAAAGGTGGAGGAATGACATGAACGAAATCATCGGCATCATACCGCACAAATTCCGCCGCAGGGGCTTCGGCGTGGCCTGCACGCTGCTGCTGCGCGCAGGGCTGAACTTCCTCGGACTGGCCGTGCTGCTGCCCGTGCTGGCGCTGGCGCTCGACGCCCGGAGTCTCGACGGCGGCGGGCAGCTGGCCCGCATCTACACGGCGCTGGGCTTCACGTCGCCGCGCAGTTTCGCCCTGACGGTCTGCGCCGCCGTGGTGGCCGTTATCGTCCTCAAATGCCTGACAAATCTCTGGCTGGCGCGCATCGAGCGCAACTACATCTACGACCTCTACCGCACCCTTTCGCGGCGGCTCTACGTCACCTACCACGACCGGGGACTGCCGTTCGTCAAGTCGTCGAACTCGGCCGTACTGGCCCGCAACGTCAATGTCGTCTGTCTGGCCTTCACGGCCGGGGTGCTGAAACCCGCCGCCGCCATCGCCGCCGAAGCGATGCTGCTGACGCTGCTCTTCGGGGCGCTGCTCTGGTACGCGCCCGTTGCGGCGGCGCTGGCCGTCGCGGTCTTCCTGCCCTCGGTCTGGATCTATTACGGCTTGGTGCGCAACCGCATCAACCGCTACGGCGAGCTGGAAAACAAGGCCCAGCGCGAAAAGGCGCGGCTCGTGGCCGAGACCTTCCGCGGCTATGCCGACATCGAGATCAACAACGCCTTCCCGATGATGCTACGCTCGTTCGACCGGGCGATGGACCGGGTGATCCGCACGCGCCTGCGCGAAACGGCGATCGGCATGCTTCCGCAGGCCTTTACCGAAATCGGGCTGGCGCTGGGCATGGCCCTGCTGGTCGCACTGAGTCTGGGCGCGGAGGAGGGGCGCGCACAACTGCTCTTCGGCGTCTTCGCCGTGGCCGCGCTGCGCCTGATGCCTTCGGTGCGCAGCATCATGGCGGGCTGGACCTCGATCAAGTACAACCGCTACACGATCGCCGTCCTGCGCGACGCAACGGCCGGGGACGAACCTTCCTCCGCATCGCCGGACACGCTCTCCGACGCCGCCGAGAGAGCCGGGAAAGGCCCACACACTGACGCCGCCGCTATCCCGCCGTCGGAATACTCCGCGGCGGAGAGCGGCGAGACCGCCCGCGGCAAACGAACCGCATCCGGCAGACAAACGGCTCTTTACGGCCAAACAGCCCCGGCCAAACAGCCCTGCACCGCAAAATCAACGAAATCCGTTTCGGCCGGCGGCGCATCCGGAGCATGCGCGTCCGAAATACTGCCTTTCGAACATGAAATCGCCGTCCGCAACCTCGGCTTCCGCTTCGCGGACGACGGGCACGAGCTTTTCCGCGGCCTTACGCTCTCGATCCGCAAGGGCGAACGCATCGGCATCCGCGGCGCATCGGGCGCAGGGAAAACGACGCTTTTCAACCTGCTGCTGGGACTTTACGAACCGACCGGAGGCGAAATAACGATCGACGGCACGCCCCTCACCGCCGCCAACCGCCGCGCATGGCAAAACCGCATCGGCTACGTCTCGCAAAACCTTTTCATCGCCGACGGAAGCTTCGCGGCCAACGTCGCGCTGGGCGTTCCCGACGACGAAATCGACCGCGGCCGCGTAGTCGAAGCGCTGGAAGCCGCCCGGCTCGGAGAGCTCGTCGCGGGACTTGCCAAAGGCATGGACACCCATGTCGGCGAATGCGGCTGCCGCCTTTCGGGCGGACAGCGCCAGCGCATCGGCATCGCCCGCGCGCTCTACCGCCGGGCCGACGTACTCTTCTTCGACGAGGCGACCTCGGCGCTCGACAGCCGCACCGAGGAGGAGATCAACCGTTCGATCGCCGAGCTGGCGGCGCGCGACGAGGGGCTGACGCTGGTGGTTATCGCCCACCGCGAAAGCTCGCTCGAATACTGCACCCGAATCATCACAATAGGAGAATAATTATGGAATACATCATAGCAGGCATACGCATCGCCGTCCCGCAGGAATTCACCGCAGGGTCTTTCGGCACGGCGCTGGCGCCCTTCGCCGCCGCAGACGAAGGCCCGGCCGACCTGAGCGTCGAAACCCGCGGCGAAATCCGCCAAGCGGACGGCTACCGCGAACTCGACGAATTCGACTTCGCCGATGCCGACGCCGACTGCCGTTTCGGCCGCGACTCGGAGGGTTACCTGCTCACCATGACGCCGCGCGACGGCAGCGCCACCGCCCGTTTCCGCAAGGCGTTCGGCGCACCGCTCGTCACGACCGACGTCACACTGCGGCACAACCCGGCGCTGTTCCGCTTCGGATTATGGTCGATGTTCAACATCGCCGCCGTGGCGCGGCAGGCCGTAGCCATCCATTCGTCGGTCATCAGCCTGAACGGCGGGGCCGTGCTGTTCCTCGGCGAATCGGGCACCGGCAAAAGCACCCACACCCGCCTGTGGCGCGAACATATCCCCGGCGCGGAGCTGCTCAACGACGACAGTCCGATCGTCCGCATCATACAGACGGCAGATGCAGACCCGATTTGCGGAGCCGTCCAAAATCCGGCGAACGCCCCCATAGCTGCGGCTGAAACTCCGGACGCAAGCGCAGCGACAACCGGCGCCCCAAAACCGCAGGCCATGGTCTTCGGTGCGCCGTGGAGCGGCAAAACGCCCTGCTACCGCAATGTATGCCAGCCGATCCGGGCCATCGTACGGCTGTCACAAGCTCCGCACAACCGGATTCGCCGACTGCGGGCGATCGAGGCCATCGGCGCGCTGCTGCCCTCGTGCCCGCCGTCGTTCGCCCACGACGAAACGCTGGAAGACGCCGTATGCGCAACCGTCTCGGCCGTCGTGGCGCAGGTCCCGGTCTACCACCTCGAATGCCGGCCCGACGCCGCGGCCGCCGAACTGGCCTGCCGCACGATTTTCGGCGGCGAATCCGCAAATCCCCGCCCGTGATGCAGCTTTCGAACCGTCTGTTTTTCGAGCAGGTCGAAGCGATGCTCGCCGAAGGACACGAAGTCCAGATCCGCATGAAGGGCCACAGCATGCGGCCCCTGCTGCGCAGCGAACGCGACATCGCAGTACTGACTCCGATCGCCCGATACACCGGAAATTCCGAAACGGCGGCAGCCGCCCGAAAGCAAAACAGACTCGCGCGAAACGAAACCGCCCCCGACACCGCCGCAAATTCCGACACCGACCGCCTTCCGTCCGGAAGTCAGGCCCTGCAACCGGGCGACGTGGTGCTGTTCCGCTGCGAAGGACGCCATATCCTCCACCGCATTCTCCGCATCGAACCGGAGAGCGGGGAAATGCCCCCGCAATCGGCAAACACGACGGTAGAGACAATAACAAAGACACCGGAAGCGTCGGCAACACCAACGGCCGCAACAACACAAGCGGCGACAACAGCAACGCCATCGGCAACAGCTGCGTCGGCAACACCAACAGCAACAGCAACACCAACAGCAGCAACAACGGAAGCGCCATCGGCAACCGAAGCGTCGGCAACAGCCTCCGACGCCGGAGATACTCCCGCTCCGCTCCCCGCGCTCCGGGAAAACGGCAAGGCGACACCTCCGCTTCCGGCACGCCCCGAAAATTCCGAAAATCCCCAAGCGACCAGCAATCCCGGCCAAACACCCGCAGAAACGGCACCTGCCCCGCCCCGGCTTCGTTTCACCCTCGCAGGCGACGGCAACTACCGGATGATCGAACATTGCGCAGCGACAGACATAGCGGCCGTTATGACGGCTGTCATCCGCCCTTCCGGCCGCATCGTCTCCACCGCTTCCCGCCGGTGGCGACGGCAGTCCCGCTGTTGGCTGACGCTGCCCGCCGCCGTCAGACGCTTCATTCTGCGGGCACTCTGGCGGCTGGGAATCAGATAGAACCGGAATTTGCGGCATCCGAAAAAGTCTTGAAAACAGAGCGTGAATGACCGGAAAAGCGCCTTTCGGTCGTTTCCGACCGATTGGCCGAAAAGATCGGGCACAACCGGAGACGAGGCAAAAACAGCCGACGACATAGTACAGCCGGGCAAAACAGACAATCGAGAACAACCGGAAAACACTCCGGGAAAATCCGGACAGCGTTATTTCCGGCAAGCGCAAAGCGCCGTACGTTCGTTCGGCATAAGGACACAAGAAACCGCCAAGCCGACGACCTTCGGCAATCGCCATTCGGCATCTTTCCGGCCGCTGCCGACTATACGTCAGGCATACTCCGCGCAGAAGCCGGCCTCCTATAAAACACCCTATAAAAGGCTCCCACAAGACCATACACACGAAAAGACCAGAACTCATCGAAGAGTTCCGGTCTTTCACAATATACGAACGGTCTTGCCGTCCTTCGGTCGGATTATTCGCCCAGTGCGAAACGCTTGTAAGCGATAACCGTCGCCTCTTTGTCAGCCTTGTGGATGAAGTCGGCGATCGACTCCTTCTCGCCCACTACGGCCTGAGCCAGCAGCGTGTTCTCCTCGAAGAACTTGCGCATCTTGCCTTCGGCGATCTTCTCAAGGATGGCTTCGGGCTTGTTGGCGTTCTTGGGGTCCTGCTTCATCGCCTCGACGGCGATCTTGCGCTCATGCTCCACAATCTCTGCGGGGCAGTCGGCCTCCGAGATCGACACGGGAGCCATAGCCGTGGCCTGCATGGCGACGGTGTGGGCAACCTCTGCCGGAACCTCCTTGTTGAAGCCGAGGATCGTACCGAGCTTCTTGTTGAAGTGTACGTAAGCGGCGCAGTAGGGAGCCTCGATGCGGGCATAGTATGCCAGCTCGATCTTCTCACCCGTCTGACCCGATTTCTCGGTCACCATCTCCTCGACGGTGTGGCCTTCGGCGTTCTTGGCAGCCATCAGGGCGTCGCGGTCTGCGGCGTCGCTGTTTACGGCAACCTCCAGCATCGCCTCGGCCGAAGCGGTATATTCTGCATTCTGAGCCACGAAGTCGGTCTCGCACGCCAAGCAGAGGATATAGGCCTTCTGACCTACGATCTTCGTAACGACGACACCCTCGGTAGCGGTGCGGTCGGCGCGCTTGGCAACGACGAGC